>Ga0315288_10007204_pt1 | contig 14100 bp, 15 predicted proteins | sample YL17G11_20_MG_FD_203454 | JGI IMG/M metagenome (GOLD analysis project Ga0315288, IMG submission 203454) | Sediment microbial communities from Yellowstone Lake, YNP, Wyoming, USA - YL17G11_20 | ecosystem: Environmental > Aquatic > Freshwater > Lake > Sediment | place: USA: Wyoming | collected... | reverse complement strand
ATGAAATCCCTGTGCTCCATGAAATCCCTGTGCTCCTGTATCGCCTTGAAATCCCTGTGCTCCTGTTGCTCCAGTGAAACCCTGTGCTCCTGTTGCTCCTTGAAATCCCTGTGCTCCTGTATCGCCTTGAAATCCCTGTGCTCCTGTTGCTCCAGTGAAACCCTGTGCTCCTGTTGCTCCTTGAAATCCCTGTGCTCCTTGAAATCCCTGTGCTCCTATATTACCCTGTGCTCCTTGAAATCCCTGTGCTCCTTGAAATCCTTGTGCTCCTGTCGGCCCAACAGTGCCTTGTAATTCAGCTAATTGTGATTGTAAAAGTAAATATCTTGTATTTAAACTCCCGTAAGAGCCATTCCCACCAGTTTTATATAATCTTGACATTTATATAATATTAATATATTAAATATGCCGAAGAATAAAAAAAAGTATAATAATAAATTCCCTGATATTGAAATGGCTTCGTGCGACCCATTAGAAACAAATTCAAATGAAACAGACGACCAAGAGTGGTCTTACGATATTGAAGATATTTTAAACAGAGTTTGTCAAAATTGTTCTGTAATGTCTAAACATCACAAATATAGATATTTAGCACTTAAAGGAAAATTAATCTATTTCAAAATTCCGCTTATTGTTTTAGGTGGAGCAAATTCAGTTTTTGCTGTTGGTTTAAATGTGTATTTACCACAGAAATCCGTATCCGTTATTAATTGTTTAGTATCTCTTATCTGTGCGATAATAACAAGTATAGAATTATTTTTAGGGATACAGACTGGTATGGAAAGAGAATTAACATCACAACGAGACTTTTATTTAATGGCGATTGATATTAGTTCTGTTCTATCGCTTGAACGGAGGCATCGTAGTTTTAATGGGAAAAGATATTTAGAAAAAATATTGTCCCAGTATAATAAACTGATTAGCGATAGCGATGTATTAGATAAAAAAATAGATGATAAACTACTTAATATTCCAGAAAATAATCAAAAAAACAATACAGGCAGCGAGATTATTTGCGATAGTTTATCAAATAATAATCTTCTTGTATAATATAATGGAAAAAGAAAAATCTGTATTTGACCCTTTCTCAAACAAGCCTGACATTACCACAAGTTCAAGAAAATTATACACATTTAATCTATTAAAATTAAACGATAAAAACCCAATCAAAGACCTGAAATTTTTAGGAAATGAAAATGTTTTAGAAAAAATAAACGAATTAAAACCGAACACCCGCCGAACTTATTTAATAGCAATTGTTAGTTCGTTGAAAGGTAGGACTGAACCAAAATACAAAAAATTATATACCAAATATTACGAGATGATGGACTGTTTGAATAAAGAATTAAAGGATAATACAACAAAAACAGAAACTGTAAAAGAAAATTGGATAGAACAAAAAGATGTCGTAATTAAATTAGATGAATTGAAGGCTATTTTGCCTGAAATTAAAGATAAAAAGAAAATCAGTGAAGACGAATTTAATCGTTTAACAAAATTAGTTGTTCTCGGTTTATATGCTTTACAACAGCCAAGAAGAAATAAAGACTATACAGATATGCTTGTTGTTAAGAAAGTTCCTGACGATAAAGCGTTCAACTATTTAGATATTTTAAAATGGGAATGGGTATTTAATAATTATAAAACCGAGAAAACATATAAACAAAAGGTATTGCCTGTTCCAGAAGAATTAAAAGAATTATTGTTAGTTTATTTGAGGTATCACCCACAGGCAAAGGAAATCAAGAAGAAAACGATTGATGAAAAGATACCACTATTACCAACGATAAAAAGTAGCCCCGAGATGACCCGAATTTTAAATAAAATATTTGGAAAGAAAATAGGGGTGAGTATGTTGAGAGCAATCTGTTTAACAAGCAAATATGGGGAAATGATGTCCCAAATGAAGAAGGATACGGCGGATATGGGAACAAGTGTAGAAAATTCCATTAATAATTATATCAAAGAATAAAAATATTTTTCCATTTGGGTTTTCCAATTCTGTTCCCTAAAATGTGTATGCTTCTTCATTCGTCATTAATAATAAAGTTATCCAATTTATTATTAATTATTCTACGTATTGAGCCACGAGATAATCTGTGCTTACCTTTTGCTTTTTTGTTTGTATTTTAATAAATTCTTTAAATTGGGGCAAAGTATAACCCATTTTTAACATCTCAATTCTAAATACGCACCAGCGACCACAGGTTTGAATATTTTGCCCGAGTTTTTGAAACTGTTTTTCGTTCCAAATAGTAGCCCAGCCATCTTGCTTTGCTTTATCCATTAATCTTGTCATTTCATTAGTGTTTTCGCCTAATATCATTCGCATCATTTTATTAACAAACTTCCAATCTGTGTCCCATTTCGCCCCATACGAATTGAAATACTCAATTGTCTTACCATATCTCATTATACATACCCAATGACCTGAATTATATCTATCTTCAATTAAAATTATCCTACAGGAATTGTGTGTGGGTAATAAGTCAAAAATATCATTATAATTTTTTAAATCGCTATATTTAATAATATCTGCCGCTTTAATCCCTGTATGTCTTTCTAAATCGCTATCAGTCATCGGTGTAGAAATACGTCCAGCGACCATATTTTCCGTTACAATCTTTTTACGGGGTTGTTCTTCCATATATTAAACTTTTAAAAAAAGTTTATCAAAAATTCTTAATTTATATTTAATGTTTTGGATTATAAATATTATTTTTTTGATTATTTAGGAAAATTAATTTGATTTATTTAGCAATAAGTAATTTAGGATATATTGCGTTTAAAACAAAAAATAATAATAATTATATATATTATAATAATGACACATTTTGAACAATCATATAAATTCGGTAAAATCCAAGAGGAACGCATTTTGCCTGTAATCAAGGAATTTTTTAAAAGAGAGATTAAACCATATCCAGAGCAATACGCTCATTTTGATTTCTTTGACGATGAACGAGAATATGAACTAAAAAGCAGAACGAATAATATGAATGCTTATCCCGAAACAATGATTACGATGAATAAGATGACTAACCTTACCAGACCATTAGTGCTGTTGTTTAATTACCGAGATTGTCTCTGTTATATAAATTATAATCCTGATAAGTTCGCTGGATACAGAAAACAAATGTTCGCAAGGTCGCAGAGGGATTGTGATAAGAAAGAACATATTTTTATTCCTATTAAAGATTTAGAAGTAATTGGAATGTGGGATATAGAAAAAAATCCACATTACAAGAGCAGTAATGGTTTTTAATTTAGATTATTACAGTTTTAATCAAAATTAATCAAAAATAAGTTAAAAATAATCAATTATAAGAGTTTAGATTATTGTATTTAGATTTTTCTATATTATAACAACAATAATTTATAAATTAATACAGTAATATTCTATTTTTAATGTAAATTAGTTGAAAAATAATCAAAATACAATAATCTAAACTCTTGTATTTGATTATTTTTGATTAAAACAGTAATAATCTAAAAAATGAACTTTTGCTAACAAAAAAATAAACAAAAAAACTTATTTTTCATTTAAAAAAAAAATTGAATTGGTTTTGTTTGATGTAAAGGTAATTACCAATAACCAATAACCAATATATCAATTAATAAAATGTCTAACACTATTGAAACTGTTACTTACGGAGAAGTTTCTAATTTGTCTATCCTTACCATATTTGGTAACGAGATGACTTATAACGAATTAAAGTTTTACGCAAAGGATAAAGATAATACTACTCATTTAAAAGTGGAATGGAATAGAAATACCGAAACACAATTGGTTCGTGTTTGGTTTGACAATCAGGTAGTAATGGATAAAAAATATTCAGTTAATCATTCGTGCGATATGTTTTATCATCTTGGAGAAATGGAAGCAGAAGAAGAGGAAGAAGAGGAAGAAGAGGAAGAAGAGGAAGAAGATGATGAAAGCAATGAATGCTGTGGTAAGCACTGCGACGAAACAAAGGGTTTGAGACTTGGAATGGGTTGGTATAAATATCACTCATCAGTCGCAGATATGATTACAGAGCAATTGTGGTGTGAAAACTGCTATACTGAAAATACAGGACACGAGTGTAAGGGGTGTAATGAGTATCATACTTATACCGAAATGACATACGAAGTGGGAGGTGCTTTTGGTGAAGCGTTGTATTGTTACGACCAATACTTTTGTAAGGAGTGTGTTGATGACATTAAATCTATACTAATATAAATAAAAACTCTTTTTTATTTTGTTATTCGTATCCGCCACAACTACAAAGATGCTTAACCAATTCTCCTTTTTTTATTTTAGTTAATTTAATTCGCTGCTTTTTTGGTAAGCTTTTGGCGATTTGTTTTAACTCTTTTAACTTTTTCTTTTTTAAACCAGCACCAATTAAACCAGCACCAATTTCGGTGTTTGGGTCTATTCTATCCAGCACATCTACTGTGTGTTCGGCGAGTGGGTTTAATGATTTGCTCTTAATAGTAGTGATATGTTTATCTTTCTTTAATGGAACTAAAAATGAAACTGGGTCATATTTGGTGCGGATTGAATACGTATTGTCACTTTTCTTTTTCATTATATCAGGGATATTGTATGCTGGATTTAATTCTATTACTTCTTTTGAATGCTTACCGACATCTCTGGCTAATTTTGAACCTAAACTGTGACCTATTGTGCTAATGTTTTTTGCTCCATATTTTTCTTCTGCTTTACGCTGAATATCTTGAGCGTGTTTAAATCTTTTCGTATTTTTAAGGTCAAATCCCAAAGCATATTTAAGGTCATTACCTATATCGTGAATTCCTTTTGTGCCTCTGTGGCTAACAACTACTTGTCCCGTCTTGGGGTTTTTATAAACTTGGGTTCTTTGACCTGACAATTCCTTATCCACTTCATATTCCAAATAACTTTTAGGCTTTTTACTGTAAGACGCACTTAATAATCCTTTTAAATGGGACGCTGATAATTTACCGCCTCGTAGAGCAGTTTTGTATAAATGTTTATAAAATCCGCTTCCTCGTATATCGTTGTCGTCTGGTTCTTCCCAGTCTTCCTCAGGTGTGAGCCCAATTCCATATACAGGGCGTCTAACTCTATTTGCTCTAACTATATTTTCTGTAAGTTCTTCATCTTCCAAACTGCTAAGACTTTCAATATCATCATACAAATGTGGTTGTTGGGGTTGTGTATAGGAACCTTCATATATATAAAAGTTTCTCTCTACAAAATTTGGTGCTTCACGTATCAATCTTTCTACTTCACGAGCATCAAATCCGCCTTCTTCTATCATTACTTGGATAAATATTCTATTTATTTCAGTGTCAGGATTATACGTTTGGAGTATTTGTCTAATTCTGTTATATTTCTCTTCGTCATTTCGGTTTATAAAAGGCTCTATATCCATCTGTTCTAACTCTTGTAGGTTTAGGTCATATAGACGAGGGTCATCTTCATTAGGATTACTATACATATATTTATACAATATTTAAAAAAAAATATAGATTTAAATATTTATTGATTACTGGCTTTAATGACGAATGAATATCCTTAACATTTTAGGGAACTGTTTTGGAAAAGGGAAATAGAAAATTATATTTTAAATATCCTAAAATTTTTATAAATATCTGTGTGGCATATAAGCACTTGCTCCCATACCAACTCTGTAACTACCACCTGATACTACAGCCCCATCATCATCAGGAACATCTGGAGTTGCGAAAGCATACGCACCAATACCTCTATTATAACTTTCAAGTAAATTACCGAATTTAGTTTGCCACGCATTAAAATCCTCTTTCCAATTACTTTCTAATTCTGCTAATGCTCGTGATGTTTCTTCTAAATGTGGAGCACTATCTATTTCTTCCATTATACCTTCAAGAGAACCTGACGAATTCTCAACGAAAGAAAATTGTTGTGTAATTTCTTGGAATTGCTTTGGTGAGAACTGATTTAAATTATTTTTTAATACACGATTAGTAAATCCAATAATATCAGTAGTTTGTTTGATAAGAACACTTGATGCTCCTACAAATCTGTCGGCAACGGCTGTTGCTCCTACTGACTTTGTCTTGCGTCTATCTATAACAGATGGTAGAATAGTTAAACCACTTGTAGTTACTAATTCGGTTAAAGTGGCAAAAATATCGTTTAATTTTTTAATCAACACTTCAAATGTATCTGCCACAGATTTATCTACACCACCATCTACAGCAACTTCACTGCCTTTAAATGTTTTTCTCAAATTTTTATTCACCTGTTGTTTTGCTTTATTAAGACCGTTTAAATCTTCACTATATTTCAAAATAGGCATTTATACTATATTAATATATATTTTTTTTAAGAATTTTTGATAAACTTTTCTATTGGACTTTGTCTGTTAAAAAGTTTAACTAAAAAAGGAGGTTTTACTGGAACCTTGGTTCCAATATATTTAAGGTTTATATAATCCGTGTTGCTTCACATACGAGGAAGCGGCTATCATTTTTAAACCCTTTTCACTCATCACTCGCTTAACAATTTCTGCTCTTTTCTGTCTTCCCCCTGCTCCAGATACTAATGCTTTAACTCCAGTTTTAATACCCTCCTTTAGTAACTCTTTGCCTACCTCCTTAACAATTGGGTTTTTAACAATACCTTTAAACATCTTGCCAATATTAAATTTTCCACCCTTTTTACCCTTACCTTTTGATACTGCCATTTCCATCGGTCTCACCATTTCAACCATACTCTCTAAACTTTCTTCGCTGTTGCTTCTTTTTCTTCCAGCACCACTTGGAGCTCCCTTTGCGTAATTAAGTAGAGCTTCTTTGCCTGTTTTAAGACCTTCTCTTAATAACTCTTTACCAACCTGTTTAACCACAGGGTTTTTACTGATAGTCTTTACTCCTCTACCTAAATCTTTCATTAATCTTCCAAACGAATAACCACCTGATACAGTCTTGTAAGGGTGTATAAGCTCGTGTAGTCTCTTGAAAGAGTGTGATTTCATTGCCCCGAGTGGAGCAAGAGCATTAACAACGTCCATTTTAGAAGAAGGAGAAGGGTGTCCTAAACCAAGTAATAGAGGAGCAAAAGGTGCTAACGATTTAAGAATTTTTACGACTGGAACTTTTGCTCCACCTATAGCCATTACAGGGTGATGAACTCCTCCCACAGCTCCGTCAATACCAGAATAAGCACCTCCTGAACTCACGGCTAAACCCGAATTCATATTTATTGGAGGGTATGCGGGCGAATTGCCAGATAACGCATACATTTGGTTCGCTGGAGAACCGCCACCGACTTTTTCACCGTGAAAATTTCCAAGCTTTTCTTGAAACATCGTTGGAGCGTATGCTGTTCCAGCTTTTCTCCAGTGCTTCTCATCTAACTCGTGTAGAAAATCAACTAATTTCCTGTTATAAGGAACATCGTATGTGATGTTGGCTTGAGGCATTATATATATTATACAAATAAAAAAATATAATATATAAAACTGATTTGAATTATTTTGACGAATGAATACCCTTAATATTTTAGGGAACTATTTTGGAAAAGGGAAATAGAAAATTATTTTTTAATAGTGCTTTTTCAAGCGACCTCCGCTGCTTGCTCCTCCCGAACTCATCATTCCACCAGACTGAACTCCAGCACTCATTACCCCGCCTCGGGTGTGCTTACGCATTCCCTTAATAGCAGTTAATGACCCATTCAACATTTTTCCACCAACCATACGGGCTACTTCCGCAGAAGTCATTGCTGATGCTTGAGAACCAGATTTAGCAGACAATACCATTTCCTTTGTCAAAATACCAGTGTAGATTGAGGAAACTCCTGACTGGGTTACAAAAATGCCTGAATTCACGCAAACAATAATAATTTCAGGAGTAATGCTAAATCCAAATTGATTTGTAACACCACACTGAAATTGGAAGTTATAATTACCGAGAGAGCCACAACTAATGTAGTCAGGTAAAGATAAATCGTAAGCAGGGTTAAGAACCAAAAGAGAGCCAGTAGAAGCAACAAGAGACCCAGCACCAGTAGCGTTATTAGTAACGAGCTGTTGTCCCGAGAATTCCCCCCAAGATTGAGTTGAGCCGTTGCGGACAGACAATCGCCAAAGGTCATACTGTGAAGCAGATGACAAGAGACCAGATTGATTGTTAAGGTTGATGCTAATGTTATTCAAGGTCAAGAAAGAAGAAGAGTTATACCATCTTTGCTGGGACATTGGCACACGAACATTAATAAGGAATAAATCTGGAATTTGATTGATTTGAAGATTTGAAGAGGTTAAAGTAGCAGACGCAAGAGAAGCAACTGAAGGTTGATTGGCAGAATTGGTTAAGTATCTTGGGAAATCCATATAAGGCACAACGTTCTTGGTTTGGATAAGGTCGCTTGGTTGAGTAGAAAGGAACTTTAACAAGAGAGCAGGAGCCGAGGGCTGATTGGCGATACCAACGGCAGAAGCAGTTGTAAAACCGTTTGGTTGTGCCGCTGTTCCTAAACTAATAGAGGTAATATAGTTATTGGCAGTTGAGAAAAGACGCTTACATTGAGCGTCAATATTAAGAGTTACAGTCATATTGTTGATACCCAAAAGTCCCTGACAGTTATACTCGGGGTCTCCAAAAATAAATGGAGATAAGATAAGAGGCTCACTAACAACAGTAGAAACAACAATAACCCAAGTATTAGTGACAGCAACGGCAACTGGAGAATTGTCTTGGAAAACACCTCCTTGAAAACGTTGAATCACAACAGCTACAGGAAAAGCACCACGAGGAACTTGGTCTATATCAAAAGAAGCGTTATCAAAAGCAGAAAGTGGATTGTTATTTGCTCCTACACCATCGGCGTAAGACCCGTAAGCACAATCTGGAAATGCTGGGGTAGTAGAATTGTATCTATATAACTCACGAGAGTTATTCATACGAAGTAAAGACGGGAGAACGTCTTGGGTATTAACAGTCACTGTAGTGTTGTTAATCTGGGCTGTTGCGGTAGTTAAAAGGGAGTTCAACGGAAACGCCTGAAGAGCATCAGTTAATCCGTAATCAAAAACACTGGAGCCAACAGGCACTTGATTAGCAGGAACAGTAGCAGAACCAGCAGCAATGCTAAAGGTAAGTCCTGATGTAAGCATTACTGCTCGGTCAATTACAACATTCTCACTTGGAACCTGAATATTAAAAATAAGTGCTGAATTGGAAGCACTTGTAGAAGGGAAACGCTGATATGTGGTCTGGGAAGCACCAGATTTAACGGCAAAATCCAAATCGGCAGTAATATCACCTATAACACTATCTTTGACAAGAACAGTTTTAAAGTCGCTCATTTTATAATATATCTAAATATAATAAAATCGGCGGGAGAAAAAAAATTAATTAAACTTTTTGAGGTGATTTTTGATAAACTTTTCTATTGGACTTTGTCTGTTTAAAAGTTTAAATGAGGTGATTTTTGATAAACTTTTCTATTGGACTTTGTCTGTTTAAAAGTTTAAAGACGAACTTTTCTTAATAAATGCGAATTTAACTGTCACAGAACCTCCACTATTTAAAGCAAATGGAATAAGTTGTCCTGTTTTTATTCTATAAAAAATAGAAAGGTCTAAATTGTAAAGAGGTCTGTTCCCGTATAGGGTAACATATCTGTATTGGGCTGTTGGTAAATAAACAAGAGACGGACGGTAATTACCTGTATCGCTTACTAAATCCGTAATAATATTCGCTGTATCAGCGTTATTGCCTCCTAAAACTATTTGCTCGTTATTATTATAGACGACTGGGGTTGATACATTATTGGGTTGGATAGGCAAAGTATTTGAAACGAAAACTATTGCTAAAATGGGCGACCAATTCTCAATTGTTGGGTATTCTTGGTATAAGCTATAACCGTCCCAAAAAACAACAGGAGCAGAATTTGGCACTGTAACTTTCGTAAAGTTAAGTCCGCCGAAATTGGCTAATTCTAAAGCAAAATTTCTGCCCTTTGATGAAAGGATACTTCCATATCCTAAATATCTCGCTGGGAATGAATTGAAAAGCTGAAAACAAGGAGCATTCATATAAATACGAATTGGATTAGTTCCAGCTAATTGGTTAATACAGTAAGCATATTGTCCTATCAATTGAGCCGTATTGCTTGTGCCGTCCCACGTTAAAAATGGGGCGTAAATTGCTGGATTTGCTACACCAGCATTCGTTAATTGTTGGGAAAGAGATAAATCAGCCGTTCCGTAAGGGATTTGTCCTAAATATCCAAATGCTCTCTGGTAAGCAACCCATACTAAATAAGTCCAGAAAGAATATGAATAACAATTGTAGTATCCAGTATCGTTTATCTGTATCCCGTTTGTTCCTAGACTTGCTGGAACAGGAATAGATATATCTTGCGGAACCCATTCAATAAAACTTTGTGCTGTGTATTTAATACTTGTTGCTGGGTCAATATAATCTAAAGTAACAGAATAAATTGTTAGATTAACATCGTAAGGAGGTGCCCCTTGTTGAGAAGCAGGTTGAATTGATGGAATAAATAAGGGTAACGTTCCCGTTTCAACTGTGAAGCGTAAAATACTCAAATAGTAATCTTGGGGCACATTAATAAATGGTAAGGTTCGTTGTTCGTTATAATAAAATGGCTGCGGTTTAGTCTCTGTATTTTGAAAATTCGTTACTGTTAAATCAAAGTATATCTGGTCGGAGTTTGTTGAGTTTTTTACTAAATTAAATTGCGACATTTATATTATACAAATAGATTATTTTTGTTTAATATATAATAAAATTAGAGTTTATAGTTAGAGCTTATAGTCAGCCCTTATACAATACCTCATTAGATAATTATTCGGGGCTGGGACAGCGTCTGCTAAAATCTTTTGAACAGAACCAGCACCAACGTATGATGCCACTTCATTAGAAAGAACTACAGATACTGACCCTGCTGGGTGAAAATCGTTATTTCCGCCTTGTAAAAACGTTTGAGACGGTGAGCCTGATACATCTTTAGTAAAACCGTTTGTCGTGATGATTGGGTGTGCCGTAGTTTGACAGTTAAAGGTAATAGCATTTTGAGAGTTAGTTGTGAATGGTGGAATATTTGGCTCTGTTAAACTAAATTCCACACCAAGTGTTCCAGAAGACCCAGCATTACTCGTGTTCGCATTTACATTCGTTCCTGATAAAAAATAATCTACTAAATTCGGTAAATCAAAATCATTCACTGTTTGACCGTATCCAATCCCATCTAAAATCCTAAATAATTCAGGGTATTCCGCTATAGTGTATGTTGAACCATTACACACTAAAAAACCTGATGGAACTACCTTTCCAAAGAAGTTAATAACTGCTCCAACTGGTAAATTATAATTGTTATAGTTTAATCCTGACTTTGTTGCCATTTATAATATACATCTATATTATTTAATTTTTAGAAAAATAAATTTTTTGTTTTTATTATAAACACCATTTCTACACTCTTAATTACGAATGTATTTACATCAACAAGAGCAAAATTAATTGGAGCAACTACTCCAGTTCCGTTTGAATAAATATATTCTGGTGCTGAATTACTTGTCATATCTACAGTTGATGTAGTGCTCCAAGATGTCATTACTTTATTATTTCCAAGAGCATCTCCATCTATTTTTGCTTTTGAGGTCGTTGAACTACCTGTTTGAAAGCTACCATTAATATCTGCTCCAATAGCCATTCCAGTTATACTTGGTAATTCTTGTTCTGTTAAAGAAATATTGGCGAATACAACTCCTGAACTCGTTGGAGTTGGTTGAGATTGACCTACTACATTATCAAATTTTGGAACAAAGCCGACTAAATCAGGCACGTTAAATTCTCCAACTCCAGAAGAACCGAAAGTTGTTCCAATTACACTAAATAGTTCAGGATAATCTACTTCAAAAAAACTTGTTCCATCACAGACTAAATAATTCATCGGCATTCTAACAGCATCTACACTTCCAGCGTAGGCAATTACTGAACCTATAGGCACTGGGAAATCATTAAAACCTTGTGTGCTTTTTACTGACATTATTATATTAAATATAGATATTATAATTAAAAAATAAATCCACTTAATGCTGGGTCTAAAAGATAAATACTTTCAGGATTGGGAGGGTAAAAGGTAGTTGAGGCTGGGGTTACAATAAATGGGTTACCTACAGCGACAGGTAAATTTTCGTAGTATGGTGGAATAAACCCAGCAAACGCTTTTATAATTGGCAGAAAAGACAAAAAAGCTGGTTCAATTTCTCCTGCCGTTTGAATTGGGTCAATGGTCTCTTGAGCCCCATTTGTATATTCAATTGTCCCACCTGTAACCTGACCTGAATAGCTGCTTACATCACTTGAGTTTGCTTTAATTCCATCTGTTGATGTTAATTGAACGGCACTAGTCGTCGCCCCGTTGTCAAACCACGTGCCTCCATTAATGTTGGCTGTTAAGTTCCAAGATTGATAAGCGAAATTCGCTTGAGATAAACTGGGGATTGCTGCCCCTAAAACAAGAGATGGTGGAAATGAAATGATGCTTTGATTTGGGACTGGATTATAAGCGTTACCACCTTGTAGATATTGGTAAGTAATTAAATCGGGGAGATTGAAATGTTCGGCATCTACAGAACCGAACCCATCTCCTAAAACAGAGAATAAATTAGAATATTCACTTTTTAACAAAGACGAACCGTCACATACTAAAAAAGAAAATGGGAGTTGTATTGAGCCGTGATATAAGACTGAACCGACTGGCAGAGGTATGCCTTTATAACCGTATGTTGATTTCGTCGCCATTTATAATATATAATTATAGAATATTATAAATAGAAAAATTATTTTAAAATATAGTTGGAATGTTTTAAAGATTTAAAATGTCTTGTCTTGTGTGTGTGAGTATATTTACCACCACATTCACAGATGTTTTTCTCATTTATTTTTTCTTTATTTTCTTTATAATACTCTTTTATATATTCGGCTAAATGCTCTTTATTGTCTAACCGATATTGTTTAAATTCTTCTTTGTGTTCTAAACGATATTCAGCATCAGTTCTCAACGGTATAACCTTGTTTATACAAATATTGGTTTCAATATGATAACGTTCCCTTTTTAACAGTTCATCTTTGGTTTCACAATTCACATTTTCAATTAAAACAATGTTAAAATCTCCTCGTTCAATAATAGCAAACGACCTTGTATGTATTTTATTTATTCCTTCCTTCCATCGTTTAAAATAGTATCTGTGTCCTCCTAATCGTCTTGCTAAAGTTGGCTCACAAGTAGAACCTATATATATTTCTCCTGTAATGTTACAAACAATCTTATAAATTTTTCCGTTATTATATTTTACCATTGCTCTATACTGTTTTATACTATTTTCTCTTTAAGCCATTTTCTAAATCAATTTTTTAATTAAATATTTGTTAATTTTACGAGTTGAACTTTTCCACTCGCTACGTCCCAAGTTCCAGCACTCGTATCACAATTTACTTCAACAATAACTACCGATGCTCCGTTGCTGCTTACACAAAAAATCAAACTTGGGAACGTATTTACATCAGTTAGAGACCCGCAACCAGCAACAGCATCAATCCCTACAAAAGCCGTTAAAACTGATTGTGTTAAATCTCCAGTTAATGACACATCATTAATAATCACTAACCAAACACCTACAGGCAACGGTGGAGATGTATAAAGAAATGTATTCTGTCCTGATGGAATATTTAGCACCTCTTGTGTTACTTCATTTAAAAAAAATCCTAAAGTAAAACCTTGTTGAGATTTCCAAGACATTTATAATATACCTAAAGAAAATATATTATTGATACTGGCTTTAGTGACGAACAGTAATCCTTAACATTTTAGGGAACTGTTTTGGAAAAGGGAAATAGAAAAATATTATTTAAAGTTCATTCAATTTTGTTGGATATTTTGAGTGTCTTTTAGAACTTCAAAATCCTATTAATACTGGCTTTAATGACGAACAGTAATCCTTAACATTTTAGGGAACTGTTTTGGAAAAGGGAAATAGAAAAAAATTATTTAAAGTTCATTCAATTTTGTTGGATATTTTGAGTGTCTTTTAGAACTTCAAAATCCTATTA
>Ga0315288_10007203_pt1 | contig 14101 bp, 12 predicted proteins | sample YL17G11_20_MG_FD_203454 | JGI IMG/M metagenome (GOLD analysis project Ga0315288, IMG submission 203454) | Sediment microbial communities from Yellowstone Lake, YNP, Wyoming, USA - YL17G11_20 | ecosystem: Environmental > Aquatic > Freshwater > Lake > Sediment | place: USA: Wyoming | collected... | reverse complement strand
TTTCTTTTAAGAGCCTTGAATAAATATCATAGGCTCTTTCGCCAAATTGAGATTTTTCTATAACGGTTGGAATCAAATTCATGACAATAGTATAACAAAAAACCGGCTAACAGTAAACCCCGTAGCAATCCATCATTGGCGCATTGAAAATTCATCAGCTGAAGCCGGTAGGCGGCTACCGCCTTCTGACCATAGTATTCTCACTGGTTATCGCGGGATTGCTACGGGGTAAAGGTGTTTGCCGCAAAAAACATTGACTTTTGTTTGACAAAATGCTATAAGTATAGTGTTATAACAAACCGCGGTTTGGTATATCGAATTAAAGTTCGCTATAAAAGCTCTTTGAAACGAGGTTCAAACTATGAGACGAGCCCCAAACTACAGCAAAGCTAAGTTTAGGACAGGCGTTTTGGATTTTTATTTCTAAAATGTTTACCCTGAACCGCCAAGTCAGACTTGGCTGGTTTAGGGCTCGTCTTATCAAGAGACATAGCCGTTAGCCAGAACGACTCTGGTAAATTCAAAGAAAGAAGGAGGATGACGATGACGACACAATCGATCACGTCCAAGCAACAAAAGCAGTACATGAGGTTCGTCGAGGACGCTGCCGAGCGAGCGCTCGCAGAAGTCAGACTCGACAAGGATGGGCTTCAAAAGCTCATCGAGAACGGCGGCGAGTTCCAGTTGCGCATCATCGCGGCGATTCGTGAGCTCTCTGTGAGCAATCAGTTCGTCGACGAAGAAGTCGAGTCGAGCTACGGATACCTGTCGGGCTACAAGCCCAAGGGGATCACGGAGCAGACCAACATTCTGCGCCAGCTCTTCCCGAGCATCGGTTTCGCCGACGAGCAGATCGCCGGTCAGCCGCTTCCCCAGAACGCCGAAGGGTGGTTCGCCATCCCAAGGTGGGAGAAGGTCGCGCCGACCTATGGTGAGGCCGTCGAGAAGGTGCTCGCTATGATCAAGCAGGCCCAGAGCGGCAAGTTCTACAACTATCGCGAGGGTCGGCTCGGTCCGCAGTACCTGCGTCAGCATGCCAAGACGGCGAAGGCGTTCCAGAAGCTCGGCGACGAGCAGAAGGATTACGACATTCTCGTCGTTCCGGATCAGTTCGGTTTCCTTCATCGGGGCCGTTCGGTCCGCAGGGCGCGCGAAGTCATGAACGCCAACCAATTCGGCCTCGGGGCATTCGCGGTCGGGATCATGCTCTTAACGCATCCCGAACGCCTCCAGCACTATGACGATCTCTGGATCGACTGCGCTGGCGATGAGTACGCTCCTGTCGCCGATGGCGATTTCTCGGGCGCGCCCTGCTTCGTCTTCCACGGCGGCGAGGTCGGGCTCGGCGCGTTCTGGGTTGACCGCGCCTACGACTACTTTGGCTCGGCGTCTGGGTTTTCCCCGCAGTAAGTAGAACCTTGAAGACTTGGATACTCGGACTTCTTGAAATTTTGAAGCCTTGCGTCCGCCACAAAAAGGGGTTGTTCACATTAGTGAGCAACCTCTTTTCTTTTTTTAAAATAATATCTTCCAAATTAAACTTTCTTTTGTTATACTTGAAGCGAGCTTAGGCTAATGAATAGCAGTCCACGGATTGCTGTCGCCGAACTCTCTCTTTAGGAGAAAAAACAACCAGAGTCTTAGCGACTACGGTTTCTAAGAGCGTGTTGTGCTGAGGAGATACTGCTTGCCTCTGTTTAGCGCAGGTTCCCGCTTTAAGCGGGATGCTGCCGAATAAAATACAAGACCAAAAAGATATAAGCCTTTAGGCGGTAAACTTCGCGGTCTGGTGACACGGATGAGCAAAGGCAATTATCCTGACGCCGATGGCGATTTCTCGAACGCGCCCTACTTCAACTTCAACGACGGCAAGGTCAAGCTCGACACGAACTGGGTTGACAACGCCAACGACAACTATGGCTCGGCGTCTGGGTTTTCCCCGAAGTCTCTCTAGAAGCTACAGAAGGGCATCCATTGCGGATGCCCTTTGTAATTACCTCTGCCGAGTAGAGCGCAACCAACCGCCGAGCATTCGTCCAATCTCATCAACCGATTCTTGCAAAAGGACATACTTTTTGTTATCAAGCATCTTTGTTTCTTTAGAAAGCCTTATAAACACTCGCAAAAAGTTCAGTCTTAAACTTGTCTTCTCTAAAATAGGGACTTTTTCGCCTTTCGGGAGCTGGCTTGCCCATAGGATATTCTCTAAAATATCCAAAATAAGATTTTCGCAACGCTGCCAAAGAGCGTATCTGTCCTGCTTAGGAATCACATTGCGAAAACCATAAAAAATTTTATACAGCTCGTAAGTTTTCTTAAAAATTGGTATATCAAATTCATCCATAGTTTTTAGAATATGAAGATTTATCGCGATTTATTCGACTTAATCATTTCGCCAGAAAGTCTATTTTCAGCATGGGATGTTTTTAAAAAAGGCAAGCAGAGCAAATTAGATGTTCAAAGATTTGAATGGAACCTTGAGGAAAATATTTTTAAACTCCACCGCGATTTAAAAGACAAAATTTATAAACACGGGGATTACCAAGGTTTTTACATTAGTGATCCGAAACAGCGGCATATCCATAAAGCCATTGTTCGAGATCGCGTACTTCATCATGCCGTTTTTAGTGTGCTCAATCCAATCTTTGAACCGACATTTATCTCCAACTCGTTTTCCTGCCGCATTGGCAAAGGAACGCATAAAGGAATAGATATTCTTGATAAAGCACTAAAACAAATAAGTAGCAATAATTTTAAGCCGTGTTTTGCTCTCAAATGCGACATCAAGAAATTTTTTGAAACAATCGACCACAAAATCTTATTAAACATTATCCGCAAACGAATAAAGGATGCCAATGCCTTATGGCTTTTGGAAGAAATCATCGAAAGTTTTATATCTCGCTATTCTATCCTCTTTGAACGAAAGGGCTTGCCGATAGGTAATCTAACCTCTCAACTTTTCGCCAACATTTATCTTAATGAGTTCGACCAATTTGTTAAACACAAGCTAAGAATAAAGAATTATATCCGTTACACCGATGATTTTATAATAGTGGCGGATAATAAACGACATTTGGGAAGTCTTATTGCCCCTCTCCGTTCTTTTCTTTCGGGTAAGCTTGCTCTTGAACTGCATCCCAAGAAGGTTACAATCCGTAAATTCCATCAAGGCATAGACTTTCTTGGTTATATCGTCTTGCCGCGCCACCGGCTTTTACGGACAAAAACAAGACAACGGATATTCAGAAAATTAAAGAAACGAGTTGAGGAATATAAGATGGGCGTGATAAGCAAACAAACACTGGAACAGTCGTTGCAATCCTATCTTGGCGTTCTCTCCCATGCAAATACTTATAAACTTGGGCAGGAACTAAAAAATCAATTTTGGTTTTGGCTTAACGAATAAGTAATTATTTGCCACTTTATCTTCTTTATTCGACGGTTTTAACAGAAAATCGCCGCTTAGTCTAACCGGCGACTCTAAAATAATCTATTACGATCCTAAACCAGAAAACTGACGATTAGCAAAGCAACAATGTTAATAATTTTAATCATGGGGTTAATAGCAAGTCCAGCCGTATCTTTGTAAGAATTGGCAATAGCGTCCCCAATAACTGCCGCTTGATGAGCCAGGGAATCTTTGCCGCCATAGTTTCCTTCCTCAATGTATTTTTTGGCATTGCTCCAGACAGTCACTCCCAAGGTCATGAAAATGCCCAGGAAAATCCCGGCCAGAATGCTGCCAATTAAAACCCCTGCCAAAACCAGAGGCCCCAGGACAAAGCCGACTGCTATTGGCGTCAAAACCAGAATCAGACTGAAAACGAGCATTTCTTTCAAGGCTAGTTTTACAAAGGCGTCAACACCTTTTGTCTGTTCTGATTTTGCGTCTCCTTTCACTGGTTCTGAGGCCTGAGAAAACTGACGCCTGATTTCATTAATAACTGAATCGGCGGTTCTGCCAGCTCTGGTCATTATTAAAAAAGAAAATAGATAGGGAACCAAACCTCCTAGAAACAGACCAATAATAACTCTGGGGTCGTCAAAAGAGAAATTTAGCCTGGCACCAGAAACCATCAACTCCTGGCTGAAAACAAAGAAAATCACTAACGAAGCCAGTCCTGCTGAAACAAGACTGTAGCCATCAGTCATTGATTTAGCCGCATTGCCGGCATCATTAAGAGCATCTGTAATTTTTTCTAGATCCTTGTCAGACTCAGGCATTTCAGAAACACTGCCAGCTTTCTCAACTGCCACGCCAAAGGCATAAATAGAAATTATAATTCCAGCCAGAGAAACCATGGCCACTGTTGCCAAGGCCACGCCATAAATCCCTGCCAGCCAAAAACTAACAAAGACTCCTAGGAAGATAAGAATCGTCGGCAAGATCGTTGCCTGCATGGCAATTGCCAATCCGATAATAATATTGCCCGCATAACCGCTTTGGGAGGCAGAGGCAATCATTTTCACTGGCTTATGTTTCTTGGAAGCAAAGTATTCTGTAATCATGAAAATTCCGGCTATCATGGCCAGTCCTGCCAGAGAAGCCAAATAAATCTTATTTCCAGAAACCGAAAGCGATATTGAAGAGGTAATTTTCCTGATCACCGGATAAAAACCAGCAGCTGCCATTAAACCGGAAACAATCAGTCCCTTATAAACGGTTGCCTTGATGTTCTGTTTTTTGGCAAAATTGACAAAAAAGCTGCCGATGATCGAGGCTAAAATGCCTATTGTCCCCAAAAGAATCGGCAAAAACACCAGCGGCGAATCTCCTGAAAACAAAACCCCGGCTAAAATCATGGCTGAAACCAAGGCAATAACATAGGTTTCAAAAAGATCGGCTGTCGTACCAATACAGCTATTGATATTCTCGACGCCATTTTTAAGAATCTCTTCTTTGGTTTTGCTGACTGAATTCAGCTTGGTGAAAACACCTTCGCCGATTCTGGCAAAAACCGAAATCAAACTTCCTCCAAAACCTAAAAAAATCAAGGATCTTAAATCATTGGTCAAGAGGTAAAAAACCGAAACAACTAAAAGCCCCAGTCCTACAGCCGAAAATCCAGCAACAGAACTGCTTTTAAAAGACAGCTCCAGAGATTTTTTGAGTTCGCTTTTAACCGTTTCAACTGCTTTTAATTTTACATTGTTTAAAAGAGAGGCTGCTATTCCCATGAACCCGGCCGCAATTGAAGCGATGGAGCCGATTAAAAAAGCAAATCCTGACTTGAAACCGAAGATCAACCAGAGAATAAAAAAGAGAGAAATAGCAACAATGGCAATTGTTTTTAAAAAAGCTCTCTCTCCTTCTTTGACCGTTTGAGAAAGCCCAATTGTTAGACCTTCCCTGGAAGTTCGTCTGATTAGAAAAAAGACGAAAAGCAGGCTGAAAAGGGAAACAATGATAGGAAAATAAAGCATAAAAATCGGGTTGAAAGAGGAAAAATGCAAGCTAAAATTAGGAATTCCTATTGCTAAATAAACAAAGGTGCCAGGGCTAGAGTCAAGGTGCCCAACAACTTAATCAAAACGTGCAATGACGGACCGGCCGTGTCTTTGAAAGGGTCTCCGACCGTATCTCCGGTAACTGCAGCTTGATGGGCAAAAGACTTTTTCCCTCCCAAATTTCCTGCTTCAATGAACTTTTTGGCGTTGTCCCAGGCTCCGCCGGCATTATTCATTACCGTTGCCAAAAGAACGCCGGTAATTGTCCCTATCATTATCAGCCCGGCCACTGCTTCTGCCCCTAGAGTTAATCCTACCAACACGGGGATGCTGACTGCCAACAATCCAGGCAAAACCATCTGCTTTAGAGCTCCTCTGGTGGTGATGTCCACACATTTGGCATAATCTGGTTTGCTCGTTCCCGCCATAATTCCGGGATCTTCTTTGAACTGCCGACGGACCTCGTTAATAATGTAAAAAGCGGCTACGCCCACTGCCCTGATGGCAAGAGAACTGAAAAGGAAAACCAGCATTGCTCCGATAAATCCGCCTATAAAAACTTCTACCTTGGCTAAATCCACGATCGTTAATTTGGCTTCTTCCAGGTATGCCGAGAAGAGCAAAAAAGCAGCCAGGGCAGCGCTGCCCATGGCATAGCCTTTGGTCAAAGCCTTGGTCGTGTTTCCGGCAGAATCTAACTTGTCAGTAATCTTTCGAGCTTCTTGGGGCACTCCTGACATTTCAACAATGCCTCCAGCATTATCGGTGATTGGGCCAAAAGTATCCATGGCCAAAATATAGGCAGCGGTGGCTAACATTCCTATAGTGGCAACAGCCGTGCCATAAAGCCCCCCTCCTTCAAAGCCGCTCATGGCTCCTAATTTGAAAGACCCAATAAGGGCCAGGGAAATGGTAACCACGGTAGCAGCCGTGCATTCTAACCCGACTGAAAATCCTGTAATGATGTTGGTGGCGTGGCCGGTTTCAGAAGCCTTGGCAATCTCTCTTACCGGCCGGTACTTTGCTTCGGTATAATATTGGGTGATGAAAACAAAAGCCAAACTGGCTAAAATGCCTATCAATCCTGCGTAAAAAAACAAAACGTTTCCCAGCATTTTCATGGTCACAAAATAAAGGGCTATGGCAGACAAGAAACTCGTCACAAAATAGCCCTTATTCAATGCCTTCATCGGCTCGTCGGTTTCTTTGGCCCTGGCCGAGAGAATGCCGACAATGCTGCATAAAAGCCCGAAGGCGCGCATCACCAAGGGAAAAAGAATGCCGTTGATTCCAAAATGGGGGAACAAAATCACTCCCAAAATCATGGCGCCAATATTTTCAGCAGCCGTTGACTCAAAAAGATCAGCTCCTCTGCCGGCGCAATCGCCAACATTATCTCCGACCAGATCAGCGATGACCGCCGGATTTCTGGGATCGTCTTCAGGAATGCCAGCCTCAATCTTGCCGACCAAGTCAGCCCCGACGTCAGCGGCCTTGGTATAGATCCCTCCTCCCAGTTGGGCGAAAAGAGCAACCAGAGAAGCTCCGAATCCGAATCCGATGATTAAAGAAGGGATTTTGACGATCTCATAGCCAAGTGAATTATAGATAAGGTAAAGGCTAGAGATGCCCAAAAGGCTCATTGCCACAATGGTTATTCCGGAAACAGCCCCACCCCTGAGGGCAATGGTCAAGGCTTTGGAAAAACTGGTCTGGGCAGCACTGGCCACCTTGACATTAGACCTGACAGAAATCCACATGCCGATGAACCCTGAAAGAAGAGAGCAGGCGGCTCCAAATATAAAGGCTGCTGAAACCTGAAAACCGTACAGCCAGTTTCCGCTAAAGCCGTAAGCTAATAATAAAACCAACGCCAGCAGGCCGGCGATGGTAGCGATGGTCTGATACTGTCTTTTCAGAAAAGCGTTTGCTCCTTGTTTGATTATTTCAAAAATCTCCTGCATCTTATCAGTCCCCTGGGGAGATTTCCTTATCCAGGAGATTAAATAAAAAGCAAAGCCAAGAGACAAGAAAGAAATAACAATGGGGATATATAGCATATGCTAATAAATTAAGTTATTAAATTAATTAAGGATTATATTAAATCATTTGTCTTTTGGTTTTTTCTCTGCCGCAGGGGTTTTAGCTTTTTTTGTTGCTTTCTTCTTTGGTTTTTTCTCCTTGATCTCGGTTTTCTCTTCTGGCTCATCTTTTTCTAAATCTGTTTCATTCCTAATATCAATCTTCCAACCAGTAAGTTTGGCGGCCAATCTCACGTTTTGGCCATCCTTGCCAATAGCCAAAGACAATTGGTCTTCCGGAACAATAGCTATGGCTGTATTCTTTTCTCTTATTTTAATATCTAAAACCCTGGCCGGGCTGAGAGCGTTGGCAATTAATTCCTGAGAATCTTCTGACCATTGGATAATATCTATTTTTTCGCCGCCAAGTTCATTAATAACTGCCATCACTCTGGTTCCCCTTTGGCCAACAGTAGCGCCGATTGGATCTATCTTTTCATCGTTGGAAAAAACTGCGATTTTCGACCTGGAACCCGGTTCTCTGGCAATTGATTTTATCTCAACCTGGCCGGAAGCGATTTCCGGCACCTCTAATTCAAAAAGGCGGGAAATCAATTTCGGATGAGACCTGGAAAGGAAAATAACTGGACCGCGAGGGGAATTCTCGGTCTTTAAAAGATAAACTTTTAATCTTTGGCCAAGCCGGTAAAACTCTCCCGGGACTTGCTCTTCTTTGGTTAGAATCCCTAAGGTTTTGCCAATGTTTAAAAAAATGCTCCTCCCCTCAATTCTCTGGACAACTCCAGAAATCGCTTCTCCTTCTTTTTCCTGAAATTCTAAGAAGATGGTGTCCTTTTCAATCTCCTTTATCTTTTGCAGAACTACTTGTTTTGCCGTTTGGGCAGCAATTCTCCCAAAAGAAGCAGCCGCCTTGTCTTCAAGAGGAAATTCTAATTCCTCTCCAGACTTTACATCCTTTTTAACTTTTTTAGCCTCGTCAACCATTAAATGCCTTTCTGGATTGAATCTGATTTTTCTCTCTGCTCCCGAATCATCTTTTTCTGTAAATTCCGGCCGGCCCATGGTTTTCATATTCTCTAATTCTTCTTCTGAATAAATCATTGATTTATCAACAACCAGTTTTATCTGCCAAAACTTAAGCTCCCCGGTGTCCGGGTTTAATTTTGCTTTCAGCATCTGACCTTTTTTGCCATAGTCTTTTTTGTAGGCAGAGGCTAGAGCCTGCTCAATTGTTTCGATTACTTTTTCCCGAGGAATACCCCGCTCTTCAGAGATCTGGGAAATGGCGACCGCGAATGATTTTAAATCCATAAAACAAAAACCTTTAAGATAAAGGTCTAAATAGTAATTGATTCAGGATAGCAAAGAGATTAGAAATTATCAATATATAAGAACCTGCTAAGACAGAACCTTGATTCTCGCTGATACTCGAATTTAGTGGACCTGGCGAGAATCGAACTCGCGCCTCTACAATGCGAATGTAGCGTAATGCCACTTTACTACAGGCCCTCATGGGCGCCCAGATTTATGCCTAGGTAACCCCCGCCAATAACTTTCGGGGCGCTGGGATTTGCACCCAGAAATCTCACCCTCCCGAAGGGTGCATGTTACTGTTACACCACGCCCCGTTTTAAACTTATTACGTTACCCAATATTTTTCTTTTGTCATTTCGTCTTTTTTTTGTTCAACAGTAGCGATTTCTTTTTCTGAATTGTCAGACAGTTTTTTTAATTCTTTTTCCGAAAGATCTCCCAGTTTTTTAACTTCGTTATTTAGAATTTCTTTTTTGTTCTTTTTCGGGTCTTCCAGAACTTGGGCTAAAAGAATATCCAATACCCAGCCAATCTTTGGTCCGGGATTTATCTTTAAAATCTTGATGACGTCATTACCGTCAATCTTTAGCATTTTTGGCGACAGAGGATCTTGGGAAACCTTATCCATGACATACTTTAAATGGCGAAGTTTGTATGGTTCGGCTTTTGGCACACCGGAGCCAATCCTGTCTGCCATCCTTACTTTTAAAAGATCTTCAATATTTTCCGGACCAACGTTCTTTAAAAGTCTTCTAACCGAGCTTTCGCCGACTTCGCCGACATTGTAATAAAAGAGATGATATCTGACAAGCCTGGAAATCTTCTCAATCTGATCTCTGGGAAACTTTAATCTTTCTAGAATCTTTGCTGTCATTTGAGCCCCGACTATCTCGTGGTTGTAAAAAGTAGCGTCTTTGCCTTTGCCTCTTTTGACTCTGGGTTTGGCAATATCATGGAAAAGGCTGGCCAGCCTTATTTCCAAGCTGAACTTTTCTTTGGCTGCATATTTTAATGACAAGAGATTATGTTCGTAGCAGTCATAAATATGGTGCTTGTTCTGGCTGACTTTGTAGCCTTCTTCCAGTTCTGAAACAATATATTTTAAAAGACCGAGGCTCCTTAAAAGCTCTATGCCTTCAGCCGCCTTATCAGAAATTATAATCTTAACAAATTCATCCCTAATCCTTTCAGTTGAAATCAGCTTTAAAGAACTGGCATTCTTAACAATTGCCTGTTTGGTTTTTTCTTCTATTTGAAATCCCAGGGTAACGGCTAGCCTTAATGCCCTCATTAATCTTAAGGCATCTTCAGAAAACCTGTCGTCAGCTTTGCCGACTGCTTTAATGATTTTGTTTTTAAGATCCTCTTTGCCATTAAAAGGATCAATAATTTCAAATTTATCTTTGCTTTTCAATCTTATGGCAATAGCATTAATCGTAAAATCTCTTCTGGCTAAGTCTTCTTTTAAGGTTTTGCTGAACCTGATTTCGTCCGGGTGACGCTTGTCCGTATACTTTGCCTCAGACCTAAAAGTGGTAACTTCTATCTCTTTTAATCTGGGATCCTTGCTTTTGGTCTGGACAGTTACCGTTAAAAATTTGTTTTCGTAAAAGTTATTGGGAAAGATCTTTTGGATTTCTTCGGGTTTGGCTAAGGTAGTTACGTCCCAGTCATTAGGGTTTTTGTTTATTAGAAAATCACGGCTGCAGCCGCCAACAATATATGATTCAAAACCTGCTTTTTCCAGTCTATCGACTACTGTTTTTACCTCTTTGGGGATTATCATTAGCTCTATGGTATCTTAAAATCAGGTTTTTTTCAATTGATAAAACGTCAAATTTGTTTTATGTTTAAGCTAGTTAAGCCCCCGTAGCTTAATGGATAAAGCAATAGTCTTCGGAACTATTGATGGAAGTTCGAGTCTTCCCGGGGGCACTCTTTCTTTAAATAACAAAAAAAATCTGTTAAGATGACTAGAGAAACTAATCTATAAAGTTATGAAAAAAATATTTATCTTAGTCTTTTTAACCCTATTTTTAGGAACCCAGGCCTTAGCGGCCGGATTAGTTCCTTGTGGCGGCGACTCAGAACCGCCCTGTACGCTTTGCCATTTCTTTGTCATGGGCAAAAACATTATTGACACGCTTCTTCTAAAAATCATTCCTCCCGTGGCAATCTTGTTTGTTATCATTGGCGGCACCTATTTTATCCTTGGCTCTGGCTATGATTCAAGCCTAATCAGCAAGGCTAAAGCTATTTTCTGGTCCGTGGCCGTTGGATTATTAATAATCTATGGTTCTTGGTTAATTGTTAATTTATTTTTTACTGTTATCGGCGTGGAAAACTGGACAGGATTAGCCGGCGGCTGGTGGCAGATTAACTGCCCGATCTAATGAAAATTGCCATTATTTCCGATACTCACGATAATCTGGCTACGACCGGAAAAGCTTTGCAATGGCTCAAGAAAAAAAAGATCAAGCTTTTGATTCACTGCGGCGATGTTTGTTCTCCCTCCATGCTTAAGGAGATCAGCCGACTTTTTAAAGGAAAGATTCATTTGGTCTTCGGCAATGTTGACGGCGACCCGTATTCAATGCTTAAGGCTAAGGAGAAAGGGGAGTTGCCGAATATCGTTTTTCACGGCGACGCCGGCGAACTGAACGTCAAGGATAAAAAACTGGCTTTTTGTCATAAGTTTTTGCCGGCTCAGGGACTGGCCGCCTCGGGAAAATATGACCTCGTTTTTTACGGCCACACCCACCAGCCCGGAGAAGAAAAGGTAGTCACGAGCAATCGCGACTGCCGATTAGTCAATCCCGGCACTCTGGCCGGCATGTTCAACAAAGCGACGTTCGCAGTTTACAACGCCAAAACAGATTTGCTAGAATTAAAACTCGTGGAAAGACTATAAGCCCCCATAACTTAATGGCAAAGTAACTGCCTCTTAAGCAGTAAATCCAGGTTCAAATCCTGGTGGGGGCACAAAAAATTACTTACTCAGTTTACCAAATAGTTCGAATTCCCGAGCTTTTGTGGTTTTTATATTCACAAATTTACCGCAAAGATTCTTGTTACTTTTAAATCTAACTGTTTTAAAATTCCTGGTTTTTCCCAGACACTCTTTTTTCTCAGGCAGCCAAGCATCCACTAAAACCTCAAGGGTTTTGCCGACTTCTTTGGCAAGATTTTCTTTAGCGGTTTTTCTCAAAAGATTAGTTAATTGTCTAAATCTTTGCTTTTTAACTTTTAAGGAAACACTGTCTTTAAAAAGCTTTTGCGCAGCCGTCCCCTGTCTGACCGAATACCTGGCAATATAGGCCATGGCCGGGCTGGTTTCTTTAAAAACTTTAAAAGTATTTTGAAATTGTTTTTCAGTCTCCCCGCAAAAACCGATTATAATGTCTATGGAAAAACTAAAGTCTTTAATCTGTTCTTTCAAGTTATTCAAAACTTTAAGATATTGGTTAACCGTATACTTTCGGTTCATTCTTTTTAAAACAATGTTGTCTCCTGACTGCAAAGGCAAATTAAGATAATTATTAATTTTCTTTGCTTTTGCTAAAAAATCAATCAATTCATCGTTAAAGTCTAGAATATAAGGAGAATTAAACCTAACCCAGAATTTCCCCGGAATCTTCTCAATATTTTTTAGCAAGTTTATGAATTTGTAATTTTTTTTACTTGGATCTTTCCAGCTAGAAACTGTTTGTCCCAATAAATTAATTTCTTTGTAACCTTTAGAGATTAGATCTCTTGCTTCTTTAAGAATATCTTTTGAATATCTGTTAATTTCCAAACCCCTGGTATAGGGGACGGCGCAATAAGCGCAAAATCTGTTGCAGCCAAAAGAGATTGGAATTAGGGCAGAAAATTTGTTCTGGTATTTTGGCTCAACTCTAAAATAGTCTATTTCGGCTTGAGTCGGCTGTTTGCCTTTTATTAAAACAGGTAAGGGAAGAGTCTTTTCCTTAGACAAAAGATCAGCAAGCTTATCTAGGTCTTTAATATTAAAAACAAGATCAAATCCCTTAAAGAACTTTTTTCTGTCTTTGGGCAAGATGCAGCCCGAAATAATGGCTTTAAATTCAGGGTTTTTCTCTTTAAGGCTAGTGAATTTTTCCATTTGCCCATAAATCCGGTCAATGGCAGATTGCCTGACAGAGCAGGAGTTAAAAACCAACAGATCTAATGATTCATTTTGTTGTATTAAATGATAGCCTAAGCCCTCTAATATAGAGGCAATCCTTTCTGAATCGGATTTATTCATGGCGCAACCGTAAGTGATGATAGAATAGGTTTTATTCATTGGGTTCATTATTCTGATAAAAAAAGGGTAGGTCCAAGACAATTTGACGCATCCAATTTTGTATTGTAGAGTATGATTATCCTTTAAAGCCGGCTCAGCAAAGGTTTTTTAATTTCTAAAAAAGCGTATAATATAGTATATAATAATTAAATATTATGTTAACACCAGAAGAAAAACAAAAAGCTATTGAGAAAGCCAAGCTTCATGAAAAGGACACTGGTTCTCCTGAAGCTCAAATTGCTATTCTCTCTGCAGAGATAGACAGATTGGCTGACCATCTGAAAAAGTTTTCAAAGGACTTTGCTGCCAAAAAGGGTCTTTTGAAAATGGTCGCCAAAAGAAGAACATTACTCAATTATTTAAAAAATAAGGACGAGAAGAGATTCAATGAAATTATTAAAAAAGTTGGTTTGGGAAAGTAAACAACCGGCCCCGAGCCTATCAGAACACTCATTAAAACACTCTGAGCAGCGGGTTTTGGTTTTATTTGACGTCCAGAATCTTTACCATTCAGCTAAAAACCTTTACGGGGCCAGAGTTAACTTTTCTGCTATCTTAAAAACCGCTGTTTCGAACAGAAAGCTGGTTCGGGCTTTTGGCTATGTGGTCAGGACTAAAACTGGCGAGGAAAAATTATTCTTTGAAGCTTTAACAAAACTAGGGATTGAAACCAGGGTAAAAGATCTTCAAGAGTTTTATGGAGGAGCTAAAAAGGCTGATTGGGACGTTGGCATTGTTATTGACGCCATTAGAGTGGCTCCTAGCTGTGATGTTATCTGCCTTTGTTCCGGAGACGGGGATTTCATCCCTTTGATCGAATATCTTGAAAACAGGGGTAAAAGAACTGAAGTGATTGCTTTTGGCAGGTCAGCTTCAGCAAAACTGAAAGAGGAGGCCGATGAATTCATTGATTTAGGAGCTACACCAGAAAATTATTTACTTAAGAAATAACGAAAATGGGTAAAAGTTCAGAAAAGTTTAAATTAGAAAT
>Ga0315288_10007202_pt1 | contig 14102 bp, 10 predicted proteins | sample YL17G11_20_MG_FD_203454 | JGI IMG/M metagenome (GOLD analysis project Ga0315288, IMG submission 203454) | Sediment microbial communities from Yellowstone Lake, YNP, Wyoming, USA - YL17G11_20 | ecosystem: Environmental > Aquatic > Freshwater > Lake > Sediment | place: USA: Wyoming | collected... | reverse complement strand
TGCGCTCAGTCGGCAAAGGACTCGAGAATCTAGAATAAGGCGGAACGTGCTCAGGCGCCAGTCGTCTGAGACAAGTGTTGTCGCGGCTGAAAACATCGTACACGTACAGAAGGAGTGACTTGTGCCGCGACGGAAGACAGAGGTTTGTGGTCATTGCCCGCCCACGGCTCCGGCTATCCGCGGGAGCAACAACCCTAGCGAACACCTATGGCGCGTGTACCGCGACCCCGGCCAATCGGACCGTGTTCGATTTGGTACGCTGTGCGCTCATGATGGTGCGACCGCATCGCGAGACGGACTCCTTTTCCAACAGAGTGTTAGGATCGGTCAACTGATGGCGGATCCGGTACGGATCAATCACGGCCAGTATCCGGGCGCGCGCACCGCGCCGTCATCAATTGCCGGAAGATAGAAGGAGATTCTGATGTTGCGGCGATTTCTTTGTTTCATGGTCCTTGGCGGAACGACAATACTGACGGCCGGTGGAGGCGACCCCAACTTCCGGCTTGAGGTCGCGTTCAGCGACGACTTCGAGCGCGGTTCGCTGGGCTCGAACTGGGTGAACAGCGGCGCCGGAATCGACTGGGGAATCGACGCATCGCAGAGCCATTCTCCGACCAGGTCGGCTGCCGACAGTCCTTACCAGGAGTATCCCCTGAGCCCGACTGAACGTTGGATGGCGATGGCCTCCGGCATGAACCTGACCGACATGGTTTCCTGCCGGCTGGAGTACTGGACCTACTACGTGCTTCGCCAGAACAAGGACTACTGCCACGTTCAAGTGAGCGAGGACGGCGGAGCGAACTGGCAGGACGTAGAGGTCTACACCGGTTCCGGGTCCTCCGGTTGGGAGTTCCACAACGTCGACCTTTCGATGTTTGTCGGGCATATGGACGTCAAGGTCAGATTCATGCTGAGCGTTTGGCGCAGCGGCCAGCCCAAGGACGGCTGGTACATTGACGACGTCGCAGTATCCCGGGAAGCTCGCCCGCGGCATGACTGCGGGGCAAGCGACATCCTGGCCCCGCCCCACTTCTTGTCCCAGCGCGACACGGTCTACCCGACCGGACTCTACAGCAACTTCGGCAACCAGCAGGACACCGTCTACCTGCACTTCGGTTTCAGTGGCGGTCTTCCCGTGCTGAACTACCATGAGAGTCTAAGCGTCGTCCTGCCGGTCGGTGCGTGCACCAGCTACGTTCTCCCGAGATGGATTGCGGCTTCGCTTGGCGCCTATCACGCCAAGGCCTGGACTTCGTTCGCCGGCGATGAAGACCATTCCAACGACACGGCGTACTACGACTTCGAGGTCTTGCGGCCGCTGCGCGACGTGGCGCCCTATCGAATCAGCGCCCCGGCACCTCTGATCCATCCTACTCCCGTGCGTCCTGCAGTCTGGGTCAGGAACCTCGGCACCGAAGCCGAACAACTGGAAGTGTCATGTCGGATCGCGAAAGGCCCGGATACGGTCTTCGCGGCCGCCGAATCGCTAAGGCTGTTGGCCGGGGACACTACACAGCTTGTCTTCGACGAATGGCCGGCCAGCTACGGTGTCTATCGCGCGATCTTCCGGACCCGCTGCGCGGCCGACCAGGTCGCCGCGAATGACACCATCTATCGAGACTTCAGCGTCGACCGCTATGACCATGACGTGGGTGCAACTTCTATTGTGAGCCCGGTCGATTCCTGCATGGCCGGTCCGGTCACGCCGTCGGCGATTGTTCGCAACTACGGGCTGAATTCAGAATCCTTCAATGTCCACTTCGAAGTACGTGATTCCCTGGGTAACCAGGTCCGGCACTGGCAGGTACCCGTGAAGGAACTCGCCGGCGACGATACCCGATTCGCGTCGTTTCTGCCGGTCTGGAACGCTACGTACGGCAGCTATACCCTCTGCTGCTACACCGACCTGGGCAATGACCAGAACGATCCGAATGACACGATAGCCGCTCAGTTGCTGGTTCGTGACCCGCGACTTCTGCACGATGCCGCCGTCGTCTCGATCGCCAGTCCGCTTACGCCGAGTCGGAGCGGCTGGCTCACGCCGCAAGCCTGGGTCATGAACTGCGGTCTCCTGACCGAGAGTTTCAACGTGAGCTTCCTGGGCATCGACAGCCTGGGTCTCCCGGTCTACAGCCAATCGGTGCCGGTCGCCAACCTGACCCCGGAGCAGGAAGTCCTGGTGACGTTTCCGCCCTGGAGTGCGTCACTGGGCTGGTATGACATGTACTGCTGGTCGGACCTGTTCACCGACATGAGCCGCGGCAACGACACAGTCAATGCGGCCCTCCTGGTCACTGACACCGGTCTTCCGCTCCCCCTGGGCGGCTGGATCGAGCGCGCCCCGCTGCCGCCCGGATCCAAGAACAAACGGGTCAAGGACGGAGCGGCTCTTGCCTACAGCCAGGAATCCGGGCAGCAACTCATCTACGCCTTCAAAGGCAACAACACCTGCGAGTTCTACCGCTATCTGATTCCCAACAACGCGTGGTTCACTCACGACTCAATCCCGCGGTACGGACGAAGCAGCAAGAAGAAGGCGGTCAAGAAGGGCGGCACGCTGGTGACCGCGGGTGGAAAACTGTATGCCACCAAGGGCGGCGGCACACTCGACTTCTGGCAGTTCGACCCGGTCGTGCGCAGGTGGACCCAGCTCGCCGATGTTCCGGCCGGCGGTCGTGGCATCAGAGACGGCGTCAGTTCCGTGTCGGCCAGCATCGCCGGTATCGACTATATCTACTTCCTGAAGAGCTCGAACACCTTCGAGTTCTATCGCTACAACGTTGCCACCGCGGGATGGGAAACCCTTCCCCAGGCTCCGCTGGGCAGCTCGCACAGGTCGTACAAAGCGGGTTCGGCAATCACCTATAGCCCGGACCTGAATCGGGTCTACGTCCTCAAAGGCACCGCGAACGAGGTCTTCTCTTACAGTCCGTCGGGCAATGACTGGCGGACTCTCGATCCGCTGCCGCTCATCGGCAACTCGGTTCGTCCCAAGAAAGCAAAGGATGGAGCATGTCTCGCCTATCGCCGCGGTGCTGTCTATGCGCTCAAGGGCGGAAACACCAACGAGTTCTTCACGTTTCGCTGCGATTCCGGGAAGTGGTATGCCGCTCCGGACGTGCCCTACGCCATGGGTAACAAGAAAGTGAAGGCCGGCGGCGCGCTGGTCTACGGCTGGGGACCGGATCGCCTGTACGCCACCAAAGGTACGAATACGCTCGAGTTCTACGCCTTCGTCTTCGACACGCTGCACGCGTTCCAGCTTCCGAAACCGGGCGGCATTGTCTCGACCGCGACCCGTAATCGACCAGGCGCTATCTCCGTGCTACCGAATCCAACCGACGGTCGAGCCTGGGTTAGCTATGACCTGCCCGTCTCGGGTCGAGTAGCCGTCCGCCTGTATGACGTCGTCGGAACGCTGCGCCGCACATTCGCCGAGGGCTATCAGCCTGCAGGTCGACACAACCTGCAACTCGACTGCTGCAACATGCCCTGCGGCGTCTATCTGCTTCACTATGAGGACGCGAGCGGTACGACTACTCGCAAGTTGGTCGTTGAGCGCTGACGGGGCGCCGACCAAGAACGGGAGCATTGGTCCTCGATTGATCTTCTCGCTCCGGGTCTACCAATAGACCTATCTCGGAAAAGTCGGGGCAGTCGGTGGGTACTGCCCCGACATCGTTTGTCCGCTGTCAGGGACCAACCGCCGAGGCGCGGACAGCGCCCGGAATAGAGCAGACCGGTCATGTCGGTTTCGACCTATCGTGCACTTGACACTCCGTCGTCTTTTGCCTATATTCGTCCTGGTTTCCGGCCAACCAGGGTTTCACTGGTTCGGGTCGGCACGAGCCTGCATCAGACGACAACAATCCATGTCAGGAGGTTAGATGAATGTCCTTGAATCCGGAGTCGGCGAGTTGTTTCAGCGGCCGGACCCGCACGGCTTCCGCGACTACGTGCACAAGCACAAGTCGCAGGCGATGACCGACAAGCTGATGACCGAGCAGGAAGCGGTCCGGCGCTTTGTCGCGGACGGCGACTACCTGGGCACCGAACTCTACGGCACGGTCCGCGGGCCGATGAGCCTGGCCCGGGAGGTCATCCGCCAGGGCCGGAAGCACCTACGTCTGGCCGGCCAGGGCATTCACGAGATTGACCTGCTGCTCGCCGCCGACTTGGTCGATACGCTGGACATAACCTACGTCGCCTGGGAGGTCTACGGCATCTCCAAGATACTGCGTCGCGCCGTAGAGTCAGGCCGGGTCAAGACCACGGAATGGTCCAATGCCGCCATCACCTGGCGCTTCAAGGCCGCTTCGATGGGCATCCCCTTCATCCCGTGCCAGTCCATGATGGGGACCGACACGTTCAAGCGCAGCGCAGCCAAGGTCGTCGAAGACCCGTTCACCGGCATGAAGACCTGCCTGCTGCCCGCGCTGGCGCTCGACGTCGGACTGATCCACGTGCACCGCGCTGACAAGTTTGGCAACTGTCAGATTGACGGCATTTCCGGATTCGGTTTCGAAATGGCGCGCGCCTCCAAGAAACTCATCATCAGCGCCGAGGAGATTGTCGACACCGATGAAATCCGCAGAAATCCGGACCGAACGATTATCCCCTACTACCTGGTTGACGCGGTCGTGCATGCGCCGTTCGGCTCTCACCCGGGTGAAATGTGTTACGACTACTGGCGCGATGAAGAGCATCTCAAGACCTTTCTGGAGGAATCGGCCGACCCGGCGAAGACGAAGGCCTATCTGGACAAATACGTCTACGGCGTGAAGAATCACGATGAGTATCTGAAGCTCATCGGCCAGGAACGACTGGACACGCTGAAGTCGAAGATTGGAGGTCACTGATGGCTGAGTTCTCGATACGCGAACAGATCATCTGCACTGCGGCGCACCTGATGGCAGACGGCTCGACCGCGTTTGTCGGCACCGGCATCCCGATGCTGGCCGGTATGCTCGCCCAGCGGACCCACGCCCCGAATCTGGTCGTCATCTTCGAGTTCGGCGGCACCGGCGCACAACTGACCAAACTGCCGCATGGCGTGGGCGACTCGCGCACGTTCTATCGCGCCGTCGCCGCATCCGGCATCTGCGACGTGATGGAAGCCGCCCAACGCGGGTTCGTCGAGTATGGCTTTCTCGGCGCGGCCCAGATTGACATGTACGGCAACCTGAACACGACCGTCATCGGCAACTACTGGCCGCCCAAGGTCCGGCTGCCCGGCTCCGGCGGCGCCAACGACATCGGTTCGAACTGCTGGAAGGTGATTTCCATCATGGGCCAGCACACGTCCAAGGTCTTTGTCAAGAAGCTCGACTTCCTCACCACCCCCGGCTATCTGTCGGGTCCGGGCGCGCGTGAGGCAGCCGGACTGGCGCCGAACTGCGGGCCCTACCGGGTCGTCAGCAATCTCGGCATCATGGGCTACGATGAGCAGTCGAAGCGCATGACCCTGCTTGAAACGTATGCCGGCATCCCGGTCGAGGAGGTGCTGAAGAACACTGAGTTCGAAATGCTGGTCGCGCCGGACGTCAGGACCGCGTCAGCACCCAGCGCGCTGGAACTGAAGTTCCTGCGCGAGGACATTGACCCGGACAAACTGTATCGGTAGAAGAACTCAGGGATTCGAGGAATCAAGGAAAGGAACGCTGTGCCTTTGGACAAGAAGTACGAAGTCTTCCGCGCTGAAGTGCGCGAGTTCGCACTCAAGGAACTCGCGCCGCATGTCAATCGCTTTGAGTCGAGCGGTGAGTTCCCGGTTGAACTCCTGCCCAGGCTGGCCGCGCATGGCTATCTCGGCGTTCCCTACCCGAAGAACATGGGTGGGGCTGGGCTTGACTACGTCAGTTATGCAATCGTCGCCGAGGAAATATCCCGCGTCTGGGGCGCGATGGGACTCACGGTTTGCGCCCACATCTCGCTCGGCACTTTTCCAATCTACCGCTTTGCCACCGAACCCGTGCGCCGCCGGCTGGTCCCGAAGCTTGCGTCCGGTGAAGTACTCGGCGCGTTCGGGCTCACCGAACCCAACGCGGGTTCGGACGCCGCCGGCACCGAGACTACGGTGCGCAAGACCGCCGACGGCTACGTCCTGAACGGCACCAAACGCTTCATCACCAATGCCGAGTATGCTCAGACCGTCATCGTAGCCGCCACTCATGACTGGAGCCTCGGGGCCAAGGGCATCTCCTGTTTCCTGGTCGAGAAGGGCACGCCGGGCTACACCGTCGGCGCCCGGGAACACAAGCTCGGCCTGCTCGCCTCGAACACGGTCGAGCTGGTCTTTGAGGACTGCCGGATAGCGCTTGAAAACCTGTTGGGCGAGGAGTACAAAGGCTTCGCCATCTTCATGGAGACTCTTGACGGCGGTCGAATCAGTATCGGCGCCCATGGCGTGGGACTGGCTCAGGGCGCACTGGACGCGGTAATCGAACGGGCCCGGACGCATCCGACCAGGTCCCAGTTGTTCTCCAAGGTGCTGGCCGACATGGCGATGCGCATCTATGCCGCGCGCCTGATGGTCTATGACGCGGCCCGGCTCAAAGACGCCGGCATCCGCAACGACCAGGAATGCGCGTCCGCCAAGCTCTACGGTTCCGAAGTGGCGACCTGGGCCGCGGGTGAGGCAATCCGGGTCATCGGTGACCGGGCACTGGTGTCGGGCCACCCGGCGGAACGAATCTTCCGTGACACCAAACTCTCGGAAATCGGCGAGGGCACGTCCGAGATAATGCGTTTGATAATCGCCAAAGAGGTACTGAAAGGGAACTGAAAGGAGCTCCATGGATTTCACTTTGAACGAGAACCAGAAGATGGTTCAGGAGATGGTGCGCCGCTTCGCGAAAGAGCAGATTGAACCCAAGGCCGCGGAGATTGACGCCAGCCGTGAGTTCCCCTGGGAGAGCATCCGGAAGATGGCTGAGCTCGGCCTGCTGGGCATGATCGTACCGGAGCAGTATGGCGGCGCCGGCTTCGATTTCGTCTCCCTGGCCATCGCGGTAGAAGAAATCTCCCACGCCTGCGCATCGACCGGCGTGATTGTCGCGGTGAACAACTCGCTCGTCGCCTACCCCATCTGCACGTTCGGGACCGAAGAACAGCGTGCGAAGTACCTGCCCGGACTCTGCTCCGGCAAGACCCTGGGCGCGTTTGCGCTCACCGAGCCCAATGCCGGCTCGGACCCGGCCGGACTGGAGGCCACGGCGCGGCTGGATGGCGATAGCTACGTGCTCAACGGCACCAAGCGCTTCATCACCACCGCCGAGGAAGCCGGGACTTTCATCGTCTTTGCCGTTACCGATAAAGCTGCCGGACACAAAGGCATCAGCGCCTTCATCGTCGAGAAGGGCTTCCCCGGGTTCTCGGTCGGCAAGCACGAGGACTTGATGGGCATGCGCGCCACCGGCAACACCGAGGTCACTATGGAGGACTGCCGGGTGCCGGCGCGGAACCTGCTCGGCACGACGGGACAGGGCTTCAGAATCGCCATGCACGTGCTCGATTGCTCGCGCATTGACATCGGGGCCCAGGCGGTGGGCATTGCCCAGGCCGCGCTCGACAAGTCAATCCAGTATTCCAAAGAGCGAAAGCAGTTCGGCAAGCCAATCTGCCAGTTCGAGATGATTCAGGACAAGCTCGCGGTCATGGCCGCCAACATCTCAGCGGCCCGGCTGCTTGTCTACTACGCGGCGTTCCTGAAGGACTCCGGCGCTGAGCACTTCACGATGGAGTCTTCCATCGCCAAGTACTTCGGGGCTTCCATGGCGGTTGACGTGACGCGCGAGGCCGTGCAGGTTCATGGCGGCTACGGCTACTCCAAGGACTACGCGGTGGAGCGCTACTACCGCGACGCCAAGTGCCTGGAAATCTACGAAGGCGCTGCCGAGATTCAGAAACTAGTCATCGCTCGCGTTCTGCTGCAATAACCTGCCTGACTTGCAGCTCTCTCCCGGGTACCAACGAACCCGGAGCACGGTGTGTGGCGTCCAAACGACTCGATGGCCTCAATCATGACGAAACTGCGCCGCGGGAGGCAGGGACTGTTTGCACTTGTGGCTTTGTGCCTGTTTGCCTGCCGCCTTCCTGCCGCTGACTTGTCCGGGCGGGTCCGCGACGCGAGCAGCGGCGAGGCCCTGCCCTCGGTCGTGGTCATCCTGGAGGGCACCGACCTGGGCGCGTTGACCGATAACGATGGCCACTACCTGGTGGCTGAGCTGCCGCCCGGCGCCTACGAAGTCAACTACTCCGCCCTGGGTTACGAGTCAGGCCAGCGCGATATCCTGGTCGTCGGCGACACCGCAATTACGGTGAGCCTGAGTCTGGTGCCGTCGCCGATTGCGCTGAAGGAGGTCAAGGTCACCGCCCAGCGCGCCGAGTTCAAGCGCGAAGTCAAAGTCAGCTCGCTCACCCTGAGCCACGGCGAGTTGCGCAACACCCCCTTTGCTCTCGAAAGTGACCTGTTCCGCTCACTCCAGACGCTGCCCGGCGTGGCGTCAACCAGCGATTTCTCATCCGCCATGTTCGTGCGAGGCGGCAACGCGGACCAGAACCTGATACTCCTGGACGGTGTCAGCATGTACAACCCGACCCATCTCGGCGGGATTTTCTCGGTCTTTGACCCGGACGTCCTGAAGAGCGCCGAGTTGCTGGCGGGCGGCTTCCCGGCTGAGTACGGCGGCCGACTCTCCTCGGTGCTCGATGTCGAGACCCGGGATGGCAATTCCAAGCGCTACACCGGCAGCATCGGCGCGAGCCTGCTCGCATCGCGTGCCAATGTCGAAGGACCGATTCCATCTGGCTCGTTTTTCCTGTCCGGGCGCCGAACCTATTTTGACAAGGTGCTGGACGTCGTAGGCTACAATTTCCCCTACTACTTCTACGACGCCTCGGGCAAGGCGACCGCGAACCCGGGTCAGAACACCAAGCTCTCGGCCTTCGGGTTCCTGTCCGATGACCGTTTCAACCTCGGCACCGGCAACAACCAGACGTTACTGGAATGGGGCAACCAGGTCGGCAGCGTGCTCTGGCAGCAGTACTGGTCCGCGCGGCTTTCGACCAAGACCTACTTGACCTACAACCGATACTTCTACAACATCAAGCTCGGCAGCGCGTTTGATATCGAAGACTGGATTCGCGAGTTCGGGCTGCGCTCGAAAGCGACCTGGGTCTTTGCCGGCGAGAACGAACTCGAAGGCGGCATCGAAGCCCAGTACTCGCGATTCCGCTACGATGCGAAGATGCTCGGCGGCTACAACATCGACATCACCGGTGACCCGGTGCCGGTTGCCGTCTTTGCCCAGGCCCGGCTCAAGCCCTCATCGAGCTGGCTCATTGAACCCGGGCTCAGGTTCGATTACTACGCATTGTCCAAGCACCTCGACACGAGCCGGTACAACCTCAGCCCGCGCCTGTCATTCAAGTACTTTGTCAATGACATCTCGGCTATCAAGGGCGCGGTCGGCCGGTATCACCAGTATGTGAGCGCCCTGTACCCGGATTTCAGCCCAATTCCATTCCTCTTCTTCTGGGTTCCGCTGTTTAAGTCCTACCAGCCCCAACAGGGTGACCATTTCATTCTGGGATACGAGAGCTGGCTCGACGAGAACACGAACCTGAGCATCGAAGGCTATTTCAAGAACTACCGGAACATCCTCCAGATGTCCTCCGCTCCGAAACCGGACAGCCTGGAGAGCACCCTGCTCGAGGCCGGCACCGGCTATTCCTGGGGCGCGGACCTGATGCTCAAGCGCGACTGGGGCAGCCTTAGCGGCTGGGTGACGTACTCGCTCTGCTTCAGCAAGGTCAGGTTCAACAACCTGGAGTACGCGCCGAACTATGACCGCCGCCATATCTTCAACATCGTCGCCAGCTACGCCCTGCCCAAAGGATTCAACCTGACCGGTCACTGGAACTACGGTTCCGGTTTGCCTTATACCTCGACCGTCGGCTATTACCGGCGCTGGAGCTACCGCTACAGCCGGGACCGGATTGGCTATGAGTGGAGCGAGGTGCCGAGCGGGAAGAACGGCGCGCGCTATCCCGATTATCACCGGCTTGACCTCGGCGTCGAGAAGGTCTTCCACATCGGCAAGACCCGGCTGGTAGCCCAGCTCGAGGTCATCAACGTCTACAACCAGAAGAACCTGATGCTCTACTACTGGAACTACGACCAGACCCCGCCGCTGCGCATATCCCAGAACCAGCTTCCGCTTTTGCCCTCCCTGGGCGTCAAATGGAACTTCTAACCATGGCCCCACGCCGGTCCGTCCGCAGTCTTCGCTCGGAGCTGCCGCGGGGATTCTGCATTCTTCATTCTGCGTTCTGCATTCTGAAATCCCGGGTCCGTTTGCTCCCTTGCTCACTCGCTCTCTCGCTCCTTTTCTTTGCCTGCAACCCCAACCCCTCCAACTACCATGAACAGATGACGGTCTACAGTACGCTCGACCCGGGACTTACGCACCAGGTTGTCGTCGTAGACCGGACCTATCGCGTGGATGAACCCGCGCTCGACAGCGCAGGCGTCTCGGGTGCTATTGTCAGGCTGTGGCGCGAGAACTCGCTTGATACGATTGCCTTTGTCGAGTCCACCCGGGTCGGCTTCTACCGCGACACGATGCCTTTCTCCTGCGTCAGCCCGTGCTCCACCTATGTCCTTGACGTCGCCTGGCAGGGCTTCCACGGCTCGGTCTCAATTACCGTTCCGGACACCTTCAGCTTCATCCGGCCGGTTGACAGTGAGACATTGAGCGTGGTCCAGTTGCCGGCACTGGTCTGGAGTCATAGTCTCCGCGCGCGCCAGTACCGGATTCGGCTGACTGCCCCGGGAGGACGAGACAGCCTCTTCCGCATGCCGCTGGTCACACAGGACACCTTCATGCCGGTCTACCCGGGCATGTTCGATACCCTCGGCTGGTACGGCCTGCACGCCTACTCGCTGGACGATCACCTGTATGCCCACAACAAGCCCGGCTTCTCGATGGATACGATTGGCGAGAACGTGCTGGCCAACGTCGGCGCCCACACCGTAGACAGCATTCGGGTGTTCATCCGACCCTGAACGCATCCGTTTGCCCGCGACTCACCGTCGTCCGGCGTCGCGGACCGACGCGCCCGGCCGACCCTCTGCCACCATCGTGTCCGCTTGACTTGCCGTTCGGTTACAGTATCATAAAGGTTAATCATGAAACGGACCCCGTTTTTCGAGAAACACGTCGCCAACGGCGGCAGAATCGTCTCATTCGCCGGCTATGAGATGCCGGTCCAGTTCCGGGGTATTATCCCTGAGCACAACCGAGTCCGGACTACCGTCGGCGTCTTCGACGTGTCACACATGGGGCGAATCGAGGTTCGGGGCAAGGATGCGTTCAAGTTTACCAGCCACGTAACGACCAACGACGTCAGTACCTGCGCCCTGATGCAGGCCCAGTACTCCATCTTCTGCTATCCGGACGGCGGCATCGTTGACGACCTGCTGGTCTACAACCTCGGCGACTACACCCTACTGGTCATCAACGGCGCAAACCACGACAAGGACGTGAAATGGCTCCAGGATAACCTGCAGGGCGATGCGGAACTCGTGGATGTCACTGATCCGATGGCGCAGCTCGCCATCCAGGGGCCGAAATCGGAGCTTGTGATGCAGAAGTTGGTAGACGTCAAGCTCGCCGACATCAAGTTCTACTGGTCCAACTGGTGCATGCTGGCCGGCGCCAGGGCGTTGATTTCCCGCACCGGCTACACCGGCGAGGACGGATTCGAGATTTACTTCCCGGCAGCCGCGGCCGACAAGATCTGGAACGAAGTGATGACCGCGGGCCGGGAATTCGAAATTGAGCCGATCGGCCTCGGCGCACGCGATACCCTGCGCCTGGAGATGAAATACTCGCTCTACGGCAATGACATTGACCAGACCACCAATCCGCTGGAAGCGGTGCTAGGCTGGGTCACGAAGCTGGACAAGCCGGACGGCTTCGTCGGCTCGGATGCCCTCAAGAAGGTCAAGGCCGAAGGCGTGAAGCGGAAGCTGGTCGGCTTCGAGATGGACGGCAACGAGATTCCCCGGCCGCACTACGACATTCTCGTCAAGGGCGCGAAGGCGGGTCTTGTCACGAGCGGCACGATGTCCCCTTCGCTGAAGAAGGGCATCGGCCTGGGTTACATCCAGGTCCCGCACACCGCGGTCGGCACCGAACTTGAGATTGCCATTCGCGGCCGCAACGCGCCCGCCACGGTGGTTACGACACCCTTCTACAAGCAGGGAACGCGCAAGTAAGGATAGAACTCAAAAGGAGAGGAATGAGCTTAGTTCCGAAGGATTTGAAGTATGCCAAGACCCACGAGTGGGTCAAGGTTGAGGGCGACACCGCCCTGGTGGGAATTACGGACTTCGCCCAGGGCGAGTTGTCCGACATCGTCTTTGTCGAACTGCCGGCGCTCGGCAAGAAGCTGGCCCAGAACGATACCCTGGGCACGGTGGAAGCCGTGAAAGCCGTGTCCGACCTGTACTCCCCGGTGGCCGGCGAAGTGACGGCAGTGAATGAGGACCTGCGCAACGACCCGGCAATCGTCAACAAGGACCCGTACGGCAAGGGCTGGATTGCCCGAGTGAAGATGTCGAGCTCGGCCGACCTGGACAAGCTGCTCAGCCCGGCCGACTACGAGCTGCTGGCTGCGAAAAGCGCGCATTGAGGAGGCTGAGCCCTTCATCCGTCCCCTAGGACCCATGTGTCCCATATGACCTATACCCCGCACACAACTGACGACAAGCGCCTGATGCTTGAGCGCGTCGGCGCGAAGTCGTTCGAGGAACTGATGGCGTTCATTCCGCCCGACGTGCGGCTGAATCGGGAGTTGAGTCTCCCTTCTCCCCTGTCGGAACTCGGAGCGGTGCGCCTGTTGAACGAGCTGGCCGGCGCCAATCGCAATACCGCACAGATGGTGTCGTTCCTTGGCGGGGGCAGCTACGACCACTACATTCCGGCGGTAATCGACCACATCGCTGCCCGCTCGGAGTTCTACACTGCCTATACCCCGTACCAGGCCGAGGTCAGCCAGGGTACGCTGCAGGCAATTTACGAGTACCAGTCACTCATCTGCGAGTTGTTCGACATGGAAGTGAGCAACGCCTCGATGTATGATGGCGCGTCGGCGCTGGCCGAGGCGTGCCATGCCGCGCGGGACATCACGCGGCGCAACAAAGTCGTCATTGTCGACTCGGTGAACCCGCACTATGTGCGGGTAGTCGAGACCTACACCCATGGCCTGTGCATCCCGCTGACCAGAGTACCATCGTGCGCCGCCTGCGGTGACCGGTCGAATCTGGGCGCGCTTGAAGCTGCAATTGATGACCAGACCGCCGCGGTCCTGGTCCAGCACCCCAATTTCCATGGCTGCCTGGAGCCGGTTCGGGAGATCTCTCGAATTGTTCATCAGAAGGGCGCGTTGCTGGTGGTCTCGGTTGACCCGATATCGCTCGGCATCCTCGAACCGCCGGGCAGCTACGCGGCCGACATCGCGGTTGCTGAAGGCCAGGCGCTGGGCATTCCGATGGCGCTCGGCGGACCCGGGCTCGGCATCTACACCTGCCGACGCCAGTATGCGCGCCAGATGCCGGGCCGACTCGTCGCCCGGACGACTGACGTCGAGGGCAAGACGGGTTATTGCCTCGCGCTGCAGACTCGGGAACAGCACATCCGGCGCGAGAAGGCGACCTCGAATATCTGCACCAATCAGGCGCTCTGCGCGCTGATGGCATCGGTCTATCTGGCAACGATGGGCCGGCAGGGCATTCGAGAAGTCGCGCGCCAGAGCCTGCTCAAAGCCCATTACCTGGCCGGTGAAGTCGCAAAGCTCAAGGGCTTCACCATTACTTGCGACGGCCCGTTCTTCAAAGAGTTCACGGTAATGACCCCGGTCCCGCCCAAGCGGATAGTCAGCGAGGGACTGAAGCATGGCCTTCTCGCGGGCATTGACCTCGGCCGGTTCGGCGAGAAGTGGACCGACCAGATGCTGATTGCGGTCACAGAGAAACGCACCCGGGTCGAGATGGATCGGCTGGTTGAGTTCCTGCGGCAGTTCAGGACCTAGGT
>Ga0315288_10007199_pt1 | contig 14103 bp, 14 predicted proteins | sample YL17G11_20_MG_FD_203454 | JGI IMG/M metagenome (GOLD analysis project Ga0315288, IMG submission 203454) | Sediment microbial communities from Yellowstone Lake, YNP, Wyoming, USA - YL17G11_20 | ecosystem: Environmental > Aquatic > Freshwater > Lake > Sediment | place: USA: Wyoming | collected... | reverse complement strand
TCTCGTGGACCTAGCTAGGAGAAACGTGAATATCAACAAGACCAGATCGAAGCTCGCTATCGCTATCTACAAGCTGTCGTGTTGGGTTGCTCCTAAGTTGGACATCACTCCGACTTTCGTCCAGACTTCCGAGCCAGATGAAGTCGATCCGTGGGCGGATACCAGCAACTTCGGAGAGAAGCCATTCTGAATGACTTCGGAGAAGGAGTGGCTCTGCACTTGTGGTTTGGACCATAAGACTTCGGAGGGTTGCGAAAGCGGCAAGCTTGCTGTGTGGGTGCCCATCGACCAGGTGAGTGACCTCGACGAAGAGTTCGAGGAGATGCGGGGGCAATGCGAGCTAGTTCTGAGGGTCGAGAGCTTCCCCATAGCTTCCTCTGTGGGGGACAAACATCACTGGGACTTCCCAGTGAAGATGGGTGACTGGTGCTACTGCGGCAAGAGAAGGTGGGGCGATGAGTGAGCAGCTAGACCCTGCCTTTGAGGGTCTCTCTGTCTACTCTCATGACTGGCCAGATGGTGATGTTCGACTTGATGTCGGTGCCGGGGACATCCCGAGGATGGGATCGGGCTGGACTACGGTAGATCGCTATACAGATGCCGACATCACAGCCGACATGTGGGACCTGCCGTTCGAAGACGGTACCGTAGATTGCATCTGGTCCTCACATGCGCTAGAGCATGTCGAGCGTCCTCTTGGGCTCAAGTCACTCTTCGAGTGGTATCGGGTGCTCAGGGTAGGCGGTATGATGGTCATCATGGTTCCCAATCTTGACTTCGTCTGTCGGTACGTTCTTACACACGGGGCAAAGACAGGGTTCTTGATGCTCTTCGGGGCTCAGAACCATCCTGGTGAGTACCACAAGAACGGATGGGACCTAGAGTTACTGAAGATGGACGTGGAGGGCGCAGGATTTACCATCCAAGCAGCGTACAACCAGTACACTCCCGACTATACTCAGGAGTCATTGATCGTGAGGGCAGTGAAATGAAGCAGTTCCATGAGCAGGTTGAGATCGAACTGAAGGGTGTCAACTTCTACCAAGACGGCGTGGCTATTTCGGTGAAGGATGCCATCGTTGAGGTTGATGCCTATATCTCCCGTCTAATCAATCTCATCTGGGTCAACCTGGGCATCAACACCTATGAGTCCTGTGAGAACTACGGTGAGTATCTAAGAGACCTAGGGCTAGACCACATCTTCGAATCCAAGCGTGACTATGCCTACATCGAGTTCTACTCCCTTGAGGATGCCGACTACTTCCAGGAAAGCGTCCTTGGTTACACCGGGGTAGTTCATCCCATCTACCATCAGATCACGCATGAAGGCACGCCTGATGCTTGGGAGCTAAAGGTACGTCAATCGACGGGCAACTACTGGGTGTGGTTCCCCTCGTCTGAGATCGAAGAACTGGAGAAACTACTCGATGCCTAAGTCCTGTTGTCGTCGCGATGTTGCACTGTTCTGTAGACAGATCGGGGTCCCTCGTGAGCGAATCGAAGAGACTGTGGATGCGGCGTTCGCCTATGGGCTTCGTATCCTCGGAAGGATAAAGTGTTGGCATGCCCAAGTCTAAGACCCACCAGAAGCGTAAACTGAAGAAGCGCAAGCGCCAGGATAAGTTCAACTCGCTGATCGAAAAGCGGTTGACTGCATTCAAGGCATTGCCCGAAGAGGACCAGGTAGCTCTCTTGACTAAATGGAAGCAGAAGTTCCAGAAGCAAGAAGAGCCGGTTGGACAACTTGGGGGAGTAACCACCCCCGTAGAGGAGGAAGAAGATGCCACTAGCAGGTAGACAACTCACCATCGGGTGGGGGCTTGCCCTTGGATACCATGTAGGATTCCGAGGAGCCAAACTCACCACAGCAGTAGCGGTCATGACCGCAGAGTCAGGTCGCTACGTCGAGGCTTATCACGACAATACGAACGGGTCGCAGGATAGGGGTCTGTTCCAGATCAACTCGATCCATGATGGGTCCATCAGCCCCGCCGACGCATTCAAGGCAATCCCGAATGCGGAGTATGCGTTCAAGCTCTCCAAGGGCGGAACCGACTTTACTCCGTGGTCAGCGTACAACAGCGGAGCCTACAAGAAGTACGTTCCCCTCGTCGTAGCCCGTAAGGTGCTGTTGCTCTGGAAGGCTAAGGTTTCGAGGGTAGATGTCGAACTTGGGTGATCCAAACGTCTGGAACGAGTGGTGGCCTGACCTTTACGGTCACCTGGATGAACCGAGGTCATACCCCGGTAATCCCGACACGTACAAGATTGCCGGTGGGTTCTTCGCCGGTGAAAAGCTGGTAGAGGAGTGGGGATGTGCTACAACATGGGGGAAGCAGTTCATCCCCGCTCCCTACCGAGGAGTAGATGGTGGACCCTCCAAGTTCGTGGATGTGGTAGCAGACCTTCGTGAATACTCCTCTGATGTTCCTAACGCCATCATCCGCCACGTCCTAGAGCATAACTGGGACTGGCGCAAAATCCTGGACAACTTCATGGGCAGCTTCACCGAGAAGGCTGCGATCATCTTGTTCATCCCCATGGGTCGCCACGACATCAATCGCAGCTTCGAGAACAGGGTGGATGAGCCAAAGACTCCACCTGGACTTCAGTTGGATGAGGTGTCGTTCTGGGACCTGGTGTCTCGACCTGGCGTGAGTGTAGTGAGGGATGAGGTGCTTACTAACGATACCCCTCCGTTCGGCTACGAGCGCATCATCCTTCTTGAGCGCAGGGACAACGAAGACAAGTTCATGACCTTTCCTCACCCTCGCTGCGTCTATTGCAATCAGGTAGGGTTCGAGCAGATGCGGGTCAATCTGGAGATGTTGAGACAGAGGTACGAGATGGCGGTAAACGTCTGCCTCCCGTGCATGAAGAAAGCACAGGCTGGCTTGTACAGTTTGAGCTTGGTCCCGGAGGTCGGATGGACACTGGAGTAAAAGAACATCTGGGCGGTTACATGTCGGGTCCTCATGGGGATGAGGCTACGTACTATCCAGACCTGTGGACATGGCTCGTTGAGGGTCCGCTTCAGGTCAGGACCGTACTGGACATCGGATGTGGCGAAGGACACTCCACCGAGTTCTTCCGGGACCTTGGAGCTACGGTAGTGGGGATCGACGGGGTCGAACAGAACGATCCTGACATCATGCGGTGGGACTTCACCGAGGGTCCTTTGGTTCCCAAGAGCGAGTACGACCTAGTGTGGATGTGTGAGTTCGTCGAGCACATCGAAGAGCAGTACATCCACAACGTCGTGCCAGCGATCAGGACCGGTGGACTCGTCTTGATGACGCATGCCTTCCCCGGACAGCTTGGACACCACCATGTCAACTGTCGTACCCAGGACTATTGGTTGGGATTTATGGCTGCTATCGGGATGCATTACTCACCAGGTGTGACTGTGAAAACCCGTGAGATGGCAGCGCTCAATACCAATCAATACAACCACTACCTTCGTAGTGGTTTAGCGTTTAGGAATGAGGTGTGATGGGTACTCGATACAACAAGCTCTGGGTGGCTCTGTGGGTTGTCTCCTGCATCATTCTGGTAGGCATGCTCTATCAGTCCGTGTCGCCTGCCGCTTGGGTGACCGCAGCATTCTTCTTGTTCATGATCCCCGAGATGATCGGGTTGATCCGTAGGGAAGATTCTCTACCACCTCTCACCTACACCGTGAGGAGGTATCTGCCGAGGTGGATTCCGACCGCAGTTACTTGGGCTGTCGCTGCATGGATGTTCTACGTATGGTGCATCCCTGTAGATGGCATGACTCAAGCACAGCATCCACTGCTAGCTGCTATCGCCATCTTTGGGGTCGCAGGATGGTTGACTAACCACTGGGACGTGACATATGATGGACCTCCTGAGTGAGGACTTTGACTACCCAGACCTTGAGATGTTCAAGGAGATGATTGGCGACCATAGGATCACGGTTATCGGTCAGAGATACAACGACTCGTCGTCTTCCGTGCGCCTCAATGGGCGTTGCAATGAGTGTGGTGAGTCCAGAATGAAGCACAGGAAACTCAGGATTCTGTGGGGTAGGTTGATATGAGTGAAGAAGAAGAACTCCAAGAAGCTCTTGGCGAAGGGGATTACTACGAGCACCCCAAGCCCGGTGATAGGGATCGGCTAGGTGCCGTCCCCTGCATCACTCACGGACTCCAGCCGAACTGTGGATGCACCGCCACTATCGACGTGGAACTAGACCTCTACCACACCGCCATCCTGTACCCAGGTCTCATCGCCAAAGCCCTGGATGCATTCTTCGAGAATCATAAGGACGAAATAGATGGACTGCTACCTACACAAGACGCATAGCCCCGAGCCGTTGAATGCAGCCATTCACCATGTGCTGCCCAAGTCCTGGGGTGGACCTGATGTCGAATCGAACAAGGTGACCATCTGCCCCACTGGACATGAGAATGTCCACACGATCCTGAACTGGTTCGTGAAGTTCGGTGGACCAGATGAGGTGCCAGGTGACTACCGCATCCGAGCAGGTTCCACGACATGGGCGCTGGCTCTGCGTGCATGGGAACAGCACACCGCCTACACTCCCTACACCTTAGGGCTATGAAACAGGTCAAGATAGGTAAGGCTACGTTGTTGGTTCCCAACGTCTATGGACCCAACGTCTCGCATGGAGTAGTGAGTCGATTCATCGAGGACGAGAAGCACAGCCGTCCCGATAACCAGATGCCTAGGGGTATCACGATCTACGGTGATGGCACCCAGACCAGGGACTTCGTCTATGAGTTAGATTTGGCCAGAGCCATCGAAGAGGCAGGTTCTTGGGACGAGGGTGACTACTACATCGGCACCGGCATCCAAACCCCCGTTTTCGAGGTCTTCAGGCTTCTGACTTTCATCTGGGGATACACTCCCAAGCGAGATTTCGTGTCCTTCCCTGATGGTGAGGAGCCGATTCAAGTACCGATTACTTCTTCCGGGTTGCCCTGGGGCGCTAAGGAACTCGAAGAGGGACTCCGTTTGACCGTGGCTGCCACGCTGTAAGCCCCAGGCTGGGACGCCATAAGCGGTGACTAGTCAAAGCATCAAACTAAGGGGACCCACGTGGTAGAACACTACGGCGGTTGGAAGATTGTGTCTGAGCACCTGTCCAACCAGCAGAGACTCCAAGTCAAGTCTGAGCATGCGGCTGCTAACGGTGACCACACCACCGTAGAGCACCAGATGGAAAACGGCTGGAGTATCAAGAAGCTAGGCAAGAAGTCAGACTTCGAGCTTGAAGGTAAGCTCATGGACCACTGTGTCGGTGGCTACGGACCCGAGCGTGGATACCACGATGTCTACTCCCTCCGTGATCCAGACGACCTTCCGATGACCACGTTCCAGATGCGTCGTCGTTCTGAAGATGACTCCTCTCGCTTCTGGAATCACGGTGCTACCTCGGCAGATACCGATCACTCCCTGGATACCGGCAATGCGCTTTTGGCTACCACCAATGTTCTCGGACGCAACGATGAACAGCCCAAGGAAGACTATGCTCGACACCTCGTAAGGGGTCTGAGCGAGATCGCCAAGAAGGAGGGAATCGCCAAGGTCTCCTGGGGTTCTGGTGGTCCACATAAGACTCCTGAGCAGCTAGACGACTTCCTAAAGAAGGACACCGAGGGGACGCCTCAGGATGTCTATCTGAAGGTGCCTCAGGGCATGAAGGCAGAAGACGGTGGCGTTGACTTTACCGGTGGAGAAGAGCGCAGCGGTAAGCACAACAACATCAAGGTCTCTACCGAGGAGCCAGAGGCTCAGTTCGGATACCACGTATTCAAGACGCCGTTCTCTGAGAAGCGTTTCGAGAAGGAAGACGACTTCAGCACTCGCCTAAATAACCCAGACAAGGCATCGGGAGGCTACCGGATCAAGTCAAAGCCGGGTAGTCGGTACAACGATACGCCCAACACGACAGGACTGAATAAGAATCAGTCCACCCTCATCCACGAAGCCAAGACCCCCGACACCGTCTATCTCAAGATGCTGCCAGCCGATTGGGATAAGGCTTCACACGCCTGCGGTACCTGTGGGACAACCGGACAGGTAACTACTGACACCGGCTCACGGAGAACCTGTGGATCGTGTGAAGGTTCGGGGCGTGGAGATTCCTTCTCGCTAAAGGCCATCCACAACTTCCGTTATGGTGGTGTTCAGACTACCGTTGAGCCTACAGTCAAGAAAGACGCTGAAGAGCCAGACTACGACAACATGGAGATCAAGTTGCCGTTCTCTGAGAAGAACTTCGACTTCAATCCAGAGACGGGTGGCTACACAGCTAAGAAGGAAGCAGCTTGGAGCGAAGAGGACGCGGCTAAGATCAAGGTTCATAGTGACCGCATCCTTCCCGCGAAGCTATACCTAGGTGTTCCCTCTAAGGAGCGTCAGAATAAGTACGTATACTCTGAGGAGGGAGTGCAGCCTGTCTTCCTGAGGAACAAGAGGATGACGGCTTCTCCTAACCGGCAGCACTTCGTTGGGTCGGCGGGTAACGACATCATCGAGGTTGACACCTCAAAGCTACCCAAGGGCGCTCTCCTCAATCACTCGCAGCGCTCTACGCAGAGTGAGAAGAGTGATCCATGGGGTTCGCGAAAGACCCATATGTGGGAGATGAACCCACGTGTAGCCATCCCTTACGAAGCCATCACCAAGCCAGGCGCGAGTCATACGATTGAGGACAAGGCTACACTGAAGCAGCACCTTATCGACGAGCACGATACCGTAGCGCCCTCGAACAGACAGGCTGATATTGCTGCCCATCATGATGCGCTGCATGCTGACTGGGAGAACAATCCACAGGGCGAGCACGGTCCCCTGCCGACTGCCATCAATGTGTCCGATCAATCTGAGCAGAACAAGCGTAAGCCATTCGTCGCTCCCGTTCCGGGCATGGGCGGCATCGGACCTCTGACTGTCCACCACGAGGCTGACCCTCCCGTAGAGAGTGTTCAGTTCCAGACCAGGCTCAACGGCAAGACGGTCGAAGGGATCAAGAGCCTAGAGGCTGGCAACATCCCCCAGAGCATCGGCGTTGGTATCCCTGCAACTGAGGGGGACATCTCCTACGGCAATGACGTGAAGGTCAAGGTCAAGAACAGCCCAGAGCATGTTGAAGAGGTTACTCCAACCATCAAGCAGATCAGAGAGGGTGCGGGTCAAGTCCAGGCTGGTGGAGAGGACGGCGTCCATCTTGGTTTCGGTCACGAAACCTTCCCGAGCAATCGCTTCTTCAAGTTGAAGCAAGACCTGCCTGCTGGACATCCTGCCGTCCAGAGCTTCGAGCATTCGGGAGACGAGGAAGCTCGTCAGCCTGGACACTCAATCATCCCCGACACTGTCTATGTCCACGTTCCACGTAGGCGTAGAGGCAACACAGACCTCTATGGCGAGAATGGCATCGACCTCAATCACGTTACAGAGGACGGTAACCGCAACAACCGATACCCTCAAGACCTCAAGACAGGTTGGAGTCATCCTCTTGAGGGTGAGCGTAATGCACTCAGGACTGGCGAGGACCCCAGTGAGTTTGACGTATGGGCTGTCGATCCCCACAAGATGCCCAAGGCTCACGTAGAGCTTGGTGGGAACCCCTACCAATATAGCGCTGCTGGACATGACACCAAGCATGTTGGCGTGACTCTCCCAGAGGGCGCTACTACCAAGACGTGTGGAGCGTGTGGTGGAGATGGCAAGGTCTATCTAAATGGGGACACCACTCAGGACTCCCACGCTTGCTCCAACTGCAATGGAACAGGCAAGCAAGGAACCAAGGCGAGCTTCATCCCGTGGGATGCCGTCAAGAACCTACACCGCAAGCCTGAGGAGCCTACGGCCCCAGCTATCCGCAAGTTCTTCAACACAGCCTCGGTAGCCGGGTATAAGCACATCTTCGTAGTGAGGTGACCCATGTACGGGTGGCGTAACGACGCCTGGAGAGAGGTCATCGCAGCCGACTCCAGGAAGAAGATTCTAGATCGTCGTGACTCCCTGCTGGAGAAACATGGCGACAACACCGAGGTCGTTCACAAGTATGAGGATGGTTCTACCATCCGTAAGCTCAATGGTCAGGGTGACCACGACTTCGAATCCGACATGCAGGGTAACTGCGTGCGTGACCACACCTCGGACAACAACGTCCACTCCCTACGGGACAAGGACAACGTCCCCATCCTTAGCTTCGGACTAGATACCGCCCCTAAAGCGGGATACTGCGACACCTGTGAAGGTTCAGGTGAACGCTATGAGCCCGATCCAGAGACTGGCGACAGGAACTACATCGACTGCCATGCCTGTGGGGGTAGTGGGCAGTCAGACGGTAAGCCAGATGCAGTCCTACGTCTCAACTCTGTACTGAGGAAAGAGAACGAGACCCCTCATGACAATGAGTTGCTCAAGCTCGTTGATGGATTGAAAAATCACTACGCCAGCACCGCCGATAAGCCTTGTCCAACCTGTGACAGTCATCCTTCGTATCAGGGAACGTATCACTCTGTAGAGATAGACGGCGGGAAGACTCGTACCTTCGGGGAGATCGAGGGAGCCAAGGAGAAGGCAAAGCAGGCTGAATCGCTTTTGCCTAAGGGTGATGTCTATCTCAAGATTCCTGAGGGGCAGTTCCATGTAGACGATGAGGCTACGTTGCACGACCATGGAGCAGGAACGCTACATCCTTACGGTGATAGCTCTGTACACAGTTATGACAGAGGGCGTCCAGAGGTTCATGAAGAGGACCCAGGACCGAGCCCTGGTCACTACGTCGTCAAGACGCCATACACCCCACGTAGATTCAAGCACGACACTGGGCTCAGCAACTTCCTGAACTACGATTCGGACATGAAGGACAAGCCTGACACCTGGGTTGGTGACGAGAGCACGTTCCCTAAGAACGCCTACTCAGTGGTTCACAAGCCTAATCGACCCACGAAGATATGGATCACTACAACTCCAGCAGCCCGAGACAACACTCACTTCTACCGTCCCGAGGGGCTTGGTGCTGGGATGATCGAGGGCAACGTCTCGACCGAAGAGCCTGGTCACGTCAAGAGCGATGGACCCAACCTTCCTGTCACCAACGTAGATCACCATGATTTGTGGGAGGTCAACTTCAAGGACGAAGACGAAGCCCGTTCGTTCATGAAGAACAACCACCCCTCGAATGACCTGCTCCATATCCCCAAGGAGAAGACTTGTCCGACCTGTAAGGGTACCGGAGCGGATATGTCTACTGGGACTCATCAGGACTGCCCGACCTGCAAAGGCGTCTACAAGGTCCAGAACACCATCCCGTGGGACAAGGTCAAGTTAGTACGACCAGCGAACAAAGAGGGTATCGCTCCGATGCCTAAGATGGTTGCTAACGAGGATGGGTCAGTTGGCGTCAAGGTACAAGAGCCCAAGACGCTCTACTTCCAGCCTAAAGCCTATGGCGATGAAGGACGAAATGACAGCAAGAGAACTTGGCAGGAACTCCACGACCTAGAGAACAGTCACTTGTCTCAAGAGGCTTGGGGTAAGTCAACTGGATACAACGACGGATTGAGAAGCGCTAAGCCTTCGAACCGAGGCGGGGAGTGGCACTCACATGAGGCTCCCGTGACGATCGGGGTTCCCAACGACCCCAAGTACGTAGAAGAGATTCCTGCGAATGAGCGGCGAGACGGGAACAAGGACCGTCAGTGGAGACTCAAGGAGGGCGTCAAAGTTCCTCGTAGCGAGTACACGCTAGAGCATACGATGGACCATGACCTAACTCCTACACATGCCTATCTTCACATCTCTCACACCAAGCGGGACGACCCTCAAGTCTATAACGACAAGGGTATCGACGTTTCCCGTCTCCAGGTTGCTCCCGGGAATGGACGTGAGGCATCTCCTGACTTCAAGGTCACGGCAGAACCTAACACAGAGCCGCCAGCCCATTGGAACAAGCACCACCCCATGAGTCCATCTCAGGCTGACATATTCAAGGTAGACCTAAGTAAGATGCCAGACTGGAAGCTATCGAGTCAACGCACAGATCATCGCATGGGAGAGCACCAGTCCGATGCGCACGTCCTCAGGATGACTCCTCCTGAAGACTGGGGTAAGGAGACCTGTGAAAACTGTGATGGAATCGGGTCGCTCCATGGAGACGAGCTTGATTCAGACACGAAGAACGACCTAGGACTAGATTCCGAGGGGAAGTGCATCGACTGTGGAGGTAAGGGCTTCAAGCATACTGAACCCGACCAGACCATCCCATGGGAGGGCGTAACCGGTCTACACTCCAAGGCTGAGGTGCAACCCACAGAGGAGTACAAGAAGAGGTTCGCCACGCTGCGGTTGCAAGGGAGCCTATGGGGCGAGGTAAGGGCTAGGAGAGTGAGCACATGAGCGACAAACACCTCGACTGGCTACGTGAATATGGGGTTGACCCAGATGACCTACTAGTGATAGGATCAAACGATGGAGAAGAAGGCGAAGAAGCGCAAGATGAAGGTGAACCTCAAGTCCTTCGTGAAGCGTTCGCACAAGTCGAGCCCGAAGGCGATGAACAAGCTGAAGTAGCTCCCCACCCGGAGGGCTCTCGGCACGTGGTCAAGCAGAGCCCCCGCTCTAAGTCCCACAACGCCACGTTCTTCGCAGTCCCATTCCATGAGTACGCCAGGGGACGGTTCCCAAACGGCTGGATGCTCACCGACTGCGGGATGTCGTATGAGCCAGATTCCAACGTCGGAAGTGCGGAGGTTGACTGCAAGCAGTGCCTAAAGGCCAAGAACTTGCCGCGCAACGCTGCGGTTGAGGATGATTCCGAAGTAGGGTTCCCTGACATCGACGATGCCGTCGAGGTCAACAAGCATGCACTGGCAGAACACGGTCAGACTAACCATGCCATCATCGGAGAAGACCGTCTTCGAGGTGGGCTCGATCGCGCTGAGCAGCACCTCAACTACACTGGCGATGTCCTGACGGCGGCCGCTGCTCTTGCTCACGGCATCACTGCTGCGCACGGATTCGAGGATGGGAACAAGCGCACCGCTTATCACCTTACCCGAGCATTCCTTGAAGATAATGGTTTCGGACATGTCTCCCCCGTTGACTACGACGATGAGGAGCTAGCCGATCACCTCATCGGGTGTACCCAAAAAACGCATGGGATCGAAGACACCGCTGAGATGTTCCATCAGCGTCACCACAATCGCCACCAGAAGCAAGCTGCTCCCATCAAGTACTGCCCGAACTGCTCCTCCAGTCACAACACGGTGCTGTTCAAGGATCGCTACTGCTGGAACTGCGGCAAGAGCTTTGAAGAGCAGGCAGGATTGGATGAGCGCCCCGAGGAGAAGACGGCTCACGGAGACCCTGTAACTCATGTCCACGACCCATTCGATGAGTCAGATGACATGTCCAACTACGACATGGGAGATGCAGATGAAGTTGACCACGTCCTAGAGCGTCACGATCCCTACCAGACACATCCGCTGTACACCTGGGAGACTGACTTCAACGCTCCCGATGACGAACTCAAGCGCCGTCACAAGGAGCTAGGACCTCATGAGCATCTGGGAGCCAAGAAGACGTGCCCACAGTGTGGAAGTATCACCAAGGAGAATGACCTCTGCAAATCGTGCCAGATTCAGGAACCACTGTTCACTGAAGGTGAGCAGAAGGGACTGAGGAATCTTCAGGGACTAGACCGCAGAGATGGTAACCCCGGCGATCGCTGGAAGTACATATCTCACGAGATTGACGGTGAATACACCAATCACATCCACCAGGACATCCCTGTACTGGAATCACAGCGTCCGGTTGGAGACAACTGGAACAAGGTGCAGCGTCACCTGGTCAGCGACCACGGACAGTATTGGGGCGACTCAGTGGGTATCGGAGACATCGTTGGACTCCACGACATGGAGCATGAGACGGGTACGCCCAAGCATGTCCACGATGCACTCAATCCCATGACTCAGTACATCAAGGATGAGGTCGTCAAGCCTTTCGTCCACCCCATCAAGTTCATCAAGGACAAGCACGACGTGCTCCTAGATGACGTAGAACAGAAGGAGACCGAACTTCACTTCAAGGCACTAGATAGGGATGAGAAGTTCCCAGGGTGGAGAGACAACCTTCCTCCCGGTCACCCGTTCAAGGAGGCTCATGAGACCGATGAGGCGCATGTCCACGACCCGCAGCCCTTCAAGACCCCGTGGAAAGAGGGTCACGTAGGGGACGACATGGCTGCTCACCACACCAACTCAGACAAGTTGATGGAAGAGCATCCCTACTGGAGCACCTGCCCAGACTGTGGTGGAGACGGCGTAGGTATCGGTGCCACTGACGTAGAGACTGGTGAGCAGAAGCAGACCCCCTGCAAGACATGCTCTGGTCTAGGTGAAGCTCACGACATGGAGTACTGGGACTCTGACGAGCAGATGCACGACTTCGCCAACTACCCAGCGTTCCGTGAGCAGAAAATCCCGGACAAGGGGTTGCGCGACCACATGAAGGGCGACCACGACTACACCGAGAAGGACGATGACGCCTACATGGCACATCAGGGTCTCCACGGTCAGATCAGGGTTGACCCTGAGATCGCAGGCATCCTGTTCGCTGAGCAGAAGAAGGAAGCCGGTTCCACCGTCCCCATGATGCAGGACGACTATCGCATGGTCGAAGACTATGCTGGAGAGAGTCCTAAGCTCGATCGCCACATGAAGAAGCAGCTTCGTCAGATGAAGATGGAGCAGACTGAGGACGCTACTGAAGATTTCGGTATGAAGGACCTAGCTGACGCCACTGACGAGGACGACATCATGAAGACGGCCGTTCAGCGTACTCGTACCTGGTACCTCAACCAGCGAGACGAGATGCTCGATAAGAGTGGCGGAGATTCGTCTAGCACCGTGCATGACTTCGGAGATGGCTACAAGATCAAGCGCCTAGAGACAGTAGGCGATGCCAAGTACGAGGGCGGCATGATGAAGAACTGCATCAAGGATGTCGCTAAGAGAGGATGTCCTGAGTGCAACCCATACGGAGACGATGAGTACTACGGAGAAGGCCCAGAGCCCGGTAGTTGTCGCGCATGTAACGGTGTTGGCAACACTGCCAAGTGCTCTGAGTGTGGTCACACTGCTGAATGGAATCCTGGCTCAGCTAAGTACGAATGCGTGGCTAACTACGAGCACAAGGTGCCCCAGGATTCAGAGAAGGCAGAGGAGTGCAAGAACTGCGGTGGCGGCGGCATGTGTCCAGAGTGCGACGGCATGACCTGGGTTCCTCACGACAACCACACGCCCATCGGAGATGCGTTGGCGGAGAAGGATGAGGACCATCCATGGGTAGACGATTATGGCAACGGGCGTATCCACTCCCTAAGGGACCCTGACAACATCCCTCAGGTCAGCTTTATCCTTCACGACAAGGCTGAACCCGATTACGGAGACTACGGTGAGGGTGGAGAAGGTATAGCTCTGACTGACTTCTACGGTAGGACCAACAACGCACCAAAGCCCGAGCACGGTTTGAAGGTAGCCAAGTTCTTCAAGGAGTACACGAAGGACAAGCCTGGCGAACACACCGTAGACCTTCAACCAACAGATCAGGAACGTGCGGACGGTAGAACTTACGGTAGTTTCGACAAATCACCCGACGACGCCATCCACTACTTCGGTGGACACGACAGTCCCAAGACTCCTGCATCTGACAAGCTGGACTGTTACCTCTGCAACCAGAACCATATCAAGAATCACCTTGGCGTACTAGAAGGGAAATGCTCGACCCACAACTGGGATCGCTTCCCTGGTACTGAGCATTGCAATGCCGTCGGTGGGCAGCGCTTGGACGAGAATGCCTGCAAGTTCCCGCAGACCAAGAACCTAAATGCCAAGCCTGATCCCAACTGTCCTGAGTGCCAGTCTCCTCGGCTGTTCAACGTGGCATCTGCTGACCATGACATCGAACACTTCGAGAAGCAGATGGCACCGAAGGATTCCTACTACACCCAGGGGTGCCCGAAGTGTGGGAGTGAACCGGTCGAGGGATTCTTCCCAGCCTACTGCCCTAGCTGCGATGATGAGTTCGAGAAGCTGGGGTCTGCCG
>Ga0315288_10007198_pt1 | contig 14104 bp, 9 predicted proteins | sample YL17G11_20_MG_FD_203454 | JGI IMG/M metagenome (GOLD analysis project Ga0315288, IMG submission 203454) | Sediment microbial communities from Yellowstone Lake, YNP, Wyoming, USA - YL17G11_20 | ecosystem: Environmental > Aquatic > Freshwater > Lake > Sediment | place: USA: Wyoming | collected... | reverse complement strand
AACGCCGATTTTTTGTCATCGTATTCAATGTCCTAAGTAAATGAAAGGTGCCCGTTCCATAAATTATTTGATTATATGCCTTTACAATGCATATAAAAAAGAAGTCGCCGCGCATGTCTCCATTTTGATACCGTTTTAGTTAGTTCTAAGCCCATTTTTTCGCTTGATTTGATTCGCACCCCTATAGTTACGATAGACTCAATATTATGAGAAAAGTATGGATCTACAAAAGGAAAAATAAGTTCAACTCCAAAAAAGTTGGTTGATTAACACATGATTATAAAAGGATTTATCGCTTCATGGGCACCAGCATAATAACATAAATGGCGGCACCTTTGAAGATACCGCCCTATGCTGTATGCCACCATCAGGGCGCTCGGGTCGCTTCCCAGCGTTGCCTTATCGGCCCCGATGGCGGCGGTATTATACCCATTCATGCTGTTGCCTTAAAGCGTTAAATCCAAAAGAGTTGCAGGGTGTATTTCTTATCAGCCCACCAACTTTTTTGGAGTTGAGCCCTTTTATTAAACGTTTTTAAAATTGATTATTTTATTTTTCCAAGCAGTCTCAGCAACCCGTCAAGAATTGTCAATGGATGTGGGGGGCAGCCAGGAATATAAAGATCAACAGGTATTATTGTGTCGGCACCATTATTAACCTGAGTGTGATCCTCATATATACCTCCTGAAATAGCACAGGCGCCGGCAGCAATAACTATTTTAGGATCCGATACAGCATCATAGGTTTTTTTCAAGGCAAGCCGCATATTCTCGGTAACCGGGCCTGTAATAAGTAAACCATCAGCGTGTCTTGGTGAAGCTACGAATTGGATACCGAACCTTCCCAGGTCGAAAACAATAGTAGTTAAAACATTTGTGTCAGCTTCGCAGGCATTACATCCTCCGGCAGAAACTTGTCTTAATTTTAAGGATCGGCCAAACAAACTTTTTGTCTTTGTATCCAGAGCCTTTGCCAACTTCATTTCATGTTCGGAAAGTATCAAATCAGCTTTTTTCCTTGCTGCAAGGCGATAATCACGGCTAAAGTATATGACATCTGTAGGACAGTTTTGTGCACATTGTGCACAGAACAGGCACCTTCCTAAATCAATAGTTAAAGCGTTGTTTTCTTTTTTTAGTGCCATTGTGGGACATACATCGACACAAAGTTTACAATCAGCGGAGCATTTGGCGGGATCAAACGTCGGCTTTCCGCAAAATCTTTCTGGAAGTTCAGGCTCAGTTTTCGGGAACGAGATCGTTCTATGTCCCTGTTGTAATCTCGCCAGTAATGTTTTTATCATTTGGTCACCTTACAGATCAAATCCACAATAAGATAAATTGAAGCTTTTGTTGCAAAGGGGAAAATCAGAAATTTGCTGTTCCCGCATGGCCATAGCCAAACCAGTCCAATTGTGAAATGACGGATCGACAATTTTATAATGACTTATGTGTCCCTCAACATCAGTTATGCCAACATGACAAATCTCACCACGCCATCCTTCAACCAGGCAAACCGCAAGTTTTTCCGGGGCGAGAGCACTAATTTCCGGTTTTTCTATTTTGCTTTCATGGAGCATCTCTACCTGGTTCCGGATGAACGTTATTGACCTTTGTATTTCAAGCCATCGAACATAAGCCCTTGCAAATACATCTCCCGTATGCCAGGTAGAAACTGGAATATGTGCAAACTGAAACGTTCCCAGAGGGAAATTGAACCTTGTATCGCATTCAATCCCACACGCTCGCGCTGCGACTCCCACAAGACCCAATTTGCTACATAATTCAAAAGAAACTGGCCCTGTCTTTTCAAATCTCGCCATTACTGAAGGAGTATTCCACAACAAGTTAACTGCTACTGTTAAATCCTTTTTCGCCATGGTAAGCCGTTCCAGTAATTGCTGTGTCCTCTTGTCATCAATGTCAAATGCAACTCCTCCAGGCCTTATTAAACCCCGTCCGAATCTATTTCCACAGATCAATGCGGTCATATTCAGAAAATCTCCACGAATACGGCCGCAAAAAGAAGCGGTAGGAAGAAAACCCACATCTCCGGCAAGTGCCCCAAGGTCTCCGGTATGATTAGCCAGCCTTTCCAATTCCAACGCTATCACGCGTATAGTTTGTGCTCTGGGCGAAATGCTGCATTCAGCAAGAGATTCAAGGATGTGACAATAGGCGGTGCTGTGTCCGACAGTTGTATCGCCTGCTAAGGTTTCCATATAATGCAACATTCGTTTATTAGGACCGCCAATCAAACTACGCTCAATGCCGCGATGCTGATAACCGAGCGAAATTTCCAGATTAAGTACGTTTTCACCGTAACATTGAAAGCGGAAATGACCGGGTTCTATTATTCCGGCATGCACAGGTCCTACGGCAACTTCGTGAATTTCGTCGCCGTCACTCTGAAAAAAATCCATAACAGATGGAAGTATTTCAGCATTCTTTTTTCGTCCCCATATATCAGCGCCATCCCGATAGGGCTTGTGAAAACGTACAGGCTTAAGCCATGGATGTCCAACGGGCATAACGGCCCATTGCTCAGCAATTTCACGCTCAAACAAATGTGCCTGTGGACAATCGGCAGTAATCGATGGATAACTATTAGTCACATCGGCAGATAATATGTATAGCCTCCCTGTATCCTCACGGGCAAGAACAACATAAAGTTGTCCTTTATCGGCTTTCGAAAACACCGCAAACAAAGAAGCGATACGGCATCCTGATTCGACCGCGCCGATGATGGTTGTCCTGAACTGGGCTATCGAAAGTTGCGGGATTTCCTGCAAATCTATCGTGTGCCCATTATGTACTGAAACTGACAATATGTCCTGCATCAACAAACTCCATTGCTTTGTTATTTAACACATACAGTAGTCGCCGCATCTATTCCTTCCATAATGTTTGCTGCTCGGTACAGTATTTCATGTAAGCTGTTTGGCATCCAAAGGCCGAGGACCAACAGCACACCAAGCGAAAATACCACAATACCTGTATCCGTAATTGATGAGCGGCGAGGTTTAAAATCTAATACCGGCGGCGTGCCATATACTACATTGATTACGTGTTTCAATGCTGCCGCAAATATAATACAACTACCTGCCAAAAAGACTACCAACACCCCTATTGAATTTGTTGCTATAGCTGCTTTGACAATTAAAAGTTCACTCATAAACAATGCGAACGGGGCTATTCCAATAAGAGCTAAAAGACTGCCTAAAAGTCCTCCGCCCCATAGAGGAGACAGCCGTAAAGCCCCCGTCATCCCTCGCATATCATAACTTCCATATATTTGCCCAAGTCGGCCGGCACAAAAAAAACCTAACGACTTGCATATAGAGTGGTTTAGTGTATGGAACAAAGCTGCGAAAATTCCTAAAGGTCCCATTCCCAAACCAATTGCGATAATACCAAGATGTTCTACGCTGTGATAAGCAAGCAGTCGCTTAAGGTCATGTTGTGAAAGAATAAAAGCAGCCGCAACTACAATTGAAAGAGTTCCAAAAAAGAGAAACAGATCGCGGCTAAGATTTTCATTGCCAGGCACTAATTTAATCAGTGAAGTGTATCGCATAATACAATAGAGTGCGGCATTGAGCATAAATCCTGAGAATACCGCCGAAACAGGTGATGGGGCCTGGCTATGCGCATCCGGCAACCATGTGTGCATTGGAGCAAGGCCTGCCTTTGTACCATAACCAACAAAAATAAACAAAAATCCGATCTGTGCCAATTTGGCATCTAACAAGCCGGCATGCATTTTAAGTTGTGTCCAGAGAACTCCATTGCCGGAAATGCTTCCCTGGAATTTGTAAGTCGCAGCAGCAATGAAAAGCGTTCCCATAAAAGCCAATGCAATTCCCACCGAACATACTATAAGGTATTTCCACATCCCTTCAATCGAAGCTTTGTTTGCACGAGTACAGATAAGGAAGGCCGTCACCAGGGTTGTGGTTTCCATTCCGACCCACATCATGCCGAGATTGTTTGATACCAGAATCAGAGTCATTGCGGCAAGAGAAGCAAACCATAGTATTCCATATCTCTTAGCTGATTTTAGCGTAAATATTCCTTCGTTAATTTCCTTATCAAAGTAACGCATGCCGTAAAGCGAACTCATGCAAAAAACAAGAGCCATAACAATCAGATGGTATGCTGACAGAGCATCCATATAAAGCCATTCGCTGCACGAAGATATTGTATTGCTTGAGAAAACCACCCCGGCTGTAACAATATCCAGAATCCCAATCACTGCCACCCCGAAACAAGTAAAGTTCATAACATTTTTGGGAGAGCGCAATATTTGGCAGATGCCACTTCCAACAACAGGCAACAGGAGAATAATCCATAGCAGAATTCCAGGATTCATCCGGTATTAACCTTTCAATTTATTCAATCTATCCACATCTGTATGATCAAACTCACGGTTGATATGGTAAATTGCAATTCCCATAACAAAAACAGCCACAAACGCGTCCAGCAAAATACCAAGTTCTACGAGAACAGGCTGTATGGTTGCTATTGACGCTCCAAATACATATATGCCGTTTTCCAGAACGAGGTAACCAAGAACTTGAGTCAAGGCTTTCTTTCGGCTGACAATCAGGAATAATCCGCATGTTATGGTAAAAAATGCCACAGGAACCACCAGAGAGGATGCGGCTCCTATGGGTAATGACAGTTGCGAACCAAGCCATATACAGACAACCAATACTAACGGCGATAGAACAAGTGATGTTCCGTAACCTACAAACGGTTCGACTTCATGCTGAACATTCAAATCCCTGAGCGTTCGTATAAGTAGAAATGGAAATATAATTCCCTTGAGACAAAAGATAGCTGCTGAAAGCAATATCAAGTGAATTCCCAGGCTGCCGTCTTCTAACAAAATCGCCAGAATTCCCAATAATATTCCCTGTATCGCAACAACAAGAATACACGTTCTTAGCCTGCTTGAACCGAGCAGCATCAGGTTTGTTAATATAAGAAGTATAATAACGGTATCTACCAGATTAGTCATAAAAATCATCGTAAGACCAGGATTAATGCTAATATCGAAAGGGCATTTGCGATAAGAAGAAACTGTGGCACATGCAAAAGTTTTAGCCTTGCCATAGAAGATTCAACAACTCCCACCAACATAGCCAACATGAATATTGCTCCGACAGCAGTGCTTATATCAATCCACACATTACCGTTGTGGGGAACTAAGATTCCGACTAATACCGTACCGAGCAGCCACATTTTTATGGTTGCCGCATAAGTAATAAATCCAAGGTCCGGGCCGCTGTTATCAAGCACCATTACTTCATGAATCATCGTCAGTTCCAGATGTGTGTTCGGATCATCTACCGGCATTCGAGAGTTTTCTGCCAGGAAAACAATAAAAACCGAAAAGGCAACAAGTAACAATGCCGGTCCAATTTGGCTCCACAATGCAGTATCAGGCCCTGCAAGCATTCCAGTAAGTGAGAGTGAATGTGTCTGTTTGGAAATTGCGGCCAGACCGACCAGAAAGGCTGGTTCAGCAAGTGCTGAAAACATTACTTCTCTGCTTGCACCCATACCTTCAAAACTTGAGCCAGTATCCAGGGCGGGTAGGACTGTAAAAAAACGCATCAAGCCAAAAAGATATGCAAACAAGATAAAATCACCATCAAATGCGACTATTGCCGGCAATCCGCCCAATGGCATTAATGTCGCCGCCGCAACAACGACCGCAAAGCCGACTATAGGACCGAGGCGAAAAATCCAGGAAGTTGTTTTGCTGTAAACTGCTCCTTTGCAAAAAAGTTTCCAGATGTCGTAATAACTCTGCAGTAACGGCTGGCCCGTTCTGCCGGCAAAAACGGCTTTTGTCCTGTAAATAATTCCAAATAAAAGCGGTGCAAGAACCAGCGTCAGGAGCGGATTAATTATTTTTTCGATGTGCATAGCTCACAATGCCTTCCAAATCAAAAGCATCAAAAGTGTCAGGGCAATATACAGTACGTAGAGTTGAAGCCTGCCATGTTGAATCCATTGTAGTTTTGAAAGCATAAAGCCAATCCATTTGAATAGTGGCTGGTACAGGTATTTGCTGCTTGTATCAGCAGTATCCGTTTTCAGAAAAGCCCGATCCGGGAAGATTCCTTTTGGCGGCAAATCTCTGCTGTTTGTTTGTAGAAAAAGGCGGAACAAAGCTACCAATGGCTGGGCAAAAGATGAAGCAGTATATTGCATACGAGCAGTCGGGCAGGCATAGCCGCAGCCCCATGTCTCTATTTGTTCAACGCTTCGTCCCGATAAAAGCCATTTTCGTAAAAGAGCAAGTCCGCAAATCAAAGCCACCAATAACACCGAGACAATAACAACATTGCTCAAAATACTGCTTCCGGCATTTAGCTGGCCTTGTACTACCTCTTGCGGCAGCAATGTAACATTGCTGATAGCCGCACGAAAAACTCTGATGATAAAAGGCGAAAAGACCCCCATAAGTACGCATAAAATTGCAAGTGTTACCATTGGCAGTAACATGGCAAAATTGACCTCATGGGCCTGTTGTGAATGTTTGCTTCGAGGCTGACCAAGGAATACAATTCCAAAAGCCTTCGTAAAACATGCCGCAGCAAGCCCACCAATTAAAGCCAGTCCGCCTATAACACCTAAGACCGGGATAATGTTTACTAACCCATGGCTCATGCCATCCTTAAAGACTCCGAGATATATCAGAAATTCGCTTGCGAATCCGTTTAACGGCGGCAAACCAGAAATTGCAATAGCACCCGTAAGAAACGTCACAGCAGTCCAGGGCATACGTTTAATAAGCCCACCTAAATGGTCTATCGCCAGAGTTCCGCTGCCATGCAGAACGGCACCGGCACCAAGGAATAGCAGCCCTTTAAAAATTGCGTGATTTATTATGTGAAAAAAGCAGCCGCCAAACCCAAACACAGCAAGTGTTGGCGAACCAGTGCTTATACCTAACACTCCGATTCCCAGTCCCAGGGTAATGATCCCTATATTTTCAACACTGTGATAAGCAAGGAGCCGTTTCAAGTCGTGCTGGGCCAGCGCGAAAAGCACTCCGACAACTCCGGAGCTGGCCCCTATACCTATCAATATCCATGCCCACCAAATAGGAGGATGGCCCAGAAACGTCATTGCCCGGATCAGTCCGTATATGCCGATTTTTATCATAACCCCACTCATTACAGCAGAGGCGTGACTTGGTGCCGCAGGATGAGCTTCCGGCAGCCAAACGTGCAGCGGCATAAAACCTGCCTTGGTTCCAAATCCGACAATTGCCAGAACGAATAAAAAGCTGGCTGTCAAACCATCAATAACGCCGATTTTATCAAAATCCATTGAGCCGTTTTGGCCGCCGAGTATGAGAAAAAATATCAGAAGAAACACCATGCCAATATGCGTAGCAACAAGATATGTCCATCCGGCATCACGAGCCTTTTCTTTTTCATCATCAAAGATTATGAGAAAAAATGGAGCCAGCGACATTAGCTCCCATGCCAGAAGGAAGAGTATGCCATTCTTGGCTGCGACAACCAAAACCATACCCAACAAGAGCAAATCATAAAAAAACCATGCAACTCCGAGATTCTTCTTTCCCCTGTAAGCCCAGAGATACCCAACGCCATATATAGCAGCAATAGCGGACAGACCCAGAATTGGTATTAAAAAGACAGCTGATAAGGGGTCTACCTGGACAAAAAACGAGCCAAAAGGTATACTCCAGTTCAAACGAAATGACTCTGTAATGCCATGTAAAAGCACCTTAAAGGCTGGAATAACAGCGGCAATACTGCCGGCAACAGCACCGAGAGCACCAAAAACACATGCCAAACCTGACCTTCGGCCGCTGATGAGTGAGGCTAAACCGCCAGCAAAAATAATAATCAGGCCCCAAATAAAAAGTGACATTTAACTTGGCCCTCCAGTCTTTAAAGGAACTTGATTTTTTTTCAGGCTGGATTCTATCCGGGCTATTTCAGAGAAAATCTCCTCCCGGCTGCCCTGCTTTTTAACGACATTTCTGAAGCCGTTATCACGTAAGGCATAAGCCAATCTGGAAAGCAAATGCAGATGTGTTTTGACAGTAGGGCTTATAAGGGTAAAAAGGCAGTTTACGGGTTTGCCATCAAGAGAATTAAAATCGATTGGTTTTTCAAGAAAACACAGTGAAACAATAGGTTCAGTTATATGTAAAACTATTGGATTGCGAACATGCGGTATGGCTATTCCATCGCCTATGGCGGTAGAAGCCATGGCTTCTCGTGCCAAAAGTACTTGTAAAAGAAAATCCCTATCTACTTCCTGAGGTAACTTCGTAAGTCCAACCACGTTTTTTATCGCAGATTCCTTATTTTCGCCTTCAATGCGGTAATAGATTCCGCCCAGGGTTAATGCATCCAAGAGACTATAAATAGGAACTTGTAGATTCTCCGGCTCATGGAATAAATCCGCAGAAACACCTATCTGGTGAGATGTTACCCATTCGAGCAATTCAGCCCGATTGAAACGGTAATGGTCACCAACCCGATAAGCGGGCAAACTACCCTTTTTCAACCATCTATAAATGGTTTTCTCATTTACCTTTAGCAGATTTGCTACATCTTTTACACTAAGTTGCATAATTCTCACTTTATAGACATCTGTATCTGTGTATGGGACATTTTAGGACATATTACACAGAAAGCCATGAATCGTCAAAGTTATTTTGCTTTAATTTCAATAAATATGAACGAAATCTTAAGTTGTCCATACCGTAAATTCCATCCGGGCATGAAGATCAGTCATGAGCACTGTATCTTGGCTACAAGCACGCATTAGTTCAGGAGGAAATTGCCGACTTGGGGTTCCATCGCAGCCTTTTTGGCTTACAAAAATGGCTGATTTCAAATAGTGGACAGGGATTGGGTTTCATCACAGACCAATTACTGACGTGAAAAATCAAGCAACTCTCTTGTAAACGTGATGCAGTCCGCCGACTTGTGGGATTGAGATAACTTTGCCTTTTGAGGGTTGTTCAATATCTCGGAGAGATGGTGAGTTTCTATCAAGCGAAAGATGAGTTCTGCAGTTGTTGTAATAATCCATGTAGTCTTTGAGAATGCGATACAAATGATTTTCGCTTAGGATAATGAAGTGATCCAAACATTCTCTTCTTATTGAGCCGATTACCCGTTCGCAGTATGGATTTTGCCAAGGTGACTTTGGAGCAATGAGGACTTCTCTGATACCCATGTTCTTCACACGTTGCGGGAAGAAATTGCCATAGATGCCGTCACGATCACGAATCAAATACTTCGGCACAGTGTGTCATATGGGAAGGCTTCAGTAATCTGTTGTGCTGTCCAGCGAGCAGTAGGATGCATGGTGATGTTGAAATGGACAATTCGTCGTCTATGATGCCCAAGGACAATGAAATAGTACAGTATTTGGAACCTGACTGTCGGTACTGTGAAGAAATCAACGGCAGCGATTTGTTTGACACGGTTCTTCAGGAGCAAAACTGCCACAAACAGAGGCTGTAGAGCATTGACAAGTCACCTTTTTCATTAACTGGAAACACCGCAATTTTCAGGTAGCAACATAAAAGAGCTTAGTACCCGAATCAAAAAGGTTCACCATGCGTGATGACTGTAAGTTTCACACGTGGGGCCGGCCCATCTACTGCCTCGCATGAGAACCGGACCTGATTCTCGCCGGCCGAAAGCACAGGAATCGGACCGTCCGGCATCACTTTGGCGAGCATCTCACCCTTCGACCCATACAAGACGCAGTCATTCACCGTGTTGAATTCGAGATAACTGCCCGATTGCATTTCCACCGGGAAGGTAATCGCCTTACCGTTAACGGTCACCACAGGATTCTTCACCGTACAGGCAACCATAGGCATAGCCTTGATCGGGCCGATGATACACTTTGTTTGTTTTTCCTTGGCCAGATTGTTGTACCAGATGCTGAGGGATTCGACCGTACCGAAATCAATCGTCTCACGGTAAACGTTATAGAGCCATTTGCCGTCGTTCCAGACATAGTCGCTCCAGCGGACCGATTCGGTCTCTACGAGCGTAAACAGTCTTGGACCGGTGAAATCCACCGTGATATAGCGGTCTGCCACCGCACCGAAGGAAATGTGACGAGGACTTTCGAGCCGAATGGCTACAATCTGTCCCCGACCGTCGCCCTCGATCCACACACCAATCGCCTGATGATTCTTCAAATTGAGACAGGGCGAGAACGTGTGATCAAGTCTGGCCCATGCAGCGTTACGGGGAACCTTGCCGGAATTTTCTGCACTGAATATACCTGCCCCTTCCGGTCCTTCCGATGTTTCATCCAGCGAAGCGGTAACACCATCGGCAGCACGCGGCGGCACCTCAAACTGAGACAGATTCGAAAATTCAGCCAGAACTATGTTGTTGGCATCGTAATATGATTTTGCAGACATCAATACTTCGAGACGGAATTTCGCCGGCTGCTCACTGAAAGGATTCTTTGCCGTCCATGACATACTCCAGGGCTCCGAACATGAGGCTGTGTGCGAATCATAGCGGGCCGGGCGGAATCGCCACCTTCCACTGTTGTCGCGAAAGAGCGAGAACTCCTTTCCCGGCTCACGCAACTTCGCCCTGACTTTTTCATCGAATACGTTGCCTTGACGAAGTTCCTCGCACGTACGGAGGATATCCACCACTCGGCGAAACAGCGGTACAGTAGCGAGACGATCACGGTTTATTGCACCGGTGAGAGAAATGCCTGCCTCCCATCCGATGAGCTTGGCGCCGAGATTCTCGATCACGTCAGGATAGGTTGGCTCAACCTGCGGCGGATTGAAATCCTGGAAATTCCACCATCCCAGATGAAGAGGCAGCAGGAGCCCGCCGTTGACGGAGGCGGCGTGGATATCAATGAAGCGCTTGTGCCCCCGCTGTGGATAGTCCCACGCCTGCCATCGGGTGCGGAACTGCCAGAAATGGTGCCACATGGCACTCATCTCCATACCTACCGGTTTCTTGAGATGCTTCTGGATCTCAAAGACGAACTTGTCTGCCCAGTACCAGCATTCATCTGCGCCTCGCAAAATACTGCTGCCGTCAATAGCATCAAGGTATATTCCGTCGAAATCGCACGAGTTCACAATGTCGGCATGATTTTTCGCAATCTCTTCAAAAAGCGACGACTCCGGATCCGGCACAAGAAGGCCGAAGCACTCTTTGAGATGGCGGGCTTTAACCCCTTTCTGATGGGCGGCCGGCTTCGTTCCGAATGCGCCGCGCCGGACCTTCATGAATCGCCATGGAGGTTCCTGGCTCACAGCGCCAAAGGTAATCAGCTCATCTTCGATATGGAGGATGACACTGTTGTGCTCGAAGAAACCGGTAACGGTGTTCATGCCGCTTGTCGATTCGCCGACTGTGATCTCCGTGCTATTTGGATCAATTGATTCAGCAAGAGTGAAGGTTCGAAAAGCATCGAGCCGTTTATCAGGAATCGGAGTAACATACTTTGACTGCTTGTCGATGAAAAATGCGTATGTGTGAAAGATGGAGCCGATACCGGCATGATGTAGGCGTTTCACAATGCTACGGTATGTATCCCATCCTTCAGGCCATTTTTGGCTATCCAACACGAAATCGCCAAACCGAAAGAACCCGCTTCCACCGTGATTGTCGATCTGGGTAACCCCGAGATTCTTCGCCATTGCTATCCATTCGTCCACATTCGAATCCGTAAGCGAACCGAAATTGAATAGATATGAGCCATGGTTGAACGGCACGTCGCGCGCCCATGGCCCGGCAACCGTGCAGTGCGGCATCTCATCCGCATCAGTCAAAACCTGTTTGAGAGCTGTTAGCATCTTATCCATCGGCATCGCTACAATCGCGACCTTGGCTCCTTCCATACCAAATTTATCGCAACAGGATGCCTGCAAACTTGTCTGAAGCGCAGGCAACTGGTTCACCCGCGTGATGAGGTTCAGAGACAGAGCACACGAACCGAATGGTTCGTCGGGCCGGCCCTTTAGAGTGAGCGGAACATTCAGGAACACAAGCAATTCGATATTATCGCCGCTCACAGCCTCAACCGCGAGGCGGATATACGATTCGCGGGACTCGACATAAAGAACCGCTTTCACATTCGCCTTGCCGAACTCTAAGGTCAAACGGCCGTTTGCTAAAACTGCCGAAGTGGCCGGATATTCCGCGCCCCCGCACCGCACCAAAGCACAGGCTGATGCTGTATCGCCTTTGAAATAGTCAACTCCAGACGCGCGGTCGATGAATGCAAGGTTTCTTCCCTCTCCAGAAATTGTGTATCGCACGTACGCATTCTCGATCACGATGGGATCCTTTTGCGCGCCACTTACCGACGAGCAGACCACAAGCAGACCAAGAATAACCTGTACTGTTTTCATAATATGTCTCCAAACACAAACATGCTTTGTCCCTTCCCATAACCGGTCGCATAGTGTCGCACCTCATGTGGGAATCCAGGTGCACACCGTAGTCGTTGTTGCCTCGCCAACTGTCTTACAGCCGCCATGGTGCCCGCATGGCCCTCGACAGCAAGCGATTTGCCATTTCGTCAGCGGTGAAACACTGCGACCAGGCATCCCAGATTACTTTGCGGCCCAAATGGGCCGAAATCTCCACCAGATTACACGTCGTAGTAGCATGATGCCCGACTTCGGCGTAAGCCGCCGTGGGCTGGCGTGTCTTGATACAATCCAGGAAGTTGCGATGGTGCCCAGGACTGGCGTACAGATGGACCTCGTTGGGGCCGATTGCGGACTTGAGCACGTCCATCGGATTGGCACTCAAGGTTCCTCCGCCGGTGATATGAATCCAGCCTTCTGTCCCTATGAAACGAATGCCATCGGGATGCGGATTGCCCTCGCTGCTGTAACTCATCGTCACCCCGTTTTCGTAGATGACCTCCGACTGCCAGGCGATCGCATCGTCAACCAGGCCGTCGGCAGGGATGTCGGTCGACAACGTTCGTATCTCCAATGGCTTGACCTCGTCGCCGATACCCCATTGCGCGATGTCTACGAAGTGCACACCATTGCCGGCAATGAAACCCGCGGTGTAATCGGAGATGTAGTACCAGTAGCAGATTTCGTTGCCGCGGGCGACGCGCTGCGGAGAAAACGGTGCAAACGGGGCTGGCCCCAACCATAGATCATAATCGAAATCATCCGGCACCGGTGTTATGGGGAAGTTCTGCCCCACCTGCACACCCTTATTGATCCCGATAATGCCGACCTCCACCCGAGTCAGCTGCCCGATCCGGCGGTTGCGAACCAACTCACAGGCGTGACGGTAGACTCTGCCGGATCTTCGCTGCAGGCCGGTCTGAAGGATCCGGCCATAAGCCGAGGCGACCTCGACCACCTGCCGCCCCTCCACCACCGTAAGCGTGAGGGGCTTTTCCACATAGACGTCCTTACCGGCCTGCATGGCCGCTATCGCATGGGCTGCGTGCCAGTGATCGGGTGTGCCGATACAGACAGCGTCAATGTCATCCCTGGCCAACAGTTCGCGAAAATCGCGGTAATCGGCGCATGCGGTATCCCCATAGGCCTGGTTGATTCGATCCCGATGGCTCTCGCGTCGAGCTGTCACTGGATCGCAGACTGCGACAATGTGGGCGTCCTTCTCGGCGAGAAATGTCTCCCGGTGGTGCGTGTTGATGTTGCCTGTGCCGATAAGGCCTAACGTGATACGATTGCTTGGCGCAACTGCTCCGTCACCGCCGAGCAGGGACGATGGGATTATGTAGGGAAAATTCATAAGACTCACCCCGCACACGGCTGCATTTCTGACAAAACTACGTCTGGTTATTCTGCAGTGATCCACCTGTCTATTCCTCGTCGAAAGCCAAAACAGCTTGTTTAATCCACCCGCTCACAAATGATATTTATGAGGTCCAAACCAAGACCATGAGATTCTGCGTGCTTGCCTACGAGCTTGAACAAAAGTCTGTTTGGCCCCTCGGCCAGATTGAGCGTGCCGACATATTCGTTCAATGCACATTCTCTTTCAGCGGCATACAAGTCCACTTCCAGCCCAACCGGAGCTTCATCCATAAACATCTGC
>Ga0315288_10007196_pt1 | contig 14104 bp, 14 predicted proteins | sample YL17G11_20_MG_FD_203454 | JGI IMG/M metagenome (GOLD analysis project Ga0315288, IMG submission 203454) | Sediment microbial communities from Yellowstone Lake, YNP, Wyoming, USA - YL17G11_20 | ecosystem: Environmental > Aquatic > Freshwater > Lake > Sediment | place: USA: Wyoming | collected... | reverse complement strand
AGCCGAGATCGAATGTTATGGTGCGCATCATGGCGCGGATAGAAGGGTGGTTCAAGAGGCCGAGACAGCCATGAAGATAAAGAGAAGAAAAATGTATCCGAGGACTTGCGTTTCGCAATCATAGAAGAAGGAGGGGGCCCGGATAAGGTAGGCGTTTTGGGGGGCGTGGTGGGCGATACAGGATTTGAACCTGTGACTTCTACCGTGTGTAGGAAGCGGCGGAAAAAGCTAAGGTGTAGAAAATAATGGAATTCCTCTGTAAAACACCCATTTTCAAGGGCTCCAGGATTTCGATGGATTTCGATATTATTAGATACGTTTTGATATTCCTGACATATTTTGGGCACAATTTAGGCACAAAAGAGAGGTCGTGTTTCGCTATTGACCGGCATCTGCCTCGGTGATAATATCCGGGCATCGGCAAGGGTGAGCTGGTCATGAAATGCTCGAAATGCCAGTTTGACAACCCCGACGCGACGAACTTCTGCGGGAAGTGCGGGGCGCCGCTCACGGCAGATGCCCGGATGGCCGATTCCCTGACGAAAACCCTGGCGACACCTCTCCCGGTCATAGCGAAGGACAAGCTCATTGCCGGGAAATACCGTATCATCGAGGAGATCGGCCGTGGCGGCATGGGGGTCGTCTACAAGGCGGAGGACATCAAGCTCCAACGCGCGGTGGCCCTAAAGTTCCTGCCGCCCCACCTAGCCGATTCTGCCGAGCTTGAGGAGCGTTTCCTCATCGAGGCCCAAGCGGCCGCGGCCCTATCCCATCCGAACATCTGCGTCATCCACGAGGTCGGCGAGAGCGAGGAACGTCCCTACATCGCCATGGAGTACGTGGAAGGGGAAACGCTCCGGGACAGGATCAAGCACGGGCCGCTCAAGCTGGAGGAGGCGCTGGATTATGCAGTCCAGATAGCAGCCGGGCTGGGCGAGGCCCATGGCAAAGGCATCATTCACCGCGACATAAAAAGCGCCAACATCATGGTTACAAAGAAGGGCCAGGCCAAGGTCATGGACTTCGGGCTGGCCAAGCTGCGGGGCGGGTCGTCGCTGACCAAGAGCCGGACTACGCTGGGGACGATCGCCTACATGTCACCCGAGCAGGCCCGGGGAGACGAGCTCGACCAGCGCACGGACATCTGGTCCCTGGGGGTCGTCCTCTACGAGATGCTGGCCGGCCGGCTGCCCTTCCAGGGGGACCACGACCAGTCCGTCATCTATTCCATCCTCCATCAGGAACCGGAGTCCCTGATAAAAGCCCGTCCCGGCACGGCCCCCGATCTGGAGCATGTCGTCGGACAGGCCCTGGCCAAGAAGCCTGCCGACCGCTATCAGACCATGGAGGAGCTCCGGGAAGACCTCTCCGCCATTGCCGAGGGCCTTAAGCCGCTCAAAGCCAAAGCCAGGCCCGCCGCGGTCAAGCTGGCCGTTCTTCCGTTCGCCAACCTGACCGGCGATCCCGAGCAGGAATACCTGAGCGACGGCCTGACCCAGGAGATGATCGCCCAACTCGGGCGGCTTCATCCCGAGAGCCTCAGCGTCATCGCTCGGACCTCGGTCATGCGCTACAAGAAGACCGAAACGCCCATCGACCAGATCGGCCGCGAACTCGGCGTGGACTATGTCCTCGAGGGGAGCGCCCAACGGGAAGGGGGTCGGGTGCGCGTCATCGCCGAGCTCATCCAGGTCCAGGACCAGATCCAGCTCTGGGCGGACATCGTCGAACGGGAGATGTCCGGCATCCTGGCCCTGCAGAACGACGTGGCGGAGAAAGTGGCCAAGGCCCTGGCCCTGAAGCTCCTCCCGGCCGAGCAAGCGCGTTTGGCGAAGGCGCGACCGGTCAACCCCGAGGCGTACGAAGCCTACCTCAAAGGCCTTCAGCACAGCTATAAACTCCTCCCTGCCGAGATGGATACGGCGCTTCAGTATTTTGAACTGGCCCTTAAGAAAGATCCGGGCTACGCACTGGCCTATGCGGGGATCTCCTTTGTCTGGACCTGCCGGCAACAAATGGGCCTTACCCCGCCGAACGATGCCACGCCCAAAGCGAAGGCAGCAGCGCAGAGATCCTTGGCCTTGGATGATACCGTCGCGGAAGCGCATTATGCGCTGGCGAACATCATGGCTTGGGGCGATTGGGATTGGGCCGGCGCCGAGAGGGAGTTCAAATGCGCCATCGAGCTCAACCCGAACTTTCCGGACGCGCGGATCTACTACTCGCACGTCTTGAGCATCACGGGGCGGTTTGATGATGCAATAGCGGAGGCGAAGCGAGCCCTGGAGCTGGACCCCTACAATTCTCTCTTTCAAAGTCTCGCCGCTGCCGTTTTCCTATTGGCGCACCGTTATGACGACGCCATCGCGCATGCCCGTAGCGCGCAGCGAACGAACGCGGATGACCCTGTCGCCCATAACCTTCTGCAGGTATGTTTTTTCATGAAAGGGATGTACGAAGAAGCGTTCGCCGAATGGAAAGCCATGTGGAACATTCCCTTATACGGCAACCACGACATCGCGGAAGCCCTGGAACGGGGGTACGCGGAAGCAGGCTTCACGGGCGCCATGAGGCATGCAGCGGAGGCGTGGGCCACGGTGGTCTATGAACGAGGTGAACCATGGTACCTCGCGGCAGCTTATGTCATGGCCGGAGACAAGGAGCGCGCCCTTGAGTGGCTTGAGAAAGGCTTTGAGCTGCACGATGCGAACATGGCTTATCTCGGTTTTCCGGGTTTTGACAGCTTGCGCTCGGGCACGCGCTTCCAGGACCTGCTGCGCCGGATGAACCTTCCGGTGGGCGATAAAACATAGGGGGAATCCGTCCTGGGGAAGCTTACTGGCATGTGGCGTCTCCGAACAAACCGAAAGGCCTCCAAGTCTCTTTTCTTTGATCCCCTTTGGGCAATCAAGGGGGACCCGAACAAGATGGTCCTCTTATAAAAGCGTGGTGGGCGATACAGGAGTTGAACCTGTGACTTCTACCGTGTGAAGGTAGCACTCTGCCTCTGAGTTAATCGCCCACGGCGGTCATATTTTACGTCATTCACCGACAATGTCAATTTCCCTTCCGGCTGACTGTCGAGCAGTTTAAAATTCCAGGGACACAATCCCTTTTCGGGAGAAAAGGGTTTTGTGCTGAATTTCCCGGTTCGCAGCTCTGAATTTCCAGGGCAAGAATCTCGAAAGTGTTCGACGGTCGGCCCTGTCGGCCCGGCGGCCGGAGAAACTTTGATTGACAAGAGGCAATTTTCTCAATATAAATGAATTAATGGCCATCAAGCGGTGTCCTTACTGCCGGGCGATTATCGACGAAAAAGACCAGTATTGCAACAACTGCGGCACCCAACTCCTCTTTCCCGAGGATGCCGAAGCCGAAGAGGAGATCAAGGGGGAAAAGATCGTCGACGCGGACGTTGAGGACAAGGACTACGATATCCCCAAACCCGAAGACGAGGCGGCCGGAACGGCGGAATCCGCCGAGGAGGAAGAGCTCGAGGAAGAAGAGGCCGAACGGGAAGAAGAGGTGATCCTGGTTGACGAGGACAAGCGTGGCGAGCGGGGCAAGATAAGTACGGCCGAGCTCGTCTCGGAGGAAAAGGCCCCGGAGGAAACGCCCGTCGGCGTGCCTGCCGAGGGGGGTACCCCCCCGGAGATTTCCGCGGAGCCCGGCGCAGAGATTCCTACGGAAGGAGTTCCCGTCATGTTAGCGGCTGAAAGGGACGGGAGCCGACGTGAGACCGAAGAGGGGAAGGCGGAGAAGCTCGAAGACGAACCGGAGACGGAAGAGCAGGTCCCGGCCGGCAAGAAACCCCTGACCTTCGACACCAGGGAACTGGACAAGATCGGCAGGACGGCAGAGCTGGGGAAGGAGCAGATCGAGAAATTCCTGGAAGTCCTGAAGGAAAGGGAAGAGGAAAGCAAAGCCCGGAATATCAAGCCCCCGGAGACTGGAGATCATCTCCCCCCTTGGGCGAGCGGGATGAAGGAGAAGGCCCCGGCCTCCGGATTCGAGGGAGGGGACGCGGCCATGGGCCGGGAGGAAGGGGAGGAGCAGGAAGACCTGGAAGCCGGCGAGCCGCTTCCGGAGCGCGGGGAGGACGCCGCCGAAGAGAAAGACGGGCGGCCCGCCCGCCGGATCGCGGATTCAGGGATCGGTCTCCCGGAAAAAGTGCCTCAGGCGACGCTTCCCTTCGAGAAAGCGATCCCGAGGGAGGAGATCCCCGCCGAAGGGAAGGTCGCTCCCTTCCGGAAGGATGAGCCCTACGAAGAGGAGGCGGAAGAGGAAGAAGCCGCGAGGGAGCGTCCGCCGTTCAAGCTCTCCGTTTTCCTCAAAGCCAAGTCCTTCGATGTCCTCTTCGTGGCCGTCTTCTGGCTCATATCCCTGTGGCTCGCCGCCCGTTCGATGGACGTGACGATCTTCCAGATGTTCGGTGTCGTCCCGTCCGGCCTATTCGTCTTTTTAGGGGCCCTCCTCGTCCTCTATTTCTTCCCGTTCTATTTTTTCCTCGGCGAAACACTCGGAGACAGGCTTTTCCGGGACGAGGACTAGGCCTGGACCTCTTCGCCCAGTTCGAAATTCTTTCCCAGGAACCTTTCCCTTGCCCGTTCGTCCGCGGCGATCTTTGAAGGGGCGCCTTCGATCAGGACCTCCCCCTCGTCGATGATGCAGGCGCGGTTGACGACCTTGAAGGTGTCCCGGACGTTGTGGTCGGTCAGGACGATCCCGATCCCTTTGTCCCGGAGGCGGAGTATGATCTTCTGGAGCTCGATGATGGTCAGGGGATCGATGCCCGTGAACGGCTCGTCCAGAAGGAGGAACTTGGGATTGAGGACGAGGGCGCGGGCGATCTCGAGCCTTCGCCGCTCGCCTCCGGACAGACTGTCGGCCGACTGCCCGGCCAGGTCGAGGAGGCCCAGCTCGCCGAGGAGCCCGCGGCCGATCTCTCTCTGTTCCGGCCGCGTGCGGGGAAGAAATTCGAGGATCAGCTTGAGGTTGTCCTCCACAGAGGCCTTGAGGAAGGTCGAGCCCTCCTGGGGAAGGTAAGTGATGCCGTGATTGGCCCGGTTGCACGTGGTCAACCGGGAGATGTCGGTCCCGTCGAGGGAGATGCCGCCGCTGTCCGGCCGGACGAGCCCCACGATCATCTGGAAGGTGGTCGTCTTACCGGCCCCGTTCCGGCCGAGGAGGCCGACGATCTCGCCCGCCCGGACCTCGAGGGATAAATCCCTGACGACGACCCGGTTGTTGTAACTCTTGGTCAGTCTCTCCGCCCGAAGCACCGGCATGGCCCGATCTCTCCTTGTCGGCTAAAATTCTAAGGGCAATTCCCCGGACTGTCAAGGAAAGATGAGCATCGTCGTGAGCGCTTCGATGAGCCCGGACCCCGGATCAGATCCCGAGAGATAACCGCTCGGCGAGGGCCGAGGGAAGTTTTTCGTCGAGGATCTTCCTCTTGGCCTCCGCGACGTCGTACTCGACCCGGAAGAACTTCACGGTCCGGGCGTCGGAGTCGTAGACGGCGAAGGCGGCCCGGGCATTGCGGTCCCGGGGCTGGCCCACCGACCCGGGGTTGATGAGGTAGCGCACGCCTTTCTCCAGCTTGACCTCGTTGGAGCCGCCCTCGAGGAACGTCCCTTCGACGGCCTGATCCTTTTCGGAATAGACGAAGGGAAAGTGGGTGTGGCCGAAAAAGCAGATCGGCGTTTGGAAGTAGCCGAAGGCCTCGGCGGCGTCGAACTCTCCAAAGATGTAGTAGTCCTCGTCGAAGGGCGCGCCGTGGCAGATCGTGATCGTCTCGTGGACGATCTCCGGGCTCTTCCGGAGCCTGTAAAGGAAGTCGAAGTTCTTCTTCGTGATGTGGCCCTTCGTCCAGTAGATGGCGGAGGCGGCGATGGGGTTGAACGTCTGAACGGAGTCCAGACCGCTAACGGCCTTGTCGTGGTTGCCCCGGACGATGGAGAGCGGTCTGAGCGTCAGGAGCTTCTGGACGACCTCGTTGGGGGAGGCCCCGTAGCCGACGAGGTCGCCCAGGCAGAGGTAATGATCGATCCTCTTCTTCTGGATGAACTTAAGGACCGCGTGGAAGGCTTCCATGTTGCCGTGGATGTCCGTGAACACGAGGTAGCGCATCGTCTTCAGGTCCTCCCCATGGCTGAAGCATACAGCTTGTCGGCGTGGAATGAGCTCCGGACGAGCGGACCGGCCACGACGTCGGCGAAGCCGAAAGCCAGCGCGATCGTCCGGAGCTCGTCGAACTCCCTGGGGGAATAATACTTCTCGACCGGGGCGTTGGCCTGAGAAGGCCGGAGGTATTGGCCGATGGTCAGGAGGTCGCAGCCGGCCCGCCGCAGGTCGGAGAGCGTTTGGAGGATGTCCTCCTGCCTTTCGCCCAGGCCGACGATCAGGCCGGACTTGGCGAGGGCCTTCCTCCTTTTGGCGGCCGCCAGGACTTCGAGAGACCTCCGGTAGTTGCCGGCCGGCCTGCGGATGATCGGGTAAAGGGATTCCGTGGTTTCCAGGTTGTGGTTCAGGATGTCCGGTCCCGCCTCAAGCACAGCGTCCAGAGCCTCCATGCTGCCGTCGAAATCCGGGACGAGGACCTCGATCTTCGTCCAGGGCGATCCCTCGCGGACGGCCCGGATGGTCCGGGCAAAAATCGAGGCTCCTCCGTCGGCGAGGTCGTCTCTCGTCACGGAGGTGATGACGGCATATTTCAGGCCCAGCGAGCGGACGGCACGCGCGACGTTCTCGGGCTCGGCCTCGTCCGGAGCCGAGGGCCTCCCCTTGGCGACGGCGCAGAAACCGCAGGCCCGCGTGCACGTGTCCCCCAGGATGAGGAACGTGGCCGTCCGGTTGGACCAGCACTCCCCGATGTTCGGGCAGCGGGCGCTCCGGCAGATCGTGTGGAGCCGGTGCGTTTTCAGGACCTCGGAGATGTGGAAGAAGTTCGGGTCCGATGGCAGTTTGACCTTGAGCCAGACGGGTTTCTTACACCTTCCGGGCGTTCCTTTCCCCTCGGGCGGTTCTGAGATCAGGGCGGTCGTGTTCACAAACTTCTTTTTCGATGGCTAAAAATTCCGAAAAAAGGAGGATCTGTCAATATTCCAGATCGCGGTCTCTCTTGACCCGGCGTCTCATCCGCTTCCGGGCCTGGGCTTCCTTCATGCGGCGCTTTTCGCCGGGTTTGAAATAAGTGGAATGTTTCTTGATCTCCTTGATGATCGCTTCCTGCTGAACTTTCCTCTTGAATCGGCGAAGGGCGGATTCTAAACTCTCACCTTCATCGAGCACAACGAATGCCAAAAAAATTCACCTCCATTCTTTCGGAAAGTACCTGATTTTATACCCGATTCACCGGGAATTGTCAATGGCCTCGATTTCGAATTCGTCCCTGTGACCCACGCTCACAAAAAGAGAGTCGGCTTGTCTAGCCTGTCCGCCTCTTCTTTATTTGATACCCTGCTTTCTTAATGCATGCCAGCGCGCCGATCCTCATGGGTTCGATGAAGGGCACGGCCAGGTCCTCCTGGCGGAGGACGAGCGGGACCTCGGTGCAGCCGGCCATGATCGCTTCCGCCCCGCTCCGGACGAGGCCCCGGGCGACCCCCAGGATAAGACGCCTCGAGCGGCCCGTCGTGAAACCGGCCTTGATCCCCAGCTTTCCATATATGGCCTCCATGACCTTTTTCTGTTCGTCCTCGCCGGGGACGATGACCTTGATACCGGCACCGGCAAAGGCGTCCCGGACGATCCCGGCGCGGACCGTCCCGGCCGTGGCGATGAGACCGATCCTCCGGATCCCCGGGATGGCGGCCCTGACGTGCTTTCGGGCCTCATCGAGGAGGTTTACGAACGGGACGTCCTCCCGGGCGACGATGTCCTTGAGGAAATGGTGGGCCGTGACGCAAGGCATGACCACGAAGTCCGCTCCCGCCAGCCTCAGGGCTTTGACGCCCTCGGCGAGCATGGGGGCCGGGCTTTCGCTCGCATGGAGGATGGCGTCGGTCCGGTCGGGGACACGCGGGTCGCTTCGGATGATGACGGGGACGTGCTCCCGATCCCTGTCCGCGGCGGTGTTCCGGATGATGAGATCGAAGAAATAGGCCGTGGCCTCGGGGCCCATTCCCCCGAGAATGCCTATCGTTTTTTTCCTTGCGCGATTCGCCCTGCGCCGGGCCTCAGCCGTCCTAATCCGCTCGTTTTTCTTCATCGGCCTGTCATCCTTCGCGGTCATCCGCCCGGACGAAGAGCATGAGCGACACGAACAGAAGCGTTTTCATGATGTTTTCCTTGAGGCCCGTTATCGATTCGGAACCATTATAATCAAAAAGCACAGGACAGGCCAGACACCCAAAACTGCCGATGAAAAAAATGAATCCTATCGGCAATTTTAGGAGGCAGGTCGTCTATGAGCTTAACTTTTTGGCGCCAATTGCTATAATAAGGAAAACAATGGCGGACACAATAAAAGACCGCGTTCTAACGATTCCCAGGTTTGAGCGGGTCCCGTGGCTCATCCATGGCTTTGGAACGGCGGGCTGGTCGGAAGAAGACTTCGGGAAGGCCGGGAAGCGGTGCGGATTCCGCCTCGTCATCCTGGCCCAGGTCCACTCCGACACCGTCCACCGCCTTGATGGAGCGCCCGCGCGTAGACCGCAAGGCGACGCGCTCATCACCGGCAGGCCGGGCCTTTTCCTCACCATCAAGACCGCCGACTGCCTTCCCGCCCTGATCGTGGACGAGGAGAGGCGGGTCATCGCCGCCGTCCACTGCGGCTGGCGTGGGACGTTGAAGAGGATCCTGGAACGGGTGGTCAGGGACCTTCGCGAGCGCGACGGTTCCGACCCTTCCAAGCTCCTCGTCGCCCTGGGGCCGTGCATCGGTCCGGGCTGCTACGAGGTCGGTCCGGAGGTCCGGGCCGCGTTTGAAGAGGCGGGTTTTCCTCCCGGCGTTCTTCGTGAACGGATCTCGACGCCCGGCAAATACCTCCTCGACCTCCGCGAAGCCAACCGCGGACAGCTCGACCGGGCGGGAGTGAAACGGGAGAATGTCTTCTCATTCGACGCCTGCACGCACTGCCGTTCCGACCTGCTGTCCTACCGGCGGGACAAGGCCAAGAAAAAAAGGATGTTCGCCTTCATCGGCATGAAGGGTTAAGTTGCTTTTTGTCCCATTTTTCTTTATCCTTTATCATTATGGAAAAAACGATCGGTGACGTTGAACTCCAAGGATTTCCCCTTTTCAAAAAAGGGAAGGTGCGGAATGTTTTCGACCTCGGCGACAAGCTGCTCGTCGTGGCCACGGACAGGATCTCCGCCTTCGATTTCATCCTGCCCTCGCTCATTCCTTACAAGGGAAAGGTCCTCACCCAGCTGTCCAGGTTCTGGTTCGACTTCGCGGCGCTCATCTGCCCCAACCATCTCATCGCCACCGAAATCGCGGACTTTCCGGCCGCCCTCCGGCCCTACGCGGAGGTCCTGGAAAAACGGTCCATGCTCGTCAGAAAGACGCAGGTCGTGCCCATCGAATGCGTCGTCCGCGGCTATCTCGCCGGCTCGGGCTGGAAGGAATACAAGACCGCCGGAAAGATCTGCGGCATCAAGATCCCTGAAGGGCTGTTGGAGTCGGACCGCCTGGAGGAGCCGATCTTCACGCCTTCGACCAAGGCCGAGGAAGGCCATGACCTCAACATCTCGCTCAAGGAGATGCAGAAGATCGTGGGCGGCGACCTCGCCCGGAAGATCAAGAAAGTGTCCCTGGAGCTTTATCAGAGAGCATCCCTGCACGCCCTGTCCAAGGGGATCATCATCGCGGACACCAAGTTCGAGTTCGGCCTGGCGGGCGACGAGCTCGTCCTCGTCGACGAGATCTTCACGCCCGATTCGTCGCGCTTCTGGCCGCTCCGGACCTATGCCCGCGGAAAATCCCAGCCGAGTCTGGACAAGCAGTTCGTCCGGGACTACCTGGAGACGACCGGATGGGACAAGCAGTCCACACCGCCCGTCCTGCCGCCCGGGATCATTGAAAAGACGTCCCAGAAATACCGGGAGATCTACAGGCTCCTCACCGGGAAGAATGACCTCGCATGAATGACCTCGTCGATTTCCACGTCCACTCCAACAGGAGCTGTGACGGGGATTTTTCCCCGCGCGAGCTCGTCCGCTTCGCCAGGGACAAGGGGTTCCGGGCCATCTCCATCACCGACCACGATACGGTCGCGGCCTATCCCGGCGTCCTGGAGGACGGAAAGAAGACCGGAGTGGAGGTCATCCCGGGCATCGAGGTGACGACGCTGTACGACGAACGCGAGTTCCACCTCCTCCTCCCTTTCATCGATTGGGGGTCGGAAACCCTCGGGGCCATCATCCGGCGCATGACCGAATCCAGGCTCGTCGAAGCCCGGGAGCGGGTGGCCAAGCTCCGGGAAGGGGGCATCGAACTGACCTGGGAAGAGGTCTGGGAGAAAAGCCAATCCTGTCCGCCGCTCGGTGTCAAGATCGCCCAGATCCTCCTCGACAAACCCGAGAGCGGCAGGGACCCCGCCCTGGGCAAATACCTGGAAGGGGAGGGCGGGGCCATCGGACCTTACCTGTTCTATCGGGACTACTTCATGGAGGGGAAATCCGCCTACGTGCCGAAGAGGCACATCCCTCTCCTGGATGTCCTGGCCGCGGCCCCCCGGACCGGCGGCGTGCCCGTCCTGTCCCACCCGGGGGCCGCCTTTCAGATGACGACCATGGAAGACCTCGAGGACCTCAAGGGGCACGGGCTCGCGGGTGTCGAGGTGTATACGTTCTATCACACGGCCGAGCAGATCGCCTCGTACCGCCGGATGGCCGATGACCTCGGCCTCGTCCCCACGGCCGGGTCGGATTTTCATGGCAAGATCAAGCCCCACGTCCCGTTCGGCGCCCTCACCGACGGCCGCTACTGGATGGTGGAGGAACTGCGCAAAAGGAGGCCTCAATGACTTTAAATGCCCTCGATATCATCCTCATCGTCATCCTCCTCATGACGCTGGTCCTGGGTCTGATCAAGGGACTTGTCCGGCAGATCATCGGCATCGTCGCGGTCATCGCCGGCCTCATCCTCGCGGCCAACTATTATCCGCGGATCTCCTCCCTCTTCCAGCGGTTCTTGTCTTCGGTCCTCGTTTCGAACTTTATCGGTTTTCTTCTCATCTTCGCGGTGGCCCTCCTGGCCGGTTGGCTCCTCGGGCTTTTGTTCTCGAAGCTGATGAAAGGTCCCCTGGCCTTCATCAACCATGTCCTGGGAGGGGTCATCGGCCTCGTCAAGGGGGTCCTGATCTGCGGGGTCCTGGTGTTCGCCCTGCTGGTTTTCGAGGTCCAGAAGGACGCCCTGGCGGGGTCCCGTCTGGCGCCGTTCTGTTTCCAGGTGACCCGGGCCATCGTCAACCTCATTCCCCGGGACCTCAAGGCGAAGTTCAAGACGTCCTACGAAGAAATGTGGGGGAGGGGAGGGAGCGATGGACAAAAAATTTAGCGACCTCAATATCCACCAGAAGCTGGAACTGACCATCAGGGAGATGGTGGACAAGGAACTGAACCTCAAGGACGTCCTGAAAGAGTTCGAAAAGATCTACTTCGAGACCGCCGCCAAGAAGTTCAACGGCAACCAGACAAAGATGGCCAAGGCCTTGGGGATTCATCGCAATACCCTTCACAACAGGATCAAGGCCCTGAAGCCGAAAAAACGGAATTAGCACTCTTTATGTCGGACTGCTAATTTTTTCGATTTATCCCCTTGACAACAAAGCCTTTTTCGCTTATTATTGGCACTCTAAGCCTAAGCTTGCTAATATTCATTTCAAAGGAGGTTTATATGAAGGTTCAACCGTTGCATGACAGAGTTCTTCTCAAAAGATTGGAAGAACGGGAAGTTAAAAGGGGAGGCATCATCATCCCGGACACGGCCAAGGAGAAGCCGCAGGAGGCCGAGGTCATCGCGGTCGGCAAGGGCCGTACGACGGACGAGGGCAAGGTCATCCCGCTTGAGCTCAAGAAGGGGGACAAGGTCCTCATCGGCAAGTACAGCGGCACGGAAGTGACGATCGATGGGACGGAGCACATCATCGTCCGGGAAGAAGAGATCCTGGCGATCGTTTCGAAATAGGAGGAAACATGGCAAAACAAATCATTCTTGGCGATGACGCCAGACAGGGCCTCCTCAGAGGCGTGAACATTCTAAGCAACGTGGTCAAGGCGACCCTCGGCCCCCGCGGCAAGAACATCGTCCTGGACAAGAAGTTCGGCTCCCCCACGAGCACCAAGGACGGTGTCACGGTGGCCAAGGAAGTCGAGCTCAAGGACCCCTGGGAGAACATGGGCGCCCAGCTGGTCAAGGAAGTCGCTTCCAAGACCTCGGACGTGGCGGGCGACGGCACGACCACAGCCACCGTCCTGGCCCAGGCCATCTATCGCGAGGGCATCAAGCACGTGACCGCCGGCCGGAACCCCATCCTCATCAAGAAGGGGATCGACAGGGCCGTTGAAGAGGTCGTCAAGGACATCAAGAAGCTGAGCCGCGAGGTCAGCGGCGAGATGATCGTCCAGGTCGGCGCCATCTCCGCCAACAACGACGAGTCCATCGGCAAGATCATCGCCGAGGCCATGGACAAGGTCGGGAAGGACGGCGTGATCACGGTCGAAGAGGCCAAGGGTATGGAAACGGTGCTCGACATCGTGGAAGGCATGCAGTTCGACCGCGGCTATCTCTCCCCATACTTCATCACGGACCCGGACCGCATGGAGTGCGTCCTGGAGAACCCGCTGATCCTGCTCCACGAGAAGAAGATCAGCAACCTGCGGGAGCTCCTGCCCCTGCTCGAGAACGTGGCCAAGATGGGCCGGCCGCTCCTCGTCGTGGCCGAAGAGGTCGAGGGCGAGGCGCTGGCCACCCTGGTCGTCAACAAGCTGAAGGGCACGTTTCTGTGCGCGGCCGTCAAGGCCCCCGGCTTCGGCGACCGGCGTAAGGCCATGCTCGATGACATCGCCACCCTGACGGGCGGGAAGGTGATCACCGAGGACATCGGCGTCAAGCTCGAGAACGTCGGGGTCGACTGGCTGGGCGAGTGCGCCAAGGTCGTCATCGACAAGGACAACACCACGATCGTCGAGGGCAAGGGCAAACAGAGCGACGTCCAGGCTCGGATCAAGCAGATCCGGACCCAGATCGAGGAAACGACGTCCGATTACGACCGGGAGAAGCTCCAAGAGCGGCTGGCCAAGATGGTCGGCGGCGTCGCCCTGATCAAGGTCGGCGCGGCCACCGAGACCGAGCTCAAGGAGAAGAAGGCCCGGGTCGAGGACGCCATGCACGCCACCAAGGCGGCCGTCGAGGAAGGTATCGTTCCCGGAGGCGGTGTCGCCCTGCTCAGGGCCCAGAAGGCCCTGGACAAGCTCCAGGTCGAAGGCGACCTCCAGATCGGCGTGAACATCATCCGCAGGGCTTTGGAAGAGCCCCTTCGCCAAATTGCCTACAACGCAGGCCACGAAGGTTCGGTCATCGTCGAGAAGGTGAGGGAACTCAAACAGGACTTCGGCTTCAACGCCCTGACGGAAGAGTACGAGGATATGATAAAGTCCGGGATCCTGGATCCCACCAAGGTCGTCCGCGTCGCCCTTCAGAACGCCGCGAGCATCGCGGGCCTGCTCATGACCACGGAAGGTCTCGTCAGCGAGCTTCCCGAGGAAGAGAAGACCCCGAGGTATCCCATGCCTCCCGGCGGAGATATGTACTGAGGTCCTTCTAAGCTCAAGAAGAACCGGGGAGCGGCCGCGCGGCCGCTCCCCATTTTTTTTGAAACGCCGCCCGGAAATTGCCGATTAGGATATGAATCGGAATTCCGGGACATGAACCGATTCTCCGGGACGGACATCGTGTCCCCGGAATTCGGGTCAGCACCGAAAGTCGGCGTTATCGCTTGAGAAGAAAGAATCCCGTCGGTCCTTTCGGGGGCGCGCCGCCTGTGTTGTGAGCCGCCGTTTTATGGTATAAATTGGGCGGCATGTTCAAATTCTTCGACCGCTACATCCTGAGGGAGATCGCGCCGCCGTTCGGCATCGGCCTCCTCCTTTTCACG
>Ga0315288_10007195_pt1 | contig 14106 bp, 14 predicted proteins | sample YL17G11_20_MG_FD_203454 | JGI IMG/M metagenome (GOLD analysis project Ga0315288, IMG submission 203454) | Sediment microbial communities from Yellowstone Lake, YNP, Wyoming, USA - YL17G11_20 | ecosystem: Environmental > Aquatic > Freshwater > Lake > Sediment | place: USA: Wyoming | collected... | reverse complement strand
GACAAATTGTTGTATTCTGCCCAGCACCGGCTCAAGCCTGCTCTTTGGATTGTAGTATTGGTTGAGGAAATCGTCGGACACAACGCGGGCATCCTGATACCCGATGACGGTCATCTGGATGTTGTAGTCGTACAACATCGGTCTCGATGCGCTCCGGTTTAGCTCGAACTGGTCGATTAAGACTATGAAGTAGTCTTCGGTATCCCAGGCGTAAAACCGAAGCTGGATTTGAGACTGAATCCTCTGCTTAAAATCCAGGTTTAGTTTTTGGAGCAAGAGAGCGTATGTCCTGAAAATTCTATTTCTCAAGAAAATAAAATCCTGCAACCCGCTCGGCGCATTCGGGTTTGTTCCTCCAAGCAAAGATTTTATCCGATTCGTTATGTTCTCTCTTGAAGCGTCAAGGAGTGGGTATGGATTCGTCGGCGGAGGAGCGCCCTTGAAACGCTTGGGGTTCCATCCAGTCGTCCCGGCCATAGAAACCTTGGGGAGTCCCAACCCATACCAATCCACCCACGCTCCAGAAATTGTCTGCGTGATCCCTTCTCGGGTGGGCTCGGTGACCTTATAGGTGTGGGGGTTGATCGCCAAATCAACTCGATCAATAATCCCTTGGGATGAGTCGAAAAATGGACGATTCGTTACGTCCCAAACTTTCCCGACAAGGGTGCTTGACCCCGGTCCAACCGGGACAACGATTTCAAAACGATAATGCGGTGGCTTCTTGGCCAGGTCCAATTGGGTGAGATTGTGATTCAGGTCGCCAATCGGAGGTTCTTGGTTGAATTGGAGTCCCATGTTATGACCTCGGTGTTGGCAAATCCGCGTTGCACATCTTCTTTAATTTATTGGCCATAGCCGCAAGCTTGCTTTCCTTGCGCGATGGGCTCGGTCCTTTCTTGGGCTTCTTCGTGCTGGATGCCGCCCACGTCGGTAGAGTTATGCTGTAAGTAAGCTTGGGAGTCAAGGGGATGCTCGGGACCTTGATGCCGCAGGGGAGCGTTACCGCCGGGGTCGAAATCGGGGCCACGGTCATGGCGATTGGAGGAGAAGCTGGGGGAGTAGGCATTCTATGCTCCTGTTACCTGGGCCGTGACGTTGGTCCCCGGGGTTGCAACGACAATGGGCAAAGCTGGCTCGACCGGGATGACGATAGACCCGATACCCGTAAGGGGGTTAACCAAGGCCGGATAAGTCCCCCCTAACGTCGAAGCCAGTAGAGAAAGCAGGGCGTTGTAGTGGGTCAGGAACAGATTAAATTCCGCGATGAGAGTATTATGGTCCGTTATGAGACCAGAAGTAGCAAGAGGAAATTGGGTCGCCAGGCTCCCAAGCTGGACGTTGTCGCAGTCGAGGTTCATGTTCCCGGCGGTGAGTTCGATGGTATCCGCAGTCCCGTCTAGGAATACGGACTGCCCACTCTTAATGGCAACCTGGGCCTGGGTCCCGCTCACAAGAATCGTGGAACCGTCCTGAGTCTCAATCTCGATTGCGTCCTGCTGGACTGAGACGCGAGACCCGCTGATGTGGTTCATTGAAATATCGCCGCCAATCTGCTCCATAGCGAAAGTCGATCCTGCGACATTGATGGCGAGGTCACCGTCCTGAGTGACCTGAACGATCACGTTCTTCTTTTTGTGCATGTACCGGAGGATTTCCGATCCCGTCTTTGCAAGCATTGAGACCTGATGCGCGTCATTCTCAATTACAACCGTGCCCTTCTGGGTATCGTTCCCATAGGCGTCCAGAGTGAAATTTTGCTTGACCCCATCGTCCCCGTAGAGGGTTAGATTAAGATGCCCAGACTGGTCGGCTGAGAATTGAAAGCTTTTTTTCTCAGAGCCTCGATAGTGGATTACGGAAATCTGCCCGTTGGACCCGACGGAGATGTCGAGATTTTTCTTAGAGGGGTCGGTTTCCTTGGCGGCCTTCTTTTTGAAGGAACGGAAGTAGTCCCCAAGCTTTTTCATCCACCAGAATGAATCAGATTCATGCTTCTCATAAACGCGATGGATGAGATCGTCCGCGCTGACGAAATTACCATCATGCTCAAGGGTTTTGGAAGGCTCGATGCTATTTAGACAACCGAGCCATATCTGGCTTTTTAGGTCTCCGTTTGCCGGGATGATGATACCAATGTCCCCAACATTCGGCATGTCGATCCGGCCAGCACTCGTCCCAGAAGTCTTTGTCTTAAGAACCCTAGCCCAATTAGACCCATTGGAATTAGAAACCTCAACCCGGGCCCTAGGATAATCGACGGTTTTCACCTTGGCGATCTGTGCCGTGGACCCATTAATGGAATCCCGAAGCCATGTGGGGACCGCCCGTGGCTCTCCTCCAAGCGAAGCCTGATACCTCTCGCCATGTTGCAGGAAGCTCATTATTCTACCTGCCTTCCGGCGGGAATTGGAGGGGCGGAGCAAAAATCACGATAAATATTCCCCCATTCTATTCGTCTCCCAGAATTTTTCGTCGGCTGTCCACGGGTCAACATTACCGTCGTAGTCATGGGTTGATACTGGATATAATTATTGGAAATCCCCTCGACGTAATACTCCTCCTGGTCATCCACGTTCACAAGGACGTTCCCCACATGGAGATCAGGAGCGCCCTTAATGGTCATGCTCCCAGATTTCAGAATCGAATTGTGTCTGTACCAGTTGTTGAGAACATGGGTCAGATTGTTCGCCGTTTTCAAGGAATCCCCGGTCCCCTCTGAATCGGCCCAACGCCACATCCTGGTCTTGACCTCAAGGGGGCAGAATCCGAATTTCTCAAAAGCATTTTCCCTTGCGATCTCTCTGTATTTTTTTGCAGTCTCGCTATTCCCGGAAATCATGATCGGCCTAGCATTCCCGAGTTCATTACCGGGGCCCTCATTGAATTGCCGAATATTTCTCAACAGGAGAGGGAGAATCCCGATTGACTTCATGGTGATTTCTTGCGGAACGGCAAGAAGCGGATACACCCAGAAGTAATTGTAGGTTTCGTGGTCAGATGTTCCTAAATCTTGCTCAACGATATCCGCGTTTGATATCCCATACCTGGGGAGAGCGTCCCAATCGATCTGATCGAATGGGACTCGGCGCAAAAACATCATCGTGTGGGCGTCGCAGTTGTCTGGTGACCCCCTATACTTCTCGGCGACCGTGATATTCTCCGCATTTTTCCCGAAAATCTTTTCCGTCAATTCCTTGTCAGCACCAGTCTGTTGGTTGATATACTGCTGGGCGTTGGTCCTATTGGAAGCCAATTCACTCTCCCGGAGAGGACTTGAAACAGAGGAACTCTCTTTCGCAGAGATGACGCGCTCCGGGTTATTGATGGTATCGACCCACATTTCGTTAAAGGGATAGCCTGAAAAATTCTGGAGTATCTGCCAGAGGGAGCCTTCCTGGGCATTCAGAGGAAGGTTAAACGGGATCACGCCCAGCTTGGATTGGGCCCGGTAAGAGATACAGTTTGTGAGGTTCAGCTTCTTCCCGTTAAATGGGAACGTCATATCTACTGCCTGAGAAAACATCCTTTTGAGATTATTAACGACGAGGAAATCTATATCCCCACCAGAAGAAATCCCAGAGACCAGGCTCCTGAACATGGACAAAATTGGCTCAACCATCGTCTCCCCCTCAAGCTGGTCTTGGACCCAGGGGAGGTACCGAATCTGATGCTTCACAAAAAGCTTTCCGAAATCCCGACCTCTGATCTCACAAAAAACAGTTGGCTTACCGGACATCGGATCAATAAGCCTTTTTCTGCGGACGCTATCGATTAGCCCGATCATCGTTGCGTGGGTGATCGCGTCTCGGCTTTCCGAGATGTTCCCGGTCTTAGGATCGGACGGGGTGTGAACGGAAACCTTGATCGTGCAAACGTCCATCGGATTCAAAAGGGTGTCGTATCTGGCATAGTCGGCCAGGTGAAGAACGAACGTTCCAGCGGGCTGGCCAATATCCTTGAAGGTCTGGCATGAGATCAGGGTGTCCTCTTGCCCGCCGGGGAATGCTTGGGTAGAAGACTCGAAGTTTCCTCGATCCGTGTGAAAACGAACTTGAATTTTTGGAGCGAAGAACTCCAGATTCGACAATGCTCTGATATCAGATTTTGGCATCGCTATAACCAACCAGTACCGCCGCCGGGAGCGGGACCGACTCCGGGGGCCGGTGACCCATTTTTCCCGGTGCGGGCATTGTCTCCCCGAGCCGTTGCGAACAAGCTTTCTTCCAGAGTCTTCACGATAACGGAACCGATCATCCATCCCACTCCGCTTGGTCCCTTGTCGAACATTTCGGAGAGACGAACGGTGATGTCTATGGAGTGCTGTATTTTTTTCTCTACCCCAGGGAACTCCTCCAATCCTTTTCCTAACGTGAACGCCCCTAGCCCTCCAATCATTGCAGGTACGTTTCCGGTAAGCAATCCCCCCATCCCAAGTCCCGTACCAAGTCCAACCAAATTCTTTCCAGACAACCAGCTTCCCGCCCCAGACTGTCGCGCCCCCGCCGCCCCCTTCCCAGCCCCATAAAATAAACCTGCGGCGGCCATGCCGGGAAGATCGCTTAATCCGATTTCGCCCCGGTTCAACATCTCGCCCGTCGCCCTCGCCCAGGATGCCCCAGGTCTTGACGTTGCCTCCATCTTTGACACGAAGGACGCTCCGATGGCCCGGGCGAGACTAGCATAGGCTACCCCGGGGACGTTCATGGTATCGGCCCGTGGGAATCTGCGCTCCATTTCCTTCTGGAATTTTTCCGTGGTCATTTCCCCGGAACGAAGCTTATCCATGAACTTGCTTTTTTCCAGGGCGGAAACTTGCAAAGTGGTCAAGCCTGGAAGCAGAGATGTCTCAAAGGCTACTCGGGTAGCTAATGCCTGTCCCCTGGTAAATAGGCGGATTGTCTCACCGGCAAATTTCAGACCATCGGGAGCCGCTACACCTCCGGTCTTAAGAGCCATCATTAAATCGTATGCCCCTACTCCACTACGGACATCAGACTCTTTTAGCCCCATCTTCTTGATCGTGTCTTTGAACAACTCAGGATGTCTCGTAACAATCTGAGACTGGACCGCGACCATCGCCTCATCCATGCGGCCCATCATTTGGTCAAGAGATTGTATTACGCTCGCACCACCAGCGCCCTTGAGTGTCGGGGCAAGACGACCAACTCCCGGCTCTCCTGGACCCTGCCATTCCTGAGACAGAGTACCAAGAAGGGTAAGAAGGGTCTGGGGCTCCACAGATGGGAGCCTAGTTGCCGCCTGTTGCATCGCCTGGACAAGAGTCTGGGCAAATTCATTTCCACGCGGCATCATCCCAGTTCTCATGATCGTGGATGAGACTATCTCGGCCAATTTCTCGTCAGGCATGGCTCCGGTCCCGCCGAATCTACGCGCATAGGCCATGACCTGGCCAGCGGTTTGTGGGGCCATTCCCAGTCCCCGGGACATTTCGTACACCGTTCTCATGTCCATCATGTTGCCGGAAACCTGGGTGAGAGAATCGGCAAGCTGGATAGCTTCTCTGCCGGAATAGGCAAATTCGGCTCCAGCCCGGACAATCTGCTGGCGCATGTCTATCACATAGGACGTGAAGTCCCTGCCCTGCTGGTTGAATTCGGACAGGCGTGTGGCCATGCCCAAAGTCATCTTCTCCTGCTCATGGGCCTCCCCCATGCCCCGGGCAAGCCCAGCGATGGTCATGGGAAGACCCGCAAGACCCAGGCCAAGTCTGAACCCACGTCGAAGCATAGTGGATGAGACCAGGGCCGCGCTTTCCCCGCGCAAAGACTTATTGAGACCCTCCTGGGCCACCATAGCCTCATGGGCACCAGCCTGGATGATCCTCATGCGGTTCTGGAGATCAGACCTGCGCCCGGGACTGTTGGCTTTGTCGTACTGCCCCAGGAGATCGATGTATTTCCCCTTAAGCTCGGCGATGCGCCTGCCGTGCTTCTCGAACTCCGCGCCCATAGCAAACTGCTTCCCAAGCTGTCCCTGAGACGGGCCACCGGCCCCCCATGACCGCATGGCGTCGCCCACTCGGCGCATTTTTGCGCTGATCTGATCGAGCCCGCTTTTTAGGCGGTCAAGTCCTATTTCCTTGAATACGGCTTCTACGGAAACTCGGGGCATTTCTTCCCTATCCCACTTCTATCGGCGGCAAATCCAGGTCCGCCTTCGCTCTACTTGCCCGATCATCGGACAAGAGATTACGTTCCGATTCTTCATATCCCGGGTCTGAGTAAAGCTCCGACTTGTCCTGTTCCGGGTGATCCAGAAGCCAATGCTCCTGCATCAGAAAAATCTGCTCTGCCGTCAGTTCCTTGAAACGAGGATCAGTCGGTAGAACCTGAAAAGTCTTTTGTATCCACCATTTCGCCCGCGCCTTCGGGAGTTTTGCTATCTCCCTCCGGTTTAGGTGGAACGAATTTACGAAAGGAAGCGACCCACGTCGCCCACCTCCCGTACACATACTCCAGCAACGTATAGTCCGTGGAAGGCATCTTCCTTGGATCGAACCACCCCGGCGCTGAGTCCCAGTCCACGCACACATCGAACGTCGCCAGGAAGATGGTCAAGTTGTCGGTCTTGAGATCAACCCCAACCGCGCCCTGGAGATATTTCGTCGCTCGAATCCCAATCTGCCGGTCTTCGTCGATGGTCGGCCTGAACATCCTGATCCTCCCCTTGTAGGGCTCAGAATCGATCTCGATGTCCACATGATGTCGCCCGCCGCTTGAGACAGCAGTCTCAAGACTCTCATTCACCTTCTCGCGGAGCTTTGCCTTCTCCTCATCTGACATCTCCGCGACTGCCTTGCTCGGCTTGGGCACATCAACTGGGCCGCCAACCCTTACGCTCGCTCTGCCTTTGTGTTCTGCCATAGCTATTCTCCTCTATTTTCCAGCATGCTGGACTTCTGAACGGTGCCCGGCCTCATACCAATTCATCCTAATTCATCCTGAATTGGTACGAGGACCGGGTCCTCCGCTCGATTACGCCCCAGCCGCGATACCGCCAGCCGGGTCAGACATCGAGGGCTTGCATTCCAGGTAGCGCCAGGTGGCATTCTCGCCAGCGATAGCGTTCGCCCGGAAGGTCTCGGTGTAGTCCGACATGGTCATGCCGACGTACTGGCGCAAGACCTTCTTGGTGATCCGGTCGATCACCAACATGTCCACGATGCCAAGGTCTAAAATGTCGGACCCCAACGCCGCCAGACCCAGCGACCGAAGATCATCGGTCCTAATGAAGAACCGATCCACGGTCACCGTTCCTTCGTAGCGCAATTGGACATGTTCCACGGGCATGAAATTTCCGATTCCATGCACGGGCTCAGTCCCGAAACTCCTCCGTCCGTCCGCCGTCTGCGCCAACCCGACGACCTTGCCCTTGATGACAAGTTGGAGAATGTTCCCGGTTACGACTTGTTGTTTGCTCTGTTCAGCCATTTCTCTTTTCTCCTATCACCTCGTCGCGCTAGGCCACGATGTTGGTCGCCGTGAAATGCGCGGTTATCAGCACATAGTTCACGGGCGTTACGGGCGACGCTTCGACTTCGACATAGGCGATCCCGGACGCGCTGTTGAAGCGCACCAAGATATTGCGGAACGCGGGTTGCGGATTGCCAGCGTTGTCCACCCCATCGGTGATGAAGTTGGCGTTCCTGGCTTCCGTCATGACGCTTTCGACACGCGCCTTGATTGCCGCGATAGTGAACTGGGTCCCCGGTTCACCGACGAATGCTTCCAGGTCGGTCTTCAACGTCACCGACAGTAGGTCGCGGATACGGCCCACGCTGATCTCGCGCTTCATCGCGTTGAGATCGCTCGTCCAGTTGGTCTGCCCGTGGACGATACGAAGACCTCTGTTCGGGATATTCTCGATCCCGATTACCCCACTCTGCTCCAGAGTGTCGAGGTCAGCCTGGGAGTAGTCCTTTTCCAGGCCAAGACCGGCGAGGGTCTTGTACGTCGGGGGCCGTTGCAGGGGTAACCCGCAGATGAGACCGGCCAACTGCGGTGCCGAGGACAGATACGACGGCATCGTGACCACATTCCCGTTGCTGTCGAACTTCTTGATTCCCGGGGTGATGAGCGCAGAGCGATAGCTCGACGCATGCGAAGCCTGACGCGCCAGGACTGCGGACAGGGTCTCAGACAACCCATGTCCATTAATGACTATCCCAGGGAGCTTCGGGACGGTCAACAAGTTCTGCGAGATAAGAAGCGCATGAACCGAAGCGTCCGCCGTGACGGCCTGATAGACGTTGGCCGGGTGGGAGTTCATGAGATTGAACCCATCCTGCCAATCGGAGTTCGCCAACGTGCCCTCGCTCCCGCCAACAAGCGGGGTGAAAGCCACATTGGTCAAGGTCCCTTCGGCGATGAAGGTAGCCAAGACGAGCGTTGATCCCGACGTGGGATTGTTGATGGCCGCGACCACCGCCGCCACATTTGCGAGGTTGTCGAATACTTCGGTCACTCCACCAGCGGCATACTGGATGGTGACTTTCTTCCCGGACGTAGTTCCGGCCTCGATCTTGGCCTGAATCCCCGTGGTCCACACTCCGTAGTCCAGGGACTTCAAATTCAGGAGGTCTGCGGGGACCGAGTCCTGAAAGTTCTTCTGGCTCTGCGTCGCCGGGTTGACGCGAACCAACTGGATCGTCGATGCGCCCGGTAGTTCCTCGGACGGGCCCCAAGCGGCCAGGGCCGCAGTAAGAAGGTCTCCACCGATTAGAATGCGACGCGCTTCCTGCGGGTCAGTCAAAGAAATGATGGTCTTTGGCTGGCCACCGAGAGCGGGGCCGAACATCATGAGTACGTTTGCGGCACCCAGAACGGTCGGGATCAAGCCTTGATCGTCCACGCGAACCCGAGCCTGGGGTCTGATGACGGTGCTTCCGTCAAACAAGACGCTAGACATTTTTGGTCACCTCACCTTTTTGTTTTTTGCGTTCCTCATGCCACTTCTCTTTCGGCATACCTGTCGGTTTAGACATCATTTCCTGATAGGTGTCTTCCCACGCCGATAACGTCATCTGCGCTTTCTCATCACCGACATATAGCCTAAGCGGCATGGCATGGCTGTCGGGTATCCGTCGCATGGCAATGAGTTCGGCAAGTCCCATAATCGACTCCCCTTCCTCGCTCGGCTGTTGCTCGTTCATAGTCATTCTCCTAGACAAGTTCCTCATACGTCTGCTCGACGGTGTCGAGCGCAAATTTGTCCACGTTCACTTCCTTAATCACGGTCGCCGTCATGTCCGGGCTCTCGAACACGTCCAGGGGCGAGAGCGCCCGGAAGTTCAAGACGCCCCAGTATATAAAAAGCGGGGAGTAAGTTTGAAAATCATTTTCATCCCTTCCGCCTTTGACCGACATACGCCCAAAACCCTTGGATGCCAGGAATGCCTTGGCGAGAATGAGAATCTCCTTAAGCTCGTTGAAAAGCGCGTCCCTCAAGTCGGCGTTCTCCGTCCATATACGAAGCTCGACGGACTGAGAGAAAAGTCCCGAAAATTCCTGGGTCGTCCCGGAGCCATCCGAACCGAGTTCCTGTCCATACAAATTCGCAAAGCTCTCGTCGTCCTCGGAGTCATAAACCCGGTTGATCGCCACGCACGGGATGTCCTCATGAACTCGGGGGTCTGCGGTAAAAACCTTAACGTCTCGTCCACGGGCCTTATATTGAGCCCGGACGTATTCGACGAGGGTGATCTTAAGATCGAAGCCGCGCTGGCTCATGCCTCATCCTCGCCTAATCCCATTATCCGTGAGATTCTTAAGACATCCTTCTCAAATGCCGCAAAAATCATATTGGCCAATGCTGGTCCCAGATTCTCCTCAAGGGCCTTTGAGACTGGCTTGGGGTCGTTTCCAGGATGAATCCAGGAGGTCGGGTCGGAGTTCTCGCTGACCCTACGAAAGGTCATGTATTGGCCCCGGTTGTCCGGCCCAGCCTGGTTCCTTACGAGCCCGGCGAAAATCCCCGTGCGCCAGGTGTATCCCGCGCCTTTTTCTGGGCCACGAAGATGGAAAATAGTCGTCTTGCTCCGAATCCCGAACTCTCCCTTGCCTAGGCCCTTGCCCAGACGGATCACGCCCAAGGATCGCCCATCAACCTTGGCTTCTCGCTTTATAGAGGAGGGGATGCTTTTCTCAGAGTGCTGAAAGGGGATGTCGATGTAGCGGGGTCCCTGGATTCCCTTGGAGTCTGTTTTCTGCTTCACCTTGGGGCTGGCCATGAGGCCCGGCTTGATGTCATAGGGACCGAACCCGCGCTCCAGGGTGTCTGCATAATCGAGATCGACAACTACGCCGCCCTTGAGGACGTTCCCGTCCATCGGGTACTGGAACCCACTCTGGACCCTTCTAAGATAGTCGCCTGACACGACGTTAACCGTGAACTCGCCGCCGGAGTATGAGACGCTGGACCCGGAGATGTAGGTCATCCATGTGCTTTGGATGATGTGCGCCCCAGCCTCGACCGCCTGCTGGGTCTCGGTCAGGTTGTATCTGTCGAATCCTCGACTGAGCATGGCTGAAACCCGCTCGGCCTGGCCGACATCGACCTTGATCTCAACATTCATGGCGCGTAGTTGGCTCCATTCCCAAAGAGGTCGGTGCTTTCCCAAAGCCTCAGCCAATACTTCGACGGCAAAATTGTCCCCGAGTCGGGCCGCCGCACGTTCCCCTGCTTGTTGTAAATCGAGTAGGCCAGGAAGTGCATGTATTCGACCGCGTACTGGGTCTTGTCTTCGTTCACGACGACGTAGGCTACGTTCTTGATATTCTGAGACGCGACCGGGACGCACTTGGTCATGTCTTCGCCGTTGTCGATCCCGGAGATGTTCCCTTGCTCCTCAAAATTGACGACGTATTTAGCATGGTGGGCCTGGATTTCTGCGACAATATCCTTGACCGTGGGGAAGCTGGAGAAAAGAAGATTGAGGCTCAAGCTACCGTCGGTCTGGCCAACAAGCGTAACAGAAAGTGCCGTTCCTGATATGGCCAGGGTAGCTGATGTGGCATTTCCGACATATTTGATGTTGAAGGCGTTGTGCCGGGGACGAAGCCCGGAGCCCCAAACAAAGGTCTGATCCGGTCCCAGGGTGAAGTCCGTGCCGAGGGTGAATACCTGGGTCTTGTCCCGGACGGACATAAGCGTGATCCCGGTCTTGTAGCGCAGGCGCTCAAGGGACCGGCCCCGAGTGTCCATCTCGTATCTGCGCTTAAACTCGCTCGTTCGCACGGCCTTCTCTGGGATGGTGATGCGATCCCGGAATCCCATCCTTAGTTGCCCGGCGACCGTCATGACGGCATCCCCGGCGAGCCACTCCCCGGAGGGGATGTAGTCGCGCTGGTAGTCCACGTTGGTGATGATCGCCCGAACCGTGGCCCCGCTATCTCGCAGGAACGTGTAGTCGGCATAAACCGTTTCGCTTATAAGTGGCAACGTGACCCCAGAAATTGAAATATTCTGCCCAGACAGGGAGGTGATGGTATAAACCTCTCCCGTGGTGACGTTATAGACCCTCACGGAACCGGGAACGATTGTCCGGGTAATGTCAGGTGATCCGTCCAGGCTGGCGTTCAAGACGAAGGCGCTTTGCCCGCTTACCACAATCGTGAGTTGCTCCGCCTTCACGGGAACTTCCAAATCTTCCTCGAAGATGTAGCCCGTCCCACCGCAGGCCGGGTCATTCGGGTCCGGGTTTCCGGTGTTCTCGGAGTAGCAGGGGCATTTCCTGGCCTTCTCCCAAAGGACGGATGACCACCCGCGCCGACCCAAGAGGTCAGCGAATCGGCTCCCAGAAAACTGGGCGATTCCCGAAAAACTCTTGTACCCGCTGAGTAGTGATCCCATTACATTACTCTAAAATCGATCCCCTTCTGGAAGGAGCGGTAGTCCTTGATGAACAATTTTACGTCGTCCTCGTACTGCTTAATCAGGGCCCCGTAAAGCTGGGTGCTGGGAGACTGTGTGAGCGTGGTATTTTCGGACAACCCATCAGCAGAGGTACTCATCGAGGCAACTCCCGGGAAGCGTCCTTGACCGGCAGTCTTGAGAATCTCAACCGCGCTGAGTTTGTAGATTGCGTCCTTGAGATCATCCGGGACGACCGTGAGACCAGCCGTGTAGTCCACATGGATCAACTGCGGGACGCTCTTGGTTAGGAATCCAGACATCAGGGGCAGGTACATCGCTCCTTGGCCGATGAGAGGATATTGCTTAAAGCTCCCCGCCATCGGAACGATCTGGATTTGAGAAAACTTGTGGAAAATCTTGATCCATTCAATGGGATAGGTGATGATCTCTTGCCCGGTGGGATAGATGAGACGGATTCTCTCTACTGAGACAATCGGCTTTCGTCTCAAGGCGATGTAACCCCAGTTGAGATAATCGCCAACGTCGTAGTCGTATGGGTCCTCGAAGATGTCCGTGAGAGCGACCAGCGCGGGCTCCGCAGGAAAAACGACTCCTCCCTGGGCGTTGAGTAAGCCCTTGACTGCCGTGCTTTTTATAACCTTCGGACTTAGGTTGAAGTCCTTGAGTTCGCGCTCCATGCGGGCAATGGCAATGGAGATTTTATTCGCCAGAGTCGTGTCCGGCATCGAGTGCCCAAACTGATCCTTTAGCTCAAGGCCAAAAAGATAGTCGCTCTTTAGCAGGGTTGTACTCATGTAGCTAGGAATCGCTGAGATTGCCAGATCGTCGTAATAGACCCAGAGCTTGTCTCCCAAAGGCGGAACGAAGGTCATGACGAGGGTGCTTCCATCGACGTTCTCGTTGTAGTCGATGCCGCGATCCATAACCTCGCCGTTGTAAACCAAAATGGTTGATCCGGGCGCGTAGGACGCCGGGATTATGCTAAACGATGCCGTGATCCCGTTGACTTGTGCGGTCAGGTCTTTTTCTCGAATAGCCATTTAGGTCACCGTTTTCAAACTGGCGCTGGCCTCGGGATACCAGGCCATTGGCCCGTCTTGATCGAGCTTGAGCCCGTCGTACCAAGTGAATCTCTTGCCGAATACTGACCATGACCGGGTGTAATAACACTCGGTCCACTCGCCGCCAATGAAGACCGCTTGGCGGCTCCATAGCCCCGCGCCATGAATCGACATCATGGTCAGAACCCAGCGATAGTCCTTCACGCCGTCCCCGAAATTGAAAGGCGCGGTCTTGGTCTGTGCGCCGGGGATGATCGGATAATCCAGGTTCCGCACGGGCATCCAGACAGGCTCGGCGTTCCCTGCGACCTTCTTAAACGGCAAGGGCACCGCATAGGCAGTCTGGATACGCGGCGTGGACTTGAACATCACCCAATCATCGTGCAACCAGCGGCCCTTCGGATTCGCCCGCTGGTAGTCCCACGGAAGCCAGGTATCGGGCGGGTGCCCGAAAGCCTTGAGCTTCTTGATAAGCGCGACGTGGTTTATCATTTACCAAGTATCTCCTGGCCAAACAGTGTAATGGCAACTGATGGGGTTCTTAAAGTCCTGCGGGTTGGTTCCAGAACCGACCGACGAGCTAAAGAATTGTATTTGAGAGAGGTCTGAGGTGCCTGTGTATTTACCTGCACTATAGCTACCTGTTTCTAGCCCGGACGACCTTGAATTTTGGGACATGGCCCTAAAAGCAACACACGATGACGGCTGTGAGAAGCAGGTGCTAAAATAAGCGGACCCACTTATAGAACCTCCCCCGGTAGAGGTTAAATGACCATTGAGGTCAAATGACCTATCGGCGTCACCTCCCTGAGCCCCAATCGCATTTGCCGTAGTGGAAAAACCTGCCGCCGCATAGTGATAATTTGGGCCAATATCGCTGTTGATATTCACCGCGAACCAAGAAGCATTCCCAGTAGACGAGCAGATGTAGTCTACACGCCATGACCTTGACGCTACCGAAAGTCCATAGCTGTTCAAATTTATGGTGACACTTGAAACGCGCATGAATGTACCGCTAGAAATCCAACCTGGGTTATTTCCAAATGTGGCTGTATTGGCGATTAAATTCCCAGTGATGTTGGCGTCCCCATTGACATCTAAGGGGTATTGGGGTGCGGGGGTAAGAATCCCCACATATCCGTTATTT
>Ga0315288_10007194_pt1 | contig 14106 bp, 17 predicted proteins | sample YL17G11_20_MG_FD_203454 | JGI IMG/M metagenome (GOLD analysis project Ga0315288, IMG submission 203454) | Sediment microbial communities from Yellowstone Lake, YNP, Wyoming, USA - YL17G11_20 | ecosystem: Environmental > Aquatic > Freshwater > Lake > Sediment | place: USA: Wyoming | collected... | reverse complement strand
TAAAGGACCACCAATAAAGATGTTTGAGTTGAGCGTCTGGCAACTCATAGACACTAACCGCCCGTTTGGTTGGCGAGAGAGAATTCGTTGGGCCTGGAGAATCATCAGTACAGGTATGCCGTGGGCGGACATGATTATAATTTCGGATGAAAAGGCAAAGAAAGTTGCTCAGTTTATAACAAAACATACTTCATAATATGATATGTAAATGTAAAAGTTGTGAGTTATCTCAACGAATTCAAATCTGTTTAAAAAAAATAGAAGACAACTTTCTTCGTAATGAGGTTTGGGATGTTATTGATGATTTGTGGGCAGAAGTTGAAGACACCTCTACTGAACTTGGTTCGATTCACGCTAAAATTACCGGGTGCTGGCCAACCGATCACACCGGAGGAAAACACTTGGTTCGGGTTGGTAAAGAATGGTATGAAATCCACGCAACAAAAGTAGAAAATGACACGAAAGAAGAAAACAGAGGTTAAGTCGGATGCCGTCGTTCCAACTCCGACAAACGCCCCAGTAGCATCTGAGGAACAATCCAATGAACCAGCGAAATATGTCGTGGTGAGAAACGGTTTTAGAGTTTCTGAAGCAGAATATGATACTGCAACTGATTCTACAGCTATTTCGGAGCGGGATTATTGGGCGAAAGTAGCAACAACTAGTAGGGATGGTTCTAAGGTGGAAATCGTTCCCTTCAACAAAAAAGTCCACCGAATATACTAAAAGTTATGAAAGATAGTGATATTGTAACACAGGTGGCGGAACATGCTTCTGCTGCGAAAACTCAGGTCAACAAATACGGAAATGTTCCAGTTTTTTATGCTCCGAAGAAAAGATGGGTGAAACCACCAAAATCTCCCAGCCTTTCACATTTCATTCAACAGGCGACAACTGAAGCTGAAGTCAATAAGTTATTGGAGAGGGGTAAAACCAAATTTGAAGGTGCTCAACCTAAAACTATTCGTAAATGGGAGCAAGAAGCAGAGATTAAAATTGCTAAGCTAAAGGCTGTCCAGTAAGTAAATCTATAAATCTTTTTGTAAACGCGATGGAAAGCCGTCGCGTTTTTGTTTTGTACACTCTTTGTTGAATGGCCGGCATATTTATTACCAAGAGGCTATGCCGAAAAAACAAATAGACAATATCTTTGCCGAATACGTCTTACCAACGGCTAATGAAGAACTTCGTAGTTTCACCAAACGATTTAAAGTAAAAATGATGGAACAGGTTGTTGCATCTATCGAATATGCTCTTCAAAATAATCTTCCATTGATCGAAATCTTTCAGTTCAAAAACTCCGACTTTGTTATTACTATAGCAAAGAAGGATTATCTTATCAATCTCGACCACATCTTCAAATACTATATTGAAAAAGAAAAGTATGAGCTGTGTACAAGAGTGACAGTGTTACAGAAATTACTAAAGGAGAGATCTGAAACAAATGAAAAACAGAAATGTTGAATCTACCGAAAAGAAAGATACTAGTCCTATTATACCCCAACGAAATAAAATCAAGAAAACTCTTGATATCTCTCAAAGAGAACTCACCGAAAACCAAAAGCGATTCATAGAAATCGCTACCGATAAATCCACAAAATTAATGTTTGTATCTGGCCCCGCCGGAACATCCAAAACATATCTTGCGGTATTTGTATCTTTATTATTAATCAATCAAAGAAGAGTCAGTGATTTGATTTATGTGAGAAGTGCAGTGGAGTGTTCCGATGCTAAACTTGGTTTTCTTCCAGGAGAAGCCAGTGAAAAAATGGCTCCCTATATTCAACCACTTTTGGATAAACTATCAGAGTTTCTTTCTAAAAGTGATGTTGATTTGCTTATGAAGGAAGAACGGGTGTCAGCGGTTCCTGTTGGTTTTCTTCGTGGTTTGAACTGGAATGCCAAAGCGATTATTGCTGATGAAGCGCAAAATATGACGTTTAAAGAGATTTTAACTTTAATTACCAGAGAGGGCGAATTCAGTAAAATGTTTATCTTGGGTGATCCTGACCAGTCAGATATCAACGGTAAAAGCGGGTTTACCAAGATGATTAGCTATTTTGAAGATGAAGATAGTCGTCAAAACGGAATACAAGTATTTAGATTCTTGGAAGATGACATTGTTCGTAGCGGACTTGTTCAGTTCATAATCAAAAAAATCAAAAAATCAGTTTGAGGTCATATTTATAGGTTATAGCATAATATGGCGAATGAAAAAGTAACACAGATGGTTGAACTGCCCGCTGGCGAAATAGCGGCAAATGATTTATTTTTGTTAGTTGATACCAGCGCCAAAGAATCCAAGAAGCTTCAAGCAAGTTCTTTCGTTGATTATATTGTTAATAGTGCAAGTTTTAATTCAGTCAGTGCAAGTTTTACCGATTCTTCTTCTTATGTTAATCCTGCCGGCGTCGGTTTAATAGCTTCGGCTTCTTATGCTATACGTTCTACGACGGCAAGTTATGCTCATATTACTCCCAGTGCAGAAACGGCTTCTTACGCATTAATTTCTCAAACCGCGGCGGGTACAATAGTTAACGCAGAGACAGCTTCATTTTTGAAATATACCACTAATGTTGATAATGGAACTGCATCATACGCATTATCAGCTTCATTTGTTAAACTTTCAAACACGGCATCTTTTATTCTCTATACAGGAGATAATACCGGAACAGCTTCATATGCTTTGTCAGCAAAAAGCTCAAGTTATTCACGCAACGCAGATTCATCGTCTTGGTCGATATATGCCAAAACCGCATCATATCTTCTTGATGTGGGTTTATCGGTGGAATCTGCATCTCACGCACTTCGTTCAAATACCGCATCATATTTAGAAGCAACCGCTTCTCACGCGAATATCGCTATTACTTCTAGTTTTATAGGCTATGTGCCTGGTGTTAATAGTGGTACATCTTCATATACAATGAACGCTGAACAAGCTATTACTTCCAGTTATGTAAGTAGTGATGCACCGAATGTGATTAAGGCGTGGGCAACACTCTACTGGATGGCTGGAAAAGCTAACACTACCATCTATAAATCATATAATATTGCATCGGTTGATTATTTGGATGATGGTGCGGCTCATCCTGGAGAAACGATATTTACACGTTGGAAGGTATTATTTGAAAATGATCTTCCGTCAACTAATTATACTCTCATCGGCACAGTTCAAAAGTATTATGGTAGTACCGGAGCTGCACAAAGAGGAGATGTATTAATATGGCCTGAAGATATAAGTCAGCCAAAATACGTCAACGGATTTACAATGTCTATGGGGATACCCAGTGATGATTATGGTACGTGGTTTACCGCTAACAAAAATGTTACTTCGCCGACATGGGAAGGATACAATACGGGTTCATGTCACTTTATGATTGTGGGGGGATAATTTATGTCAGTACGAATAAGTCAACTTAACCAGCTAACAAGCGTAACCAGCGACGATTTTATTCCCATCGTCGATAGTGGTTCGTTGACAACGTTCCATACGCCTATTAGTGTGGTGGGAAATTGGATTCACGACTCCGGATCAGTACCGTCAGCTTCCTGGGCTTCCCGTTCGGTTGATACCTATGGAACTGCTGCGTTTGCCACCAATGTTAGAAGGTGGGAATCATTTGAGAGAAATCTTTCTACTACGGTGGGAAATGCTATTGAGATGTGTCATGCCGCCAGTAGTCATCACATGCAATCATTTTTGCTTACATTACAGGTTTTTGGAAACCACGGTTCTTGTGCTAAAACATATTTCGTCAATAATAACGCTGTAGTTCCTGGGTATAAGATACCTCTGGGAAACGGTGTTGGAACTATATATTCAGGATGGTACACTGCGCAACCTTTTACAACGCCGGGAGTATATATAACCGAAGAAAATCCTTACACCGATTTTGATTTGGAAGTGTCTGAATCGCATGGCGCGACTCTTTGGTTTCGTATTCGAACTTCCATCAATACTCAAGCTAACACAACACCTACGGGCAGTCTGTCTCTTATATCTTTAACGGGATTCACCACTACGTTTACCAATGATGGAGGTGGTGAGGTGGTTTCATCCAATACTATACCATCTTGGGGAAGCGCGTTTGTTACTCAGGAAGGAAACTACAAGTTTAGGATTAGCGGCAGTTTGCTTGTTGAAAAGGGTATGACTGGTTCTCTTGATGGTCCATCTCTTTTTGGTACATCATCATGGGCGGTTAGCGCATCGTTTGCAACATATACACCTAATGCGGCTACGGCGTCGTATGTGTTACAGGCAGTAAGTGCATCTTTTGCTACTACAGCCACAACTACTTATGGAACGGCTTCGTATGCTTTAACCATACCAAATACAGGTATTTCTGCGGTTCCGGGTATAGTTCCGATTGGAACCATTTTAGATTTTGCTGGTGTATCTTGCCCCGATCCCAACTGGTTGATGTGTACAGGGTCGGATGTTAGTCGTGCAACATACGCAGCACTTTTCGCGGTGATAGGTGAAACATGGGGCGCTGGTGATACTACGACAACGTTTGGTTTACCTGATTTGAGCCGAAGAATGACTGTTGGATATAGAAGTAGTATGAATAATAATAGTATGATTTCTAACAGCGTGGGAAACGTCGGCGGCGGCGAAGCCTACAATCATCATTATCATCTTTGGGGTGGTTCTTCTCATGGATATGCAAATGATGATTTTTATGTTCCAATGTTGGGAAGATGTACACTTTCATCTAGCAATCTTCCTCCAAGAATATATAACGGCGGGACTTATTATCAACCTGGTTGGTTAATAACTGGAGATGGTAGTGATTATACTTTAACATCATTTGGTCAAGGAAATATAACAGTGGCATTACAAGGCACAAATGCTGTTTGGGCTGGAACGTCATTAGGCTTAGCTGATGTAAAAAATTGGTATGATGGGGATGATACATGGAATGTTCCTATAGATATACTTCCACTCTCATTATTGCCTACTCAGACATATTATGGAAAAACAGATTTGTCTATGCCTTATGCAGTTACAATGAAAATAATTAGGGCTAAGTAATTTATGGCAAATAAACGAATATCACAATTGACACCGCTGACTTCAGCCGATATTGCGGCTGGTGATTCATTTGCGATTGTTGACGTTTCTGCTCTTGAGACAAAACAGATAACTGCAACTGAGCTTGCATCTTATATGTCCACCAGCGGTAGCGTTTATGCAGTTCACGCGATTAATGCTGATACGGCTTCGTATGTTGCTGGTTCTAATATTTTTGGTCCGGTTTCAGTCGCTACCACAGCAACAACTGCCACTACGGCAACTACGGCAACTAGTGCGACCACGGCTACTTCCGCTTCTCATGCATTAAGAGCTGATACTTCATCTTTCACTACTGTACAAGACCAAGCTAAATCTGCATCGTTTTTGATATACTCAAGTGGAAACGGAACTTCTTCATTTGCAATAAAATCTTCAACGGCTATTAGCGCGAATACCGCATCGTTTCTCCTTTACACGGGAGCTAATAATGGAACAGCATCTTTCGCAGTAAATGCAAAAAGCGCAAGTTGGGCTTCGGTAGTAAAAAACGCAGAGACAGCTTCACATTTCCAAAATCCTCCTGGATCAATCGATTCGGCGTCTTATGCGGGATATGCAAGTAATGCTGGGGCTGCACAGACGGCGGCGACGGCAGCCTTTCTACAATATTCCAGCACTAATGGTACGGCGTCTTATGCGATGGCTGCACAGACAACTCCTGAAGTCATGGCTTCATTTGGAGTAACCAAGGCTCAGCTCCAAAGAAATTCGATGTCAATTTTGCAGAATGTGTCGGTGTTACCCCTTGATAGTGCTGCGAAACAAACAATGATTACCGCACATGGAACAGTGCGAATTCCATATACGGCATCTACTCCAACTGACGGTGAGGCTACTCTGTATATCAGAGACAGAACTACGGGAGATATTACTCAACTGGAATCCACGCCGCTGTCTGTAATAATGAGTCCTTCCGTGGATGAGTGGGGTACGTTTACTACAGGTTCGGTAAGAATGCCGTTTTCATTGGTTGGTCAGGCAAATATGGTTGGTTATTACTATGTGTATGTTTCGGCCTCATCAAACATATCCATTGATTCGGCAAGAACCACAAGTTTTGTGATTGATAGTAAGAGTGATAAAGTCAGTGTTTATTCTACAGAGTCGATGCAGTTTATTACTGTTCCAGATAGTACAGTGACTTGGTATAATACGGCGGGTAATGGGCCTTATACTTCTGACGCATCCGATGTCGGTACCGCATCAGCTATCATTGGAAAAGTGAATGTATCAAGTCAACCCATTACCGATGTCAGATACATATGGGCTTTACCAAATTTGACGGAATTTAAATCGTCGGATATTTCATTTCTAACCAGTATATCGGCGTTGCCTGATACCTGTTCCGTATTGTCTTGTTCGGGTTGTGGTCTTTCTAACACGGTGGGAAATCTTCCACGATTGCCGGCTTCTTTGTCGTATTTTGATATTGCGTCGAACGCCTATGTAACTTTTCCATTCACGACTCTTCCTGTATCAGTTAGTTATTTTGATTGTTCCGATAATTCATTGACCTCATTACCTGCACTTCCTCCAAGTCTGTCATATTTTGATTGCTCTAACAATGCGGTGACTTCGGTTCCGTTGATGCCTTCAGGAACACTTAGATTTTTTTGTAATGATAATCAAATAACTTCGCTTTCATTGTTACCCAATACAATTCTTACGATGTCTTGTAAAAATAATCCAATAACCTCAATAGACTATTTACCATCTCAGTCGTTGTATATTAATTTCCGAAATACGGATGTTGCGGGACTGCCATATATGCCTCTAAGTGTAAGTTTTTTGGATGCATCACTCAATACATCATTCACTTCATCGGCTATGGGAAATATCTGTTCTCAGTTGGTGACCAATGCTCAGGAAACTGGTAGTCTTGATTTTTCAAGTAATGGAATTCCTGATGTGGGTACTTTAGTTAACATAGCCACATTACAAAGTAGGAATTGGTCGGTTTCATACGATACATAAGAATAATTTATGTCTATACGAATAAGTCAACTCAACCAACTTACCACGATAACCAGCGATGATTTCGTTCCCATCGTTGATAGCGGTTCTCTGACTACATTCCATACTCCCATCAGTGTTGTCGGTGCTTGGTTCAGTAATAGTGGTTCAGTGTTATCCGCATCGTGGTCGTCACAATCATTATCCTCTCAATATGCGTCTGCATCGAAATGGGCAGTGTCAGCGTCGTATGCGTCGGGGTCGGATGTTGCTATATCAGCTAGTTGGGCCTCACAATCTTTGTCATCCTATTATGCATCAGCCTCAGCCGGGGCAGTATCAGCTTCATACGCATCTCAGTCTTTTACGGCTGTTTCAGCCAGTTGGGCTTCAGCCTCCTTGACTTCGCTTGCTTCAGTTTCATCTAGTTGGGCTTCAGCCTCTTTGACTTCGCTTGCTTCAGTTTCAGCCAGTTGGGCATCCTCATCAGTGAGTGCATCTCATGCTGAAACAGCTTCATATGCTGTGACAAGTTCTTTTGCTCTAACCGCGAGTTACTTTCAAAGTAGTATCGGCGTCGGCACGTTTCCTGTAGCCTGGGCAAATGTGTTAATTCCTACTCGTTCGTTTGACAGTTCAGATAATCCTGCAACGGTAATTTCGGGAAATCTCTTTAACAAACCAATTATTCTTAATGGGTATAATGTAAGTGATATAAGTTGGTGTCGCAGGTCGATAACACATTCAGTAGCCTATCTTCTTGGAAGACCATCCAATAAAACACTTGAGTCAACTTCTGCACCAAATTTATTGGTTACTTTGACAAATCCTATTTCTAATCCAAATTATTGTATTATCGGAAGTGGAGCTGAAACAAGCGACCGCACCGAAGGTCTTTCTGTAGCATTCTATCCTTTCCAACCAAGAACAAATACACAATTTACCATGTCAATGTTTGGCGGCATAGATTGGGACGGCTCGATATACGAATGCGTTTATTTTTCTTTTATAGTGTATTCATAAATCTATTTGATGAAAGACAAACTTTTTCCCAAATCCAAGTTCCACTGGCTATTAGGGTTCACCGCCCTACTCATAGCTTTGTGTGCCGCTTGCTTTTCCGTCTATGGTATTGCGACATTATTCGCAGGAGCCGCTATATCAGTAATGATAATGGGTGGCGCCCTAGAATTGGGAAAACTTGTCGGAACTACATTCCTCTATCGTTACTGGAGTAAATCGATGGGTATTCTCAAGACCTATATGGTAGCCTCCATTATAGTGTTGATGATTATTACTTCGGCGGGCATCTTTGGCTATCTATCCGCAGCTTATCAGAAATCTTCCATTGAGTTCGGCGTGACTCAAGAGAAAATCAAGACGACAGAAGATCAGAAGCCCTATTATCAGGATCAAATAACTGCGGCTAAGAAACGTATTGAAGACCTCTCCAAAATACGAACCGCTCAGGAAGCCCGTATGGGTGAGGCCATGACCAATGAGTTTCTGTCCCGTAATGTCCTCCAACTCCGTCAAATACAGGAACAGACGACTTCTCTCATAACTCAAACCGATAAGGACATCAGAGAAGCTAACAACAAAATACAGACTACCATCGACGATATCCGAAAAATCGACGACCAAGTTAATCAGTTGAAGTTGGGAAGTGCTGAAAAGAAGGATATTCAAACCTTCAAATTCGTAGCCGATGCCTTGGGTATGTCGTTGGATAGTGTGGCTCGATGGTTCATTATATCCGTTATTTTCGTATTCGACCCACTGGCTATCTGTTTAATTCTAGCTTATAACGTAGTAGTTTATAGAAAAGAGGATGAGAGGGTATATGATAAACCATTACCTACTTTCGATTCGGCTCCTCAGATGAATGAACCTGTTGAAACCCCGAAAGTTATTATAACCGATTCCCCCTCAAAAGCTGATGGAAAACCAGCGGAACCTGTGACGCAATCCAATGTGATTGTAGATAACTACGAACTTGATAAAAACTTAACTTCGCCAGCAGAAACACCAGTTAAAGATGATAGAACTGGTTGGTTCAAGGCATATTTCAAACAATCTTAAAAAATAATTTGACAAACGTACGGCGACGGACTACCCTGTGATAAGTCAAAATAAAGTAGTACTTTCTAAACGTTAAACCTATATATGTCGTATGGTTAAACCATAACAACCCCTATGATGTTAAGTCAATCAGATATCGATTATCTGATAGAAACGTTAGACAGTGCTATCAAATCAAGAGATTGGGAATTGGTGGAGGAGGTTCGGGATTATCTGCTCGAATTTCAGGATACCCCAACCTCCGATGAGGATGAATAACTATGGTTATAGCGACAATAGTGTTTTTAAGTATCTGTCTAATCGTATCTATCGTAATCAACTTTTTACTGTATAAAGCAGCTCAAATTCAGCTCCATAAATCCAGGATTTATGAGAACTGGATTTTTGATTTGAAGACTGATGTTGAGGAAACATACCTTCAAATAAAAGATATCGACAATAAACAATGGTTTCAATCGGAAGATGATGTTGGAGAAGTATTTCGAAGCATATCAGACCTTATCACTCACCTCAATGAAAGAACTCAGGAAATCGAAGGAGAAGAAAATCAATGAAGAAAAGAAAAGTTTCAAGGATTCGACGTGTCCACAAAATCATTAAGAAAATTAAGAAAGTTAAAAACATTCCACAAAAAATCAAAGTCCCAATCATATCACCTTTTTTACATAGACCAAAAAAAACAAGACGGAAAAAAACTCCGTCAAATAAAATGTATTTTACTCAGGATACTGAGAATTCTATTGTTGAGTATAACAAAACTGTAGATCAAGCAATTCGTAATCAAATCTATAATACTAAAATTCGTTATCCCTTTGAAAAGTTGGTTGAGAATGTATTTAACACCTTTAAATTTTCTTACTTTGAAGTTGGTCCATTAGAAATCCAAAAAGAAACTGTAACTCATTTAGTTTCTAATATGCATAAGTTTGAACCGGGTAAAGGAAAGGCGTTTTCTTATTTTTCCATTATCGCTAAGCATTATCTCATTGCTCTCAACAATTCAACTTACAAAAGGTTTAACCAACACATTGATATTTCCGAAGAAAGAGATGGTCACACCATTCAACTTCAATGTGAAGATAAACATTTTAAGGACGTGGAACTGAATGAGTTTATGAATCTGATGGTAAAGTTTTGGGAAAATAATGTGGATAGGATATTCACGAAACAACGGGATTTGGATATAGCCAATGCTGTTATAGAACTATTCCGAAGGTCAGATAGGTTGGAGTCATTTAATAAAAAAGCATTGTATCTTTATATCAGAGACATTTCATCTTGTAAGACTCAACAAATCACAAAGGTCATAAACAGGATGAAACAGTATCAGAATAATATCCAAAAAACTTATTTGGATAAGGGAAGTATAAATACAGGCCATCATATAAAGGTTTGAATAATCATCATTTCTCTCTATTTATAGAGTAGATATGAATTATGACTTTGATATATTTGATGGAAAGTCTTTTAAATCTCTTTGTAAAGACATTGTTCAAAACCAGGAAAATCGCAAAGAGCAAATTGAACTTCTTATCAGTGAGCTGCGCCCGCTGATTAAAACGGTAAATGACGCAATGGTTGTCGTTCCGCTCATCAAGCAGTATATGGATGCCGGCAACCAAAACGACGACCACATCGTTCGTTTAGCGGCTATCATCCAAAAACTTATCACTTCCCGAAATGAAACCGCTGCATCCACCGGAGCGGATATGGGCTTTCTCTCTGAATCCGAAAAGGATCAACTTTTCAAGGAAGTCAGAGCTCTTAAAGCCGACCAAACATCCGTTATACAGATTGGTCCAGATAATATTGACAAATAAGTTATGGCATATTGGAATACAACAACAGGCAATGTTTCATCTCAACTTGATAACTTTGGTTATGGTTCAGGTGGAAGTCAACCTAAATTAACAGAGTTTTATGAGTTTGAGCCAGCAGTAGTTTTGGATATTATTCTTGATAAGGATCACCCATCGTTTTCTGATAATCCAATAGACTACGCCCGTTGGCAAGCTGATTTAAATGGCCGGGCCCCAAAACCGACAGATTTAGATTATACATGGATAGGCCGGGTGTTGGTGCGTATGGCTTATACTCATCGGAATGTTGAAAAAGAAGAATTGGTTTGGGCTATACCTTTGGAGAGCAACGTTTCAGAATATCCTCTCATTAACGAAGCGGTAGCTATTGTTCGATATTTTGATAAGTATTATTACACTCGTAAGATAAACGTTTTCAATACACCCAATAACAATGTTGATTTTAATTTGGAAGTTTCTTTGGGAGGATTTAAAGATAATGGAGGAGCAAAAATTTCTGGAAATCGTGAGTTAATCCAAGATCCAACCAACCCAATTTACGAAGATTATTCTGGCCCAGTATCTAAAACCAAATTGACTGGTGGCTTTGGTTATGAGGGTGTAATGGGGCGATATTTCTACACCAATGAACGTATAAGAGCTTTAAAGCGTCGGGAAGGGGATACTATTGTTGAAAGCCGGTTCGGTTCATCCATTCGTTTTGCAGCTTACGACGATAATCGGGATATTGATAATGGGACCAGTCCAATTTGGACAAAGGGATACACTGATTATGCCAGAAGCGGTGTTTATAATCCGTGGACAATGGGAGCCGCGGGCTGTGGAAATCCAATGGTTTTGATAAGAAATCGTCAACGACCCTTAAAGGAAGGGATACCTGAAGAAAAAAATGTGGGTGGCTACATCATAGAAGATATTAATAATGATGGGTCTTCCATTCATCTTACTTCAGGAGCCACTTTAAGTGGATTTCTTCCTACCTGTGTCAAAAAGATGTGGGGTAATGGGGAGGAACAATCAGCATTTTTCCCAGCGGGTTCTACTAAATTTGTATATCCAAAACTTGTGGGAGATCAAATTGTTATTAATACTGACCGATTAATTCTATCCTCTAAAGCGGCTGAAACTTTTCATTATTCCAAGAAAAGATATGCGGTCGTCACAGATGATGAATACACGGTCGATGCTCATAACCAAATAATTTTGACTACAAATCAGAAGACGGTCATCAACTCCCCGGCTATTTATTTAGGAGAGTATGATGTGACTGGTGAGCCTGCTCTTCTTGGACAGACAACTGTGAACTGGTTGTATGATCTTTGTGAATGGTTGAAATCGCATACACATTACTTCAAGCACGGGCACGCTCATCACTACAGTAATAATGTGGAGGAGACGACTCAGATTCCTAAACCACAGGCGCAGTTGGTTGCTTTGCAACAACAATTAAATTTGTTGCTGAGCCGAAGAGTATTTATGACTGGTGGAGGATTTGCGAAAGGTAAAAATGGTGAAGCAATAAATGTAAGGGGCGGTGTTCCGCCTGTGAAAATTTCTATACCATCAGGAAATGGAGTTCCTGGAGGATTTAATGGTCAAAACAAAAGAACATAACACACATATGAAAGCAGAAAGACTAAAACAAGTATTGAGACAGATGATTCGTGAAGAAGTCACACAACAAGTCAATAAGGCGTTGGGCAAAATTTTGGTTGAAGTCATGCGTGAAACCCGTAAACCGGTAATCACAGAAGAAGTGGCGCCCGAACCAGAACGTCCAGTGCGATCACTTTCAACAGGAAATGAGGCTCTGGATTCTGTATTGGCCGAAACCGCTAAAACTCATACTCATTTACCAAGCGGAGATGAAGGAGTTTCGTTGGTCAGTTTAATGAATGAAGGATTTGAAAAGATAGGTCAGGACGAAAGAGCAGTTACTACTAATGCACCAACTACCAAAATAGAATTTTTGAAACAAATGGTGGCAGAATCAGCTCCGCCTCCTCAAAGGTCTGTTACAGAGGGAGCTGAAGTTCCTGATATGTTGAAGAAAGTATTCAAAAAGGATTTTCGAGCGGTAATGAAGGCTATGGATAGACAAAAGAAGGAAGGAAACTCCGGTCTATTTGCGGGTAAAGTGCAAATGGGAGGATAAACAAGTATGGCTGCTCCAACAACAACCAACCCATTTCAAAAAACGGCTCCATTGGGGATAACCATTCCTATCCGGGGTGGTCAAAACGGTTATTTCGATCAAACTTTTGATACATTAAGTCAAGTCAAAACCAATATCATTAATCTTCTCAATACAAGACAGGGAGAACGGAGAATGCAACCAACATTCGGTTCAAGATTGTGGAATTTGGTTTTTGAACAGAATGTGGATTCTCTCCCTGATATTGCAGAAAACATAGTAAGAGAAGACATAAATCTTTGGATTCCCAATGTATCAGTTTTAAAAGTTCAATCTACTTTACTAAAAAGCGACCAAAGTACAACCGACCAAGATATTTATAGATTGCAGGTCAACGTCGCGTTCATGTTGAACATGACGAAGCAGATAGACACGGTGAATATTGCCGTGGAAAATATAACAGGATAATATGGCAAGCCCCGTACAAAAATCATTTCAGCCGAATAACAAAGATGTTCGGTATCTTAACCGCGACTTCTCTCAGTTTAGAGATGCACTTATCCAGTTTTCCAAGTATTACTTTCCCAATACTTACAAGGATTTTTCCGACGCTTCTCCTGGAATGATGTTCATTGAACAAGCTTCGTATGTGGGCGATGTTCTTTCATTTTACATCGACTATATTTTCAAGGAAAGTCTTCTTTACAACACTAAAGAGAGAAAAAATATCATCGCATTGGCCAAGTTTTTAGGTTACACTCCAAAACCATCCAAAGCTTCTGTAGGCCAAATCGACGTGTTTCAGTTGATTCCAGCTATCTACGAAAATGGTGAGTATATTCCCAACGAAAAATATGCATTGGGTATTCGTGAGAATATGCAGGTGTCTAATAATGCGGGTGCATCGTTTTTAACTTCGGAACCGGTAAATTTTGGTGTGGATACTAAATTATCTCCCCGAACAACTACGGTGTATCAAAGAGATGTGACTGGTGCTCCAACGTTTTTTCTCTTGAAAAAAACAGTTAACGTTCGAG
>Ga0315288_10007193_pt1 | contig 14108 bp, 11 predicted proteins | sample YL17G11_20_MG_FD_203454 | JGI IMG/M metagenome (GOLD analysis project Ga0315288, IMG submission 203454) | Sediment microbial communities from Yellowstone Lake, YNP, Wyoming, USA - YL17G11_20 | ecosystem: Environmental > Aquatic > Freshwater > Lake > Sediment | place: USA: Wyoming | collected... | reverse complement strand
TAATCCACAACACCCACTTAGATATAACAGCATTATTTTGGGCAAATGTATATGAAGCTCCCAAATTAGCCAGTACTGGATGTTTCATGCTATCCATATGACAACCTAATGCAGCATATATTGTATGAGACAAAACAGCTGGTGTTGATGCTGATTCAATATCAATATCTTCTTCCATAATTAAACTCTGATTAAAATCAAACAACGCAACAGGAATAAGCGTATTTCCAGTTTCATTCAACACAATTTGTTCAAAATATTTATTACCTGTTATATCACGAATAGGATTTGTTTGACCAAGACCAGATGTATATTTAATAGCAGGACCAACTACCCATGGACAAGCAAGCCTAACACACTCTGCTCTTCTAAAAAAAAGATTATAACCAAACTCTGCCTGAATTTGTTGATATGTCCCTACAAGAGCCCCGTTGATATCACATGAAAAACCAGGAATTACCGAAACTTTTTGCGTTAAAATATTAATACCTGATGTTGCCAAATTATTTGAAACTGATGTTGGCGGCATAATTGATTCTGCCTGCATTGCTTGATCAACATTAACATACATCTCTAGATATCTACTCCAAGGCTTATCAACCAAATCAAAAGACCGTGTTTGATTTGCTTTAAAAAGATACTCACTATGATTTGCCATTTCATAATACACTGTTGCCTCTTGAGAATCACTTGTCCACAATGCTTTACCAAAAGAACTACCAAGCATAATACCAGAATAGCCACCACGTCCTGCAATCGGCTCAAAAACATAATGCCCTTCCATCTTATTACTCGTCGGAACAATAGCACCAATGTATAATTCCAAATGCGAAGACTCATCAAGCAACCAATTATCATAGCCAAATTTTAATTCAATATCAGCGAGGCGAGTAACAGTTTTTGACTCTTGCGTTATTTTACCAAAACACCATTCTTGTTGATTAAGCGCCTGAATCATATTGCTCATAACAACAATATCCGCATCGGGATTGGGACCGCCACCATTATTAATAACGTTTTCTTTTAAATTCATTCTATTGTTAACATGAACAATTGGCGCAGAAACACTAACCCAAAAACCTTTTCCTACCAATTCATGTCGCCATATACTTTGTCTCCAATGAAATCCACAACCAACAAGAGATTGTGTTGGCGCTATAGAAATTTCACTACGAAAATTACCATCATTGGTAAAAATATTAAAATTCTGCGCAAGCAGATCTTTTTTCTTATTAAAATCATCTGCAAGATCATCTTCCGCAACCATCAAAACATCTTTACCATGAGGAAAAAAATAACGAGCTAAATTTTTTGAATTTGTTGATTTACTACCAAAAAGCACTGCTTGAAAAACTCCATTTTTACCTTCTTGGCGTGCATATGTCCGATCAATACGAAAGCCAGCGACCATCTCGGGAGAAACTGATGAGAAGGGAGCTTGTGTATTTGCTAAGGATGTTTTACTCGTTGTTTGCGCCTTACAATTATTAAAACAATTATCAGATTGTATACTATTAAAAACAGTCCCTAAAAAAAAGCCTATCAACAATACATATTTCATACCACTCCTTTTTTATTCTATCCTACAATTACTACCAATAAAAAAGCGAGTGTTTATTTTACTAATAAACACTCGCTTTAAATATTTGCGTAATAAAAAAAAAAATTAAACGGTAGCCAACTCAACTTCTTTTTTCTTAGCCATTGCTTCAACCTTACCAATGTATGCATCAGTAATTTCTTGCAAAACGTCTGCTAGTCTATTATGGAAGTTTTCAGAAACTTTTTTGTCTTTTTTAGCATCCGTAATAAGATTTTTAAAATCTTTACGAACGTTTCTGATAGCTACTCTGCACTCTTCTAATTTTTTGTGCAACATTTTAACAAGCTCTTCACGACGATCAGAACTCATTTCAGGCAAACGGAATCTAATGGTTTTTCCATCATTAGCAGGTGAAACACCAAGACCTGATGCTGCAATAGCTTTTTCAATATCAGCAATAACTGATGAATCCCATGGCTGTACCGTCAACAAACGAGCATCTGGTGCTGAAACAATGCCAAGACCCTTTAAAGGTATTGGGTCTTGTCCGTAAACAACCACCGGTATATCTTCAATCATAGATGTATGAGCTCTACCAGTACGAATTTTGATCAACTCGCGCTCAAAATGTTTCAGCGGACTTTCCATCTCAGCTTCCATAGGCTTCTGGAAACTTTTTATATCATTTTCGACTAAGATGATTTCTGCCATAGTTATTCCTTTTATGTGATATTATTTGCCTAATTCAAAACGGCAAAATCTTCTAATGCGTATACTTTCACCAGTCTTAGCAATTAATTCTTGTAAAACATCTCTTACCGTAACCTGATCATTTTTTATAAATGATTGTTCAAGAAGACAAATATCACTATAAAGTTTTTTAACTTTACCTTCAATGATTTGCTCAATTATTTTTTCAGGTTTTCCTGAATTAGCCATTTGTTCTCTAAAAATATCTTTTTCATGAGCCAAAAACGCTTGGTCAACATTTTCAGAAGATACATACATCGCTTTATTTGCCGCAATTTGTAAACAAAGATCTTGAGCAAACTGTCTTACTGCATCAGTATTAGCAACAAAATCAGTTTCACAATTGATTTCAAGAAGGACACCAAGACGATCGCCTGGATGAATATATGCTTTTACAATGCCTTCACCAGTCTCTTTGTCAGCACGTTTTGCAGCTACTGATGCGCCTTTTTTACGCAATAGTTCTAATGCTTTATCAAAATCACCCGCAGTTTCTTCTAATGCTTTCCGACAATCCATAAGGCCAAGACCGGTATGATCTCTTAATTCTTGTAATAATGCTTTATCTATTTTTACCATGCGACTTTCCTGTTAGAGGTAAACATCTCAATAATGTCTATCATTATTCGTATACTATTTTATTGTGCCATAAATGGCTGTTTTATCAATACTATTTATCTTTTTCCGCTCGTCCTGAGTGTTTTTGCTCCTGCAAAAATGTATCGAAGGATTACATTTTCTCCGGATGACTGACGCCAAGAATGTCCAAAACGATTGCAATGGTATTTCTCAGCAAACCAATCATAAGCAAACGGCCACGACTTTTTTCTTTATTTTCTGGATCAATAACCCTGACATGGCTGTAGTATCGGTGAAACAACTGTGCAAGCTCAACCACATAATAGGTCAGCAAATGCGTCTGATGGTTAATGCTAATATCCATCAATAACTGTTCAAGAAAGACAATTTTTTTGAGTAAAAACGCTTCTTCTGGTCCCAAATGTTGAGCATCATCGGCATTAATATCGTCCAAATGAGCTTGCTGAGATGCTTTTTCTAAAATACTTCCCGTGCGCACATAGGCATATTGCACATAATACACAGGGTTTTCTTCAGTTTTTTTGAGCGCCAGACCAAGATCAAACTCAAGCTGTGCATCAGCTTTACGGTTTAAATAGAAAAAGCGAGCAACATCTTTACCCACTGTATCAATAATATCCTGCAAACTGACTATTGCTCCGGCACGCTTTGACATACGCACCATTGCCCCATCTTCTGATATTTTAACCAGCTGATACAAAACAACAGAAAGAGGACAATCTGTGTAACCTAGCCCCTCTTTGACCGCATTAAGACGTGCAACATAGCTGTGATGATCATGCCCAAGGATAAAAATAAGATTATCAAAACCACGGTCAATTTTATTTTTTAAGTAAGCAATATCTGCCGCAATATAGGTGTACTCACCGGTTGATTTTTGTATAACGCGATCTTTGTCATCACCAAACTGCGTTGTCTTAAACCACAGGGCGCCATCTTGTTCAAACAACAATCCACGTTTTTGCAAAAGATCCAAAGCCTGTGTTATTGCACCACTTTCATGCAATGTTTTCTCAGAAAACCAGATATCAAACTCAATGCCATAATCTTTCAACGTTCCTTTTAACGCCTCCAGAAGATTTTCTTTTGCATAATCAGCAAAAAAAGAGTCCGGTCTTTCAAAAATCTCCTGCCCACATTCAGCAAAGCAGTCTTGAGCGAGCGTAGTCAAATACTCGCCATGGTAACCATCTTCAGGGATTGCTACATCCATTCCCGTAGCCTGTAAACAACGTATTTTAAATGATTCACCAAGCTTCTGAATTTGATTGCCTGCATCATTGATATAAAATTCTTTTGTAGCATTATGGCCTACAAAGCGCAATACATTGCCCAGTACATCGCCAATAATGCCGCCCCTGCCATGACCAAAATGTAATGGTCCGGTTGGATTAGCACTCACAAATTCAAGAGAGAAGTTATATTTTTTTTCTAAATTATCCGGCTTAAAAAATGCCTCTTTTTGCTCATACAGCTCTTGTGCAAGCAACCTGAATGTTTCTTGTTTAAGATACATATTAATAAAACCAGGTCCGGCAATTTCAATTTTTTCTACTAAAGGATGGATGAATGTTGTAGCAATTTCTGTCGCTACTTCACGTGGGATACGTTTTAATGTTTTAGCCAATACTAATGGTAAGGTTGTTGAAAGATTACCAAATGCCTGTTTTGCCTCATCAACATTAATATGCAATCGGCATTGATCTGATGTTATTTCTCCAAATAACCCTCTCACATGCCCGGTAAATGCTTTTTGTATAGAGTCGATACTATTCATACTGTTTTTCCTATTAAGTCTTATATATTCTGCATTTTACCATAAATATGAATATCTCGATAGTCAGAACAAACAAAAGGCGTATTTTAGCTCATTAAGCCAAAACACGCCTTTTTATGTAATAATCAAAAAAATTGAACGACTAGTATTTGTCAGTAAAATCTACTGCATCAAAATCTTCTTCAGTTCTTTCACGATTCACATACTGAGACATCACAGAAGAAAAACTTTTTTTAAAATCAGCAATCGCAGTTTTAAGTTCAAATGGTGCAACTGTTTTTTCAGATTCAGTTACCACATCACTCTTTTCTTGAAACTGATCTTGTGTATCTACAGGTACATTAACGTTGTCTTGTTTTTCATTTTTGTTTTGCTCAGACTGTGTTACAACATCTTTGGCTACACAAGCACAAAGCATTCCTGCAAGTACTACTGGTGATGAAACTTTATCCATGTAAACTGCAAGTGCGTATGCCGCAACCGCTGTTGTCATTGCTACTGCAGCAATTTTTACTGAACTTTTTTTATACCATACAACAGAGGACTGGTCTATAACTTCAGTTTCCATCCCATACATAGGGGCAACTGTTGCTACTGCTGCACAAAGAACTAACGAATACACTTGTCTGTAAAAACTATTCATACAAAACACCTTTATGTAAAAAATATATTGTTATACCTCTTTATTAGTATAACTATCAGCATAACAATAGCAATCATAAAAGCTTAGCATACAGGCATTATTGAGACAGTTTTTGACTATTTTTTCATTATTTTTAAAATATGATTTTTTAATATCTGCTTATCGACAATTCCGTGCTCAATTTGCATCTCATATGCCAATGCCAGCAATTTTCCCATTTTTGGCCCTGGTGGTACTATATCAAGAATATCAGCCCCTTTGAGTATTGGCTCAACAGGAGCAATAGCAACACCGGCTTGTTCAACGTTATCTTTGAAAATCTCTACATCAGGAAAATCACAAACAAGCGGTTCATGACCAGCACCATTTCTACCGCGCTTATCAGCAATACACAAATCAATCAGCATAAGCATGGTTACATTATGTGCTAACTTATTTGCCAATCTTTTATACGCAGGCAGCTTTGCTTTGCTACTGGTGAATTGCAATGGCATCATATGAAATAGCACCAACGATGATACCGCATCAATTAAATCAGCATTATGGGTAATCCGCTTCATCAGCGTGCGCGTAAACTTTTTGCTATCTTTTTCATGACCAATACTTTTAATCACCCCATTAACCGTTGTGGTTGTTGTTACCTTTCCCAAATCATGACACAGCGCAGCATACATCAAAACGAGCTTATCAAATTCATTATCATAGTTGTGAGCAATCAATGCGGCGGCATCAACAGCCTGCATTGTATGCTCAAACACATCCCCTTCAGGATGCCATTGAGGGCTTTGTTCTATGCCAACAGTTGCTGCTAGTTCTGGTAACACGTCATGCAAGCGACCAATTTTGTGTAACCAGCGAATACCATACGATGGGCGTGCTGAATATAAAAAAAGTTTTCTGAACTCTTGCTCAATACGTTCACGTGAAACATCTGCAATATCCATCTCTGCACACAATGCGTTTAATTCATCATCAGGCAACATCTCAAAACGTGCAATAAATTGCATAACACGATAAAACCTAAGTGGATCTTGAATAAAAAAACGCGCATCAGGAGTACGCAATATTTTGTTTTTAATATCACTCATTCCACTGCACGGGTCAATTAACTCATCAGTCATTAAATCAATAGCCATCGCGTTCATGGTGAGGTCTCTGCGACGCGCAGCTGTTTCAACAGACATGTAAGGATCAATAACAACAGTTGGCTTACGTCCTGGACTATCTGCACGTGGTAACGACCAATCAACATCAAGTCCATGCACGCGCAACACGCCAAACGCTTTACCAACCAAACTTACCGGTCCAAACTCTTTTAATATACTCTCCAGCTTTTCCTGTGGTAATCCATACACTTCAATATCAACATCTTTCGCTTGCGTCCTTCGTAGCTTTAGCGAAGTAGGAACCTGACAACCCATAACCATATCACGCACAGCACCACCAACCAACAATGATCGTCCTTTATTATTGTTGATTACTGCAACAATTGCATCCACCATATCATACTGTTTACCGATTAATTTCATCTTATCTCCTAAACTGCAATGTAGTTGTTCTTTGAATTAGCACGACAATTTTTGTATGCTACAAACACATTAAAACAGAAAGACCCACTTACCTAAGGATAACTAATGAACAAATCTGTGTATATGATAGTTTTACTTACCATTGCATGCCAACTGACTACAACTACCTGTAACGCCAAAGTACGTCTGAAAAAAATAAAATCTTTTTTTAGTGGCTATAAACTTGAAAAAATTGATCACCGAGAACTTCCCGCATTATCAATTAATAGTGTTTCCATTGATAACATTAACGGCCCAATAACTATTAAAACGGGATGGAAAAAAAATTCGATATTTCTTAAAACAACAAAGCGCGCAAAAAAACAGGAAGATTTAAATAATATAAAAATTGTTATTGATTCAAGCAAAAACAACCACCTTGCAATCAAAACAAAACATGTTAATCCAAAACTTGCCGGATCAGTTGAATACGAACTCATTGTTCCCGCATCTGTTGATATCTCTCTAACCATCGCAGACCATGGTGATGCATCAATCAAAGATGTTCACGGCATCATTAACGTTGTTACCAATGATTCTATTATTCTGGCAAATACAAAAAATTTAGCATCAGCGCGTACTCTTAAAAAAGGATCAATCCTAATTACAAACTCGCTCGGACCAATCGACGCTCAATCACATTGCGGAAATATAAATGGAGAAAATATTGCGGGTAATTTTAGCGCACACTCAGCAACGGGAAAAATAACGGTTGCGTATAAAACAGTTCCTTCAACAAGTTCAATTGATTTAAAAACAACATCAGGAAACATTACGCTTGCGCTACCCGCTGATACAAATGCAGAAATTCGTGGACACACTGCACATGGCACGCTTATTTCTGATCATTATATTACGCTCAGGCCCTATGCAACACAACTCAACAGCTCTGCCTGGAATAAATTTAGAAAAGAAGTTGATGGCACCCTCGGCTCTGGTGAGGCAACTATTGCACTTCACAGCACCAATGGTAATGTTAGAATTACCGAAAGCAAGACGACGTAAACTATAAAAGTGGTATACTAAAATAGACAGGATAATCGTATACCTTTTCAAGGAGATGGCATTATGAAAATATTATTATTACTACTAACTCTGATAAGCTTTACCGCACTGCAATGTGGATGCACCACCAAAGAATTACAAATCGGTGACAAAGCGCCCGAATTTTCGTTACTTAACCAAGATGGTGAAACAGTACACCTTGCTGATTTTAAAGGCAAAAAAGTAGCACTCTATTTTTATCCAAAAGATAGCACTCCAGGATGCACACAACAAGCATGCAGCTTACGTGATGGTTTTAGTGCGCTGCGCGATGCTGACATTACCATTCTTGGATTAAGCAAAGGTTCAGTCAAAAGCAAACAAAGCTTTATGAAAAAACAACACCTTACATTCCCTTTACTCATTGCTACAGAAGACACCCTTAAAGCATATGGTGTAAATACTGGTTTATTACGACTGTATCTTCCTAAACGATGGACATTTTTAATTGATGAAAATGGCATTATTGTAGGAATTATTAAAGACGTTGATGCAAAAGATCATGCAACACAAATACTTAATGCGTTTAATGCACTCACGTAAAACAACATTCATAGCATTATTAACTTGTTTTACCATAAGCCTTGAAAGTAAATCTACAAGGCTTATGGAATTTACTACAATCAATACCGATCCACTCACAAAAGAAATAACAATAACATTTATCGTTCCAAAAAAAGATTTTATTTATAAAGACTTTATTGCCTGTTCAACAGACGAACCCACTGTTTTATTGTCCCCATGGAAAGCAAACAAACAAGCCGTTGCTCATTACGATTCATCATTCAAAGATGCAAAAGATGTTTTTAATGAGGATTTTACTATCTCAATGACGGCATCAACAACCCAGCAACCTCAACGCGATCCTACATACCTGTATTGTAGCTACTATCGCCGGTCAGAAAAAAAAATAAATCATACACTTTTTCCAATTTATTTCACCACAAAAGTTTCTGCTACACAAGAAAATAGCGATACCATGGTTAACACAACAAACAACAATGAACCACCAGTCAGAATAAAAAAAAAGAGCTCCTACCTTGATGATTATATTTTTTCAACACTGTGCATTGTGCACACTATTATTGCATCACTGAGAGTTGACCATAGGAAATATTTTGCACTGCTTATTTTTATTATACTTGTGCTATGCTCGTTTTCTTATTTTTTTAAAAAAGAGCTACAAAAACAGGTCGGCATAAAAGAATTTATTGAGGTAATCATTTCACTACTAATTACAGTAAGCGCAGCATACATAATAGCTTGCGCACGAGCAATGAGCACACCATTCATTACCATAATAATGGCATCTGCTTGTACATTGTATGCGGGACTTTTTTATATAGAAAAAAGTACGAAGCTCCAGTCGGAAAACCTTCGTACTTTTTGTACTTTTCTTGGGATGTTCTGCATCTGCAGTACGCTTTTTTTATTATTTAAAGCACTACAATATGCTGATGAACAATTTCACTTACTATAAAACCCGTTCACCCTGAGTCTTCTTCGTAGCCTTAGCGGAGAAGAATGTATCGAAGGGCTACCGATGTTTTTTAACATCATCATGACGGCCACGCGTTTTTTCTTCATCATGATTTTTTCTTTTTTGCTCATGCAGCTGACGATACATCACGTCAATAACACGATCAAGCGTATCATAAAAACTCATGCCTTCATGCTCATATGATGAATTCAAATTATATTCAGCACTTTTTACGTGCAATTCAACACGATGATGTTGATGAACTTTACTCGGTTCAAGATATAAATCAATGTGTACTGGCCCACGATCATTCTCTAGAAAAGTAATGATTTTTTCGAGTTGCCCGTTTGCATAGGCTTCCATCACGTCAGAATGATCCATATTGCGAAAAACAATACGTTTATTCATTACGCCACTCCTTATTTTAAAAAAAATACAACAAACATATTAACGTGAGCGTACAATAAATTTAATTGGCGCACCACGTAAATCATATTTTTGTCGTAAAGTCTTTTCGTAGTAAGCAAGTTGCGATTGACCAAACCACATTGGCACATTCACATGCAACACAATGGTAATTGGAGCAGTACCAACCTGATGAGCAGAATGGAACATTAATAATTGTTTATTATGATACAGAGGTCGTCTCACAGAAGCTTCTTTAAACAGCTGCGTTAATTCATTTTGATTAAATTTGCTCGAATGACGATCCCATAACTCTTTAACTGCAGGTAAAATTTTGCCAATATTTTTATCTGTTTTACATGAGATATTAAGCGTTACAATTTTTTTCAAAAGGAAATCATATTCTGAAAGCGCTTGATCAAAACGAACCTTGGTCGCTTCTTCAATAAGATCAGATTTATTAAACAAAATCATCAATGCCTTGTACTGACTATCAAATGCATAAAACGCGAGTTTTAACTCTTGATCAACGACACACTCTGCGCTCGCATCAATTAACAGCAACACAATATCGGTAGACTTTAACGCTTGCATGGTGCTTTGCACCATCATACCTTCAAGAGGCTCAGTGACAGAACGCATTCTACGTACACCTGGTGTATCGGAAAATTGTATATCTTCTTGATAAAATTTAACACGTTCAACAAGAGCTTCTCGCGTTGTTCCCGGTTCAGGAGATACAATTGATCGCTCTTTTTGTAACAACAAATTCATCAATGAAGATTTACCAACATTAGGTTTTCCCAACAACATAACTTTATAGGCAGGCTCTTCAACATCAACCATGATCGGTTCTGGTAAATGCCCAACTATCAGCTCCAACAAATCAACAATGTTTTTACCATGCGCAGCAGAAATAAAACAACTTTTAGGAAAACCAAGTCCCTCAAAGTCATACTGATTTTCTGCAGCGTCTTTGACATCTACTTTATTAATAACTAAAAAGACCGTTTTACCGTGCTTGTGAAGCAATTGTGCAATTTCACGATCTTCAGTAACCAATCCACATTTACCATCAACAACAAACAATATAATGTCTGATGATTCTATCATAGAAAGCGCAATAGCTCGTGATTGACTTAAAATAGCATCCTGAGTTTTTCGCAAACTAATACCACCAGTATCAATCAGCTCAAAACTTCTCCCTTGCCACGCAATAGTATCACGGATAAAATCACGTGTTACGCCTTCAAGATCAAGCGTTATCGCTTTTACATTTTCAGACAAACGATTAAACAGTGTAGACTTACCCACATTAGTACGACCAACTATTGCTACCTGAGGAAGTTGTATTTTTTTCATTGATTTTCACGCATTTCGGTAATAACCCCTGGAAAATGGCGCAACACCATTGAGGCCTTTTTCCATGTATTTTCATCGGAAACATCAATACGCAATTCGTTTTTATTCATCGGCACAACACTTGTTTTTTGAGCGCTGTAACGACTACCGCCACGAAATTGCTCCTGAGGCTTTGAGGATGAAAACTGTTTTTCTTTATATTGTTGTATGACGGATGACGGCTGTGCTGAAACAGCACCTACCTCACTTTTTTGCTTCTTACCTACTTCAACCTTTTGTATTCCCGTAAATTGTGTATCAAGCACCGCTTGAGATGAAAAGAATTCTCTCAATAACGGCTGCCATAAAATTTTGCTATTTTCTAGCCATTCTTTAAAAAGAATAAAATCTTTTGATAATTCAACCGATACAAAATGCGTATCAAGCGCATACGCAATAAATTTCGCTTGCTTAAATATCGAACACACTAATGGATCATTAATTATTTCAACACGCGCAACAAACTTTTGCCACTGTTTATCATAACCAATAACTTCGTCTTCATTCTGAATGTCATCAGCATCTTCATCTTCATGATCACTATTACTCGTTGTGTCATCATGAATAGAAACACTTAATGCACACGGAGCAGAACCATCACCATTATCAATTTTCTTTTTATCTTTACAACACAAACTCAGCAAAATCATTTCTAAAAAAATATGCTGCATAGCGGTTTTAAGAAATACCTCTTCATGAGTATATAATGCTTCAACCATGCGATGCAGATCTTGCAACGTACACCATCGTGCACTAACTTCTAACAACTTTACCGATGCAACAAGCTCGTGTGGTTGAACGTCATATTTAATCCATAATAACGCGCGCAATAAAATCACCATACGTTGCCATATAAATTCAGCTTTGTGCTTATCAATATTCAATGAATGCAATAATTGCACTAACTCTTTAGCAGATCCTTGCATTGTCAATTGTATAAGATTCATAATCTGTTGATCATCAATATGACCAAGCAAAGAAAGGACCGCATCTTTATTAACAACAGAACTAGAAAACCTAATCTGCTCCAACAAATTCAATGCATCACGCGCTGAACCTTCAGTATGTCGCACAATAAGATCAAGCGCATCATCAGTGTGTGCAATTTTTTCTTGCTTACAGATAGAGCTTAAATGGCTTTTAAGAGGACCATAAGGTATTGGTGTAAAAAACAGCTGAAAACAACGAGAGCGAACGGTATCAATAATTTTATGAGGATTAGTTGTTGCCAAAATAAATAATGCTGTCGCTGGCGGCTCTTCTAAAATTTTTAATGCAGCATTAAACGCTGCTTTACTAAGCATATGAGCTTCATCAATAAGATAAACTCGCTTGCGTCCCATCAAAGGGAGCAGCGATGAAGATTCAATAATACTGCGAATATTATCAACACCAGTGTGAGAAGCTGCATCAATTTCAATAAAATCTGGGTGATTACCTTCACGCATTGCAATGCATGACTCACAAACAAGACAAGGAATAGATGATTTTTTTGGATCCTTTTGAAACAACGGCAAAGCATCACAATTAATAGCCGCTGCAAAAATACGAGCCGTCGATGTCTTTCCACATCCACGCTGACCCGCGCATAAATAAACAGGAAAGTAATGCCCTAAATAAAGAGTATTTTTAAGAATACGAACAGCGAGATCCTGCCCAACTATGTGGTCAAAATCTTGAGATCGCCATTTTCTACTTAAATTTAATACAACAGTGCTCATTAAGCCTTTATCCTAGCAACAAAATTTTACATGAAAAATGGGAAAGTATATACAAGAAACCAATTACATCCTGCTGCTTCTTTTCAGACCTGACAGATTATGTATTCTATCTCTTTATCTACTTTCCCATTATTTTTTACCCTACTTTTTACTTCATAAAAATGAAGTTTTTGAAAGGGTTTATTTCTTTTATTTCAGCGTCATCCAATCTTTTATGGCTCCCGGCTTTTCCTTCGACAAGCTCAGGATGAGCGGGCGAAAGCTGGGTAAAAGTATGGTGGAGAGAGAGGGATTCGAACCCTCGATGCCTCTTTCGAAACATACATGATTTCCAATCATGCTCCTTCAACCGCTCAGACACCTCTCCCAAAAGGAGAAATTTTCTCGAATATTTTCAAACAACTATTCTTGTGCAGCAAGTTGCTGTAAAGCTATTTCAATATCACTTGGAGCTTCTTCTTCAACAACTACCTGTCCTTGAACGCCTTTTTTAGTAATCTGAGCTGCATCGCTTGCATCTTTTGATTTTCTCGCTGCAGCATCTTTTCCACGAACAACTGCATCAGCCAAATAATTTAAAAGCAAACTAACAGCCTGAACAGAATCATCATTTGCTGGAATAACAAAATCAACCAACGACGGATCTGAATTAGTATCAACAATCCCAATCACAGGAACGCCCATTAAAACAGCTTCTTTAACCGCTGATTGCTCTTTGCTTACGTCAACAACAACAATTGCGCCGACTGGCAATGCTAATTTTCTAATTCCACCAACTGTTTTTTCAAGCTTGTCAGCAGTTTTTCTGTATAAATTAAGCTCTTTTTTGGTATAAAAAGGATTTGATTCTGATTTTGCCAAAATATCTTCGTAATGAAGTAATCTTGTTAAAGATTTTTTAACTTGACTAAAATTAAGCAAAGTCCCACCCAACCATCTATGATTTACATAAGGTTGATTTAACTTAACCGCAATCTCTTGAATAGTTTTTGACGCAGCTTTTTTAGTACCTACCCATAAAACTGTCTTGCCTTCGGCTGCTATCGACTCTAAGAATTTTTCTGATTTATCCAACTGGAAAGCAGTTTTGGAAACGTCAATCAAATGAACCTTATTTTTGTAGCCCCAAATATATTGCTCCATTTTAGGGCACCAACGAGATTTTTGATGACCAAA
>Ga0315288_10007185_pt1 | contig 14115 bp, 8 predicted proteins | sample YL17G11_20_MG_FD_203454 | JGI IMG/M metagenome (GOLD analysis project Ga0315288, IMG submission 203454) | Sediment microbial communities from Yellowstone Lake, YNP, Wyoming, USA - YL17G11_20 | ecosystem: Environmental > Aquatic > Freshwater > Lake > Sediment | place: USA: Wyoming | collected... | reverse complement strand
CCTGCGCGCCGCTGTCAATCTCGCTCCGGTTCGGGTCTCCTAAGCTCACAATATCGAAGTTGTCCCCTGTAGCCGGACCAAGCGCCTTGTTCGGATCATTCCATACCCCCGCCCCGGACCACTCGTCGTCCGAAGGCGTGTACTCCGCCCAATCCCGCGCCCACCCCCGGAAAATCGGATTCAATATCGCCCCCGCATCGCCCAGCGGATTGGCGTGCCGCCAGTGGTTGTTTGGATCAATGTACCCGTTCACCCCGCCCTCGGTATAAGGCCCGGCCCGGGCAATACCCGCCCCCACGCTCAGCAATACCGCCGCCATAACCGCCTGTCGCAACATTGCTTGTCTCCTGCACCCTGTGTCATTCCTGCGCAAGGTTGTCACCCCTGCGAAAGCAGGGGCAGGAATCCACAAGCACCGGGTTATCCAGCAGTTCATCTTTGTTACAGGTTCTCATCTTTTTCGCCAGCCCACACCTAGCGCGCCCAATCCCAACAGTACAATCGTCGCAGGTTCCGGAACTAAGGTATCTATCGCAAAATAAGCCGGCGTATTCATACCCCACACCCCAACGTCACTCGAGCTCAGCCCGAATTCCAGACTCTTCACCGCCCCCAACTCGCTCAAATCGACGTATTCCCACGCATCCACGATGTAATCCTCGCCGTTGTCCGCAAACCGGCAATCCGCCAAATAAAACTCAACCACGTCGGTCACAGCCCCGCCCGCGTCTTTACCTGTGATAGTCAGAAGAAACCAGTCCCCATCGTCGCCGGTGGCGCCGCCGAACTTCTTCGCAAACAAGTCGCCCTTAAACATAGAATAATACGCGCTGTTGTTATTTGTCACGTACAGCCCCTCAACGATCCCTGCTGCATCAAGTGTAATAGTAGGGGGGCCTGACCACCCCACATAGCCGACTCCATACTTTGCCGAGCCCCCTTGTCCGCTCCCGGTGATAGCGTTGTACTGCGCCGTCCACCCCTCTGCCATCGTATCCGTGATGCTCGAATACGAAAATCCGTCCCACGATCCCCACGCCGCGTCGTAGTTGTTGTTGAACTGCGCCGCGCCGCTCGAAAACCCGCCCGAACCGTCCGACCCGTTCCAGTGCGATTCCGCCGCCAAAGGCAAGTCCTCAAACGCCGCTATATACCCGTTCGCCGCGCTCGCCATTCCAAGAACCGCCAGCGCACAAACAAAATTTTTCATCTTCAACATTCTTCTCGAACCCATTATTTGTCTCCTTTTTTCCAAGAAATCATATTAGAGCCTATAGCAGCACCTGCTCCGCCATTCCGAAATAGTCCGTTCTGTCATTCCGAGCGCAGCCTCTGTCATTCCGAGCGCAGTCGAGGAATCTATTCAAATAGCCCTGCGAAGCGTCCCGTCATTTTGAAGTCAGGTTTTGTTAGGCATTCTCAATTCTAAATTCCCAATTCTAAATTCTGAATTCTGCATTCTAAATTCTGCCTCCCGTCCTCCTTTCACACTCCCCGGCCCAGACCGCGAGGCCGGCTCAACACCAATAAAAAAAACCGCCGTCCCCACGAAAGGAACGGCGGCTCTGATACTTCGGGCTGAACGGGCCTGGGCAAATAAACCGGCTTCGACCCGCACTGCCACACTTGCGTTCCACTTCGCGAGAACACTACTGAATTAAGTGTGCTGCTAACTCGCAGGCAGGTTTTCTGACTTGCGTCTTACCTCGAGACCCCTTCCCATCCGCTCATTGCGAATAGTGGCCCGGCCCGCAATAACCTTTACGAGCCGAAAAATGTCTCTCGGACTCCCAATGAACCACACACCCACGAATCAACACCAACCAAATTCGTGAAAATTCGTGTGAATTCGTGGTTAATTCATCGGAACAGACGCACACAGCGGCGCGACCGTCGCGGATTCTAACCGCGTTCCCGTTTGACTATCCCAAAGCATACGGCCTTGAGACCTGCAAATTAGATTATTCCTTTGCCAAAGAGCTACTTTTCATTATTCTACCAAAGCATTCCAACTCGGTCAAACAAGAATCCAAAAATTTCTTCGCGGCCTTACCTTCCGGCCCCTGCACAGCCGCAAGCCTCGCCCTCACCCCAAAGGTTCGTAGAACCGAGCCGGCCTCCCTCCCAGCCTGTTTGTCAGAGTTCCCAGCCCCTCGATTGTTGCGTCAATCCGGTCGCCGGCCTTGAGGTAGTTGCCCGTCGCCAGACCAACGCCCGACGGCGTCCCCGTCGCGATAACGTCCCCAGGCTCAAGCGTCATAATATGGCTCAAAAACGCAACAATATCCGCCACAGGATAAATCATCTGCCCGGTATTGGCCTTCTGGCGAACCTCGCCGTTCACCGTCAGCGTCATATCGAGGTCCTGCACATCCTCTATCTCGTCCGCCGTCAACAGATACGGCCCCATCGGGCAGAAACCGTCCGCCCATTTGCCGTTCAGCCAGTCGTAGAACTCGTCCCAGGGCCGTTTCGCCCTGTTCTTCGCAAATGTGACGCTTCGCGCCGATACGTCGTTTGCAATGGTGTATCCCGCAATCACGCCGCCCGCCTCGTCGGCCTCGATGCACTTGGCCCGCCCGCCTATCACGACCGCCAGCTCTAACTCGTAGTCTATCGTCTCGCTATAGACCGGCCACGGTATCTCATCACCCGGCCCGATCACCGCCGTCGCCGGCATGAGAAACGGCCTCGGAACCGTCGTCAGCCGCGGCGAGTCCGAAAGCCCCAACTTCAGCCCCGCCTCCTTGATGTGCTCGACGTAATTCCCCGCCAGCGCCAGCACCTTCCCCGGACGCGGAATGGGCGCCAAAAGCCTCACCGAGCTTAGCGGTATTGACCATCCGCCCGCATCCGCCACCTCGCCCAACCTGGCTATGCACGCCGGCCCCCGCTCCAGAATCTCCTTCACGCTCCCCGGCGGATCCGCCCCGCCCCACGCGGACTGAATGTCAATTATGGAATCCTCGATGAGTATCCCCGGCCGAATCAATTGATTGTGCAAATACGTTATCAGCTTCATTTGTCTTCCTTATCACCCGCAATTCTGAACTTCAAAGCCGTATTCTACCCCCTTTCACCCCGGATGCAACCCCGCCGCCCCACGTTCCCGGAGACGGCCTGCCGCTGGCCTCGAAACAGACGCGCCGGAAAAATCACTTGAAATTGTGCCCACAGATGTTTTAATATCTTTTGACTTAAGCTAAAATGGCATGTCTCCCGATTTTAATGTAGGGGCCGATTGAACGATAGTTTGAGGTGAAAGATGTCTTTTTCTGTTGGAACGCTCAAAATGACGCTAAAGGACCTATGGCGGGACACGGGCAATTGGCTGCGGTCGCACGCCTTGTCTCGCCAGGCCGACTGTCAGCCCGACGTGGACGACGAGGGCCTCATAGCCCAGGAAAGCCCTTCGCCGCAGTCGGACCAGGCCCAGCCCGCCCAGGCTGCCGAACAGCCGGATAGCAGCGTCGTTGTCAGGGCCGCCGGCCCGGCCGATAAGAACCAATCTATCGAGAAGGTCCAGGAGGGATTCAACCGCCTCATCGACCAATTACAGGGCATAAACGAACATCTCGACCGCCAGGTCGCGCAGCACGCCGAATTGATGGAGCGGATCGAAAAGCTCCCGCAATGGCTCGAAACCTTCCCCACCGTCGTCGAGAACCAAAAGCAAATAACCGAGCAGCTCCTCCAAACCCTAAAAGGCGCCGCCGCAAAACAGGATCGCTTCATCGACGCCGTCGAGAAAATCCCCACCGAAACCGCAAAGCAAACCGACGCCCTGGTCGGCATCAACCACCAGCTCGCCGCCGCCGCCGATACCGACGTCCAGATGACCGAGGGCTTCAACAAGTTCAACCAGACCCTCGACAAGCTCAACCAGACCGCCGAAGGCCAGACCGACAGCATCCTCCAGATGAGCCGCACTTTCGCCACCAGCGACCGATACCTCAAATACATCATCACCAAGCAGAACAAACGCTTTATGTGGCTCTTCATTTCCGCCGCAAGCGTCTGCCTCTTCGTTATCCTCGTCCTGACCGGGGTCATCATTTACCTAAAATCGTAGCACAGCCGCGCGGCAGCCTCAAGCCCGAAGTCAAAGACAACTGGGCGCGTCGCGGAGCCGAGAGAAATGGTCTGCCGGACTGAACCAGGGGGCGGGAGAATTGGCTTTGTTTGGGTTTGTTTTGAATAATGTTCGTTGTTCATTGTTCGTTGTTTATTGGCATAAGCCCTTGTTCTTGCCGTACTTATGTCTATATTGCCCATTTTGAAATTGGCTTTGTTTTGCATAATTGAGTTACAGCCACAGAGTTCACAGAGAACACAGAGAAGAAGTGCATCGGCGAGGAGTATGCCAGAAAACAGACCGATCTGCGGGAAGATGGGCGGGATAGGGAGGTTCGGCGTTTCGGGGCACTGGGAATGGATTAACCACGAATTTTCACGAACGAGCACGAATTTGGAGAGAAGTTGAGAATTGAGTATCATTATTGAGGTCCTTTAGTTTGGTATGTATTATACTATATCTGAAGTTGGATGTCAAGTGAATTTTTAACCACAGATTTCACAGATTTTCGCAGATTTACACAGATTTCATTGATAATTGGGAGGAGGGCAGGATGCAGGATTTAACGCTTTGAAGGCGGCAGCATAATCATAAGTGGCCAACGCAGGAAAAGATAGCGCGGCGGGGCAAGTAAGGCGTAATATGCTGTTGCCCATTAAGCGCTTAATCCAAAGGGGTGGTGAAGGCTTTGCGAAAAAGAATCTGCAAAAAAAAGAGAACTGAGGCATCATTGCAGAGCCCTGGATGTTTCAATTTTTTGTAGCGAGCAGGGGCTTCGCCCTCTCCGAGCCAGAGGCTCCCATATCAAGGTCTTTGCATCTCAAGCAACTTCCGTATAAACGCTTGCTTCTTGTCACTATGGTGTTTAAGCTGGTATTCGAGATATCTTGCAGTGTTGTGCGTCGGCACAACCTCGTATCCTACCAGCTTCAGCGGTCTTCGCATTCTTGTTGACTTCACTTTTCCGGCATTATGTAAAGCTAAACGATTTTCTAAATTCTCCGTCTGCCCAATGTAGTACTCACCATCAACTTCACTTCTAAGCACATACACATACATCACAACACGCTCTCCGAGCCGGCGGCCTGCACCCCACAAAGGGTAAAAGGAAAAAGAACAAAGGGTTATTGGAAATCCAGAACCAGACGAAAGCCGAGGTCGTAGTAGCGGAGGTCCGGCCAGAGGAGGTAGCTCCGGGTCGCTGCGCGGCAGTAGAGCGCAAAGTAGCCCCAACACCCGCCGCGAAGAACACGAAACGTAAGCGGGCCAGCCGGACCTGTTGGATTGACGTCAGGATTTGGCCTGCCCGTATAGTAATTCGACTGGTACCAGTCGTTGCACCATTCCCAAACATTCCCGGCCATATCGTATAGCCCATAATTATTTGCCCCGCTTGTAGTCTGGTACCTCGTTGCACTGCCAGGCCAGTTGTAGCTTGCCTTATACTTCATTGTCCCATCAAAAAATCCCACGGGCGACGTATAGGGATAGACTCCATCGTTCCAGAGCGGATGGTATATGTTCTTCACAGGGCTTACATCATAAGAATATGTGTAACTGTAAAAGTTTGCCTGGGTTTGTGATATTGTATCGCCCCAGGGGAATCGCCTGCCGGCAAGCCCGCCGCGAGCGGCGTATTCCCACTCCGCCTCGGTCGCAAGGCGATAACCTTTCTTCGAGAAATCGCACGTCCAGGTAGATAGATTATAACATTGCTCCTTACCTTCCTGCTGACTTCGCCAGTTGGAGTAAGCTGCCGCTCCATACCAACTGACCCTAACCATCGGGTCGTATGACATATCCCGCCCGGATTTCGTCCGGACGCTAAAGACGCCGCCGCTGTAAGCTATCTGGCTGTAGGAACTGCTTGTTGAGGTATCGCAATACAGATAGTTCGTCCCCGACCCGGCCTTATAGACCACCCCGCTGGTAACCGTAATCAGGCCCTGTGATTTGGCAGAGTTAAGGTAATCGCAGTACTGCCGGTTGGTTACCTCACACCTGCCCATAAAGAACGAATCCAGCGTTACCGTATGGACGGGCAATTCATCCGACAAACCGTCACCGAGGTTATCGCCCATCGCAAACGTCCCGCCGGGGATGAATACCATATCTTGCGGCGCCGTGATTAGATGCCAGATAATCTCGAGTGAGTTAATCGGTCGAGAGCGGTCAACTGTGAAGGCGCACGTATCGATACTGGCGGCTGATTGGCTCGGGGGAATCTCGGCATCGCCGAAGGTTACGTGCGGGTCAATTATCGTCATATTGTCGGGCCAGGCCACCATCACGAGTTGAACGTTCTCAAAGGCAGTTGGCGAGAGATTTGTCAAGATCAGCTCACATTTGTATTCAAAGACAGTGCGGGCAACCCGCCGCTTACCGACCACGACGAACTGAACTGCGAACGAATTAGGGTCATCCGTTTGCATATCGACCCGCCCTAAGAGCGTGAGCGGCTCGGCGCCGGCAGCATCATCTTGGCCGGAGCGGAGCCACTGCCGGGCCATGGCGTCCAAGTCGAGCAGGCTGCCCTCTGACGCCATCAGGGGGAAGTCGAGAAAGTTGACCAGGCAGTCGCCGTTAAGGTCGCCCGATGGACAGGCTGCAAAGGCGCAGTTGCACGATGCCGCAAGCCCGACAAGGCAAATCAGGATGGATGAAGTCTTGCGCTGCATTACGTTTTCCTCCTTATTGCGGAGTTCCGGGTTTTCTCAGCAAAGCCAATCCGCCCAGGGCGAGGAGCAGCAATGTCGCCGGTTCGGGTATGAGCTTAGTCATTCCCGAATCGATTGTCTCCAACGTCAGCGGGTCTATTATCTCATAGAACTGCGACCCCGGTTCGCCGACGCCAAACCAATCGAAGTTCACTGCAAACCCAGCGACTCTCACAGGGTCATCGGCAGCAGGAATACCTGGATTTTCAAGATTGGCCTTCGCATCGTAGGCGCCATCATCCAACAAAACAGGCTCCGGCTGCCAGACGACCTGGTCCCAACCGGGGGGAGTACCCGGCGTCTCGACCGCAAGGTTCTCATATAGCCCGTACTCAAACCAAATCGTAAACTCGTCGATGGCTGGGGTCAAGCTGATATTCTCGACTTCGTAGTTGTACTGCCATCGTCCCCCGTCAAGCTCTTCAGCGCTGTACCAGATTTGCGTCTTAGGCACGCCAAAACCGCCTGCCCCGAGGCAGAAAACGAGCAGCAACCCCGTAGAAACTGTCTTTTTCATCACATCCTCCTCGTTGTCTCCATAAATGGCCGTCGCGCGGACGGCATCCGCGCATTTACACGGCCTGAGTTTATACTCCAACCTAGGAAACTTCCGTATCTCCGCTTTCTGGCGCCCTCATGGCGCCGACGTTATGCACATTGTACATTATAGGACGCCAAAAAGTCAAGGAAAATCCGCATGTTTTGGTAATGGGTCAGTTACGGGTGGGGCACTCGGGTTATCGTATTGAAGGCCAAGGTCTTGAAAACCGCCTTTTTCTGTGCCGAAATGGGATTTCACTGTCTACTGGATGGTTATCGAATATCGAACATCGAATTTTGAATAATGAAGGTGAATTGGTGCGAAATATCGCACCCTACATGCTACATGCTGCAAATCAAGATACAGCGAGGAAGGATTATAGCGGATATGTAAAGGGCAGACAAGCACCTGGCGCGGCCTGTGGCCGCAACCAAATCCGAAGGACTAACCCGGATTTTTCAGAAGCCACAGAGACCACAGAGGACACAGAGAGTTAAGTGTTTGTTATTAAAGAAGTTATGACATTCGGTGTGACTTTACAGGTTTTCCTGCAAATTACAGTGTGTAAATTTCAGCTATGCACGTAATCTCTTACACAGCAAGAAATTAAGACGCATTTCTGCAAAACGCGTGAAATATGCGGGCTAAATCCGAAATCCGAAACCCGCAGGATGGTCGCCGGGATGGCTGGCGCCACTGGCGCCACAAATCCGAATCACCGAAACTCAAAATTCAAAACAAACCATAACGTCTTATTTCGACAGTGGTTATGGCAGCCGGATTCCAGTATCAAGCACAAAAAACAAGGAGTTGAAGGATTGTAGTACGAGGCACGCCGCGGCGTTACCCCAAGTTCGCCAATCGCACTTATCCCGGACGTTACAGGTGGCCCTGAATTGACTTGGCAGCGCAGATAACGCAGCAGTTTGGGGCTCATTACCTGCACTTGTGAAACTCAGGACGGTCGCGGGTGTATTCGGCACTCAACCACAGTGCGCAACGGCGCAGGCCGCCGGCTATATGCTCAGACCCGCTAATCAGGCTTGGCAGTCTCGGTCTTGCCGGACATCAGCTTTTCGTACTCAAGCGGATGGTCGTGGAGCATCTCCTCGCGCGAAATCCTGCCGTGCCACCACAAGAGGGTGCCGGGAAAGCGGGAGGGATTGAAGTGGACATTGTAGAAGTGCCAGACCAGCAGCGCCAAAGTCGCCAGGACAGCCTCGTCCGCGTGTACTTCGGCGGCCAGCTCGTAGGTAAGCCAGGGCACGATCTTTTCGACTATGCCGGGAAACCAGAGGGTCAGCCCCGTGCCGATCATAATGACACAGCCCCAGTAAACGGCCCAGTAATCGAACTTCTCGTAGTACGCGTATCGTCTGAAGCGAGGCCTCTGCTTGCTCAGGCCCAGGAAGTACAGAGAATTCCTGGTTACATCGGCAACATCCTTGAACCGCGGGAGAAGCTCGATGAATTCGCGGCGCCCTTCTCGCGTGAAGAAGGTATAGAACAAATGGTACACTGAAACCAGCACCAGCACCGCGGCGCAAAGGCGATGAATGAAGCGGATTATCTCTATGCTCCCGAAGAAGGCGACGACATCCTGGCTCCATCCGTACTCCGGCCTGCCCAGACACCATAGCGGCACGCCGGTGATAATCAGGCCTATGGTGCCCGAGAATAGAAAGCCGTGCTGGATGCGGAACTGCAGACCGAAGCGTTGAAAATACTGCTCTTCCGCCTTCGTGGCGAGGTTTGATTTTTTCATTGTTTCCTTCCGTCCCCCGGCTTGCCCGCCCCGGTACCGGCGGGCTTGTTAGCTGTCACTTTCGAGACGAAACGCCTGAACAGGTCGCCCAGGATATGGAGGATCAGCAGAGCCATTACAACGATGATCAGCCACTGGAAGAACCAGTTGACGCCTGCATACGTGGGGCGACTTGCCCCGATCAGCTCATTCATAATTATAGACGCGCCGGCCCGGCTCTGAACCGGCGTATCCACCGAAACCCGGCCGAAAAAGAACGGTGCGTCGGGAGAGTGACAATCCTCGCATCTGCGAGAGCCCAATGCCTGCGCAGCGGGCCTGACGTCATGCGCGATAGGCCACATATAAGGGCGGGCCGCGGGGTGGTTCATCTTTTTTTCGAGGTGCCCCGAATCGCCGAGACTGTAAAGGCTGCCGCCGCTGATGTAAACGGGACCCTGAATCTTCTGCTCCGCCGAGAGCGCCTTGAGCGCTTCGACGATATTCTCGTCGCTCAGGGCGGGCCAGTCGCCGGATGCCGGCAGTTCGTGCTTGGCCATAACCTTGCCGACCGTCTGCCTTACGGCGTCAAAACCAATCGGGGCGAGGTTTGCGTCTTTCATATCCGCCCAGAAGGCGGGCCAGACCAGCTTGTGAGGAGCAATTTTGCCGTCGTCCTGCTTGGCGAAAACGGGTGCCAGAACATGCGGAAGCGCCTCAGCGGATTTGTTCACGCCGACCGTTCCTAAGCGGTGCGCCATCGACGTCTTCGCAAGATAGGTCTTTTCGCCGGGCCAGGGGCCGCTGTGACAGGCGGTGCAGGTCAGCCTCTCGAAGTGCACGGGCGGAAGGCCGAGATGCTCCGGCACAGGCGCTCCGAGTCGGCCCGCCGTCGGCTCAGCACCCGGTTCTCCCGGGAGATGACAGCCCTTGCACGAAGAGGTCGCCGACAGGCGGTTTGCGGATACATCCGCCTCGCCTTCGTAGCCGCGCGTAATGTTATGGTCGATACCGTTGCGGTGACAATCGACGCACGTCAGGCCGGCCGTAAGGTGAATATCCTCGTCCGACGACCACTTCTCGGCATCGTTGCCGTCTATGTACATATTGGAATGACAGAAATAGCACCGGTTCGCCGCTGATTCTCTTTCGATATTGAGCAAAACGCGTTTCTCACTATCGAACGCGCCCGCTCGGTAAGCTATGGCGGGGGCGACAAGCTTTGGGTCGTCCGGCGGCTCCGGCATCATCGGGTCGTAAGTGTCGGGCATATCCTTGGCGGAGCCTGTCACTGCGGCGAAGCTGCAGGTGGCGGCCGCCGCCCAGCGGAAATTTTCGCGCACGACCTGAGCGGCGTACTCGGCCTGGTTATGGCCCGGGTCGGCATCGTGGCAGGCCATGCAGTTCGCCTCCAGCTTGCCTGAGACCATCGAGCGCATAATCTGGCTTGGTTCTTCGCCCGGCTGCTCCCCGATCCCGCCGCCCGGTATATGCCTGCCGAAAATCTTCAAGAACAGCAGCCGACTCAGCCCGACCTGCTCGGGTTTGAACGCGCCGGGCCACGGACGATACGAGATTGGAATCTGCATGCCCGTCCGGGCATCGGCCAGTATCCAGGGTTGTCCGACTCGGCCATGCGCCTCGATGCCAAGGCCCGCATCGGCCGCGTTGAAGTGCCATCCCTTCGTTACCGTCGAATAGCTGTGGCAGGCACCGCAGGTTTTGCTGGTTGAGAAAGGCAAGAGCGGGTCGTCATCGGACGATACCTTCTCGCCTTCCTCGGTCATCAAGGGGATAAGGTGAATCGGATGCGCCCGGCTGCCGTCGCTCTGGTCGCCAAGCATTTTTTGTTCCGATTCGGCCGCCGCTGCCCGCCAGGGATGGACCAACAACAGCAGACACAAGATGCCCGTCAGTATCAATGTTCTTCTCAACGCACCACCAATCCTTTTCTCAATGTGCTGACATCGGCCAAAGATATTTAACAAAGCCGCCGTTCGCAGAGGAGCTTAGACCTTGAAATCTTCGGGCTTGAACTCCAGCCTATTGCCGGCCGCGACCGCTTCATTGACCTTCAATACGGTCACGGCGGTCTCGTATCCTATCTCAGCCGGGCAATTCAGTTTCGCCTTGCCGCGAACGGCATTGAAGAAGTTCTCGAGGTGCGGCTGGTGGTACAGCTTACCTTCCATCGTCACGGGAACATCATAGCTGGGCGGCTTGGGCGACTCACGAACATCCAGCACCGTATCGCCGGCGGCCGGCTTCTTCTCTTCCTCCACGGGGGGCGCCTTGATATAACCCAACTTGACCCATTTATCCCAACTGTCGGCGGGCACCCAGGCCTCGCGATAGACGCTGCCGCGAGACGAAGCCTCTGAGATTTCAAGCGTTCCCTCGTCGCCCATAAACGTCTCGAAGTATCCCTTGGCGCTGTTGGTCGTTATCGTCTGATAGAACGCCCTGACTATCCCGTCTTTCGTCTCGTATTCATAGATGGCCATAACGTTGTCGTACCAGTCGTGGTCTTTCCAGTAGTCGATGCCGCCGCTGGCGATTACCGATTTCGGGTTAGTGCCGAGGAACCAGCTGTAGATATCAATCTGGTGGGAGCCGAGATCGACTATCGGACCGCCGCCCAATCCTTTGTACCACCGCCAGTTCCTGAACTGCTGCATACTCTTGAAGCCGTACTTCTCGAGCGTCGCCGCATCTATTTCAGCCTTCTTTGGCCAGCCGGCGTCTTCGCACGCGGTCTTGCTGCGGTTCCACTGACCGTTCACCGTCGTAATCCGGCCCAGCAGCTTGGCCTCGGCGATGAGCTTCTCGTAGCAGTGCCGATAGCGCGGATTGCTTCGACGCTGGTGACCGATTTGCAGCAGCTTGCCGGTCTTCTTCGCGGCTTCGAGCATCTTCTTGGCGCCTTCGAGCGTGTTCGACATTTCCTTCTCGCAATAGACGTGCTTGCCGGCCTCCATACAGGCCACCGCGTGCGGAGAATGCCAGAAATCAGGCGTCGCGACCAGCACTGCATCGAGGTCCTTCTCCTTATCGAGCATCTCCTTGTAGTCTTCGTAGGTGTTGTGCTCGTGCTTGTAGGCCTTGAGTATGCCCGAAACGCGCTTCTGGTTGTACTCCGTCCAGATGTCGCAGATGGCCTTGAAACGAACGCCCGGAACCTGGCCTTTTATGATGGCGTTCATCAGCACCTGGCCCTGCTCGCCGCATCCGAGAATGGCAATATTCAGGTCATCGGACCCGCCGGTTGCCGCCCCGAGGACCATCGGTGAAAACGCCAGGCTTGCCCCCACAGCCGCCGTTGATTTGATAAAACTACGCCTGTCTATTCCCTTTTTTGTGTTTTGATTGTTCATTGCGCTTTTGTCAACTCCAAAAATGTAACAGAATCGTCAACCAAACAATGGTCCAACACTGTAACTACGCCTGATGTTCCGGTCAAGCGAACATCTACCCTATTTGCGCAGAGGCTTGACTATGATATTGCGATAGGCCACCGGCCCGTGGTTGCCCTGGAACATCAGGGGTCCCGTCGCCGCCTCCTTGCCGGCGATGCCGCCGGGCGTCTGACCGGCCAGTACGAGGTTCTCCTTGTGAATCACCTCGCCGTTGAGCTCGACCCTCACAAGCTCGGCGTTTTCAACCTTCTTGCCGCTTGCATCAAACTTAGGAGCCTTAAAATCAATAACATACTTCTGCCACACGCCCGGGCGCCTTGTGGCGTTAACCTGCGGCGGACTGGCGCCATAGACCGCGCCCATATCGCCCCCGCCCATCTTCACGCTATCCCAACTGTCCAGCACCTGGCTCTCATACTCGCCCATAACGTAAATGCCGGAATTCGAGCCCTTGGGGACCATCACTTCAAGCTCGATTCGGCAGTCGCCGAACTTCTCCGTGGAGTAAATATCGAGACTATCGCCGTGCTGAGCAGCCAAGTTGATCATTTCGCCGCTGCCGCCCTTGTTGACAAGCTGCTTGGGGTCGTCGGACGACATCGCCGCCTTGCCGGCCACCCACTTGCTCTTGTTCTTGTCGCCATTGACCACCCAGTTATCTAAGTCCTTGCCGTTAAACAGCACGACTGCATCTTCGTACTTGGGCGGGAGCTCTTTGATGCGGATGTCCTTGAACTCCACAACCATCGGCGGACCGGCGTGAATCTGCAACGCCAGCAAACCTTCCTTTGCGGCGCCCTTGGTATCCTTAGGGTCGGCGGGATCGGTCAGGCGGTCGAGGTCAATCAATTGCATCGTCGGATAACCGTTAAGGTAATGCGTCAAATGGTTGCCCTGGGCGATAATGTGGTACTCGTTCCAGTCCTTGTCATTGTAATAGCCGGCCTTTATCAGCTCGTCCTTGTCGGAGACGTTGCCGATGACGTTTTTGTTACCGTCCTTGTCGATGACCATAATATCGCCGACGTTGACCAGCCAGCCACGCCCGGCCTCGTGATAAAGGAAGCCGACCTTGCCAGGCGTGTTCTCAACCTCGGCTTGATAACCGCCAATCACCCACTTGCTCACCTCCTTGCTGCGATACTGCACACCGGAGTTGCCGTTCTGGAGGCGGAATTTGAGCATTAGCTCGAAGTCTTTGAGCTTGCCGTCCCGCCAGATAATGAACGTGTTGCCCTTGGCTGGGTTCTCCGCCGTTGTCTCGCCGCGAATCACGCCGTCTTTGACCGACCACAGCCGCGGGTCGCCGTCCCATCCGTTCAGGTCCTTGCCGTTGAATATCCACTTCCAGCCGCTCAGCCCCAATTCGGCCTCTGTCCGCTCGAAGAAGGACACACAGCCTGCTATTTCCGGCATCGAGTTCAGCCAGTTGTATTCATATTCAATGGAGAACACTCCCTGGAACTTCTGACGCTTCAACTCGGTCAATATCGCCTTTGCATCGCATTTTCCCGTCCCCCATATCACATCGTGACCCTGATCGAGGTCCTTAAAATGCAGACTGATAATGCGTCCTTCGAGCTTCTTGATCTGCTCGAGCGGATTAAGCTCCGAACGCATCC
>Ga0315288_10007183_pt1 | contig 14119 bp, 14 predicted proteins | sample YL17G11_20_MG_FD_203454 | JGI IMG/M metagenome (GOLD analysis project Ga0315288, IMG submission 203454) | Sediment microbial communities from Yellowstone Lake, YNP, Wyoming, USA - YL17G11_20 | ecosystem: Environmental > Aquatic > Freshwater > Lake > Sediment | place: USA: Wyoming | collected... | reverse complement strand
CATACCCATTGGCATCCATGTTAGTGTATGAGTAATAATACATTGTTTTCTCGCCCAAGTCAATAAATCCTGTCTTGTTTTCAAGAATCGGCTTTTTCTTTGGCTTCAGGAAAAGATCAAAGAATCCTGTCTTAACCCTGAATTTCTTGTCAAGTTCTGCAGTCTCATACTCAACAAACTCTTTTCTCAATGGATAAAAATAATCTATTAAAAGCGATTTTCTTTTTATGCTTTCATCATCCACAAGCACAAAAGGCAGGATTTCTTTCTTCACCTTCCCTGTATCAAGATCAAACAGCAGGCTATGCGAGAAATAAATTGTCTTGCCTGGAAATTTCAGGAGGCTTATATTCGCTTTTTCTTTGTTGACTTTAAACAAGCAAGTCATGAATGCGTACTTTTTCTTTCCCTGAAGAAATCCGTTGTAATACCACCACTCTATTGTTGAATCATCATGCGCAAGCTCATCTTCAGCAAGTCTCACTCTCCTCTTTCTTTCCATAAAATAAAAAGTACTTCAGAATATAAAAATCTATTTGGACTATGATATAGCTTAGCTTTCTGAAGAGAATTAGTTTATTTCATTATTAACTGATAATCCTCTAATACTTCAATTGTCATCAAGCATGAGCAACATTCATCAAGCAAACAAGCCCTTTCAATCATCCATCATTATTGCATTAATTCTTCTTAGAAATTGCTTCAGAAAGCTGAGTAATTACCAGTCTATGAGATGTCGTCTATTCTTATAAGATGCCAGCCAAACTGTGTCTTCACTGGGCCGATTATTTGCCCTTTCTTTCCAGAGAAAGCAGCTTGTTCAAATTCTCTGACCATCTGTCCCCTTGCAAACCATCCAAGACTGCCGCCTTTCTTCCCGCTTGGACAAAGGCTTTTCTCTCTTGCCAGTTCTTCAAAACTTCTTCCTTGCTTCATGTAAGTCAAACAAGCCAGTGCTTCCTGCTCTGTCTTTACAAGAATGTGCGATGCATTAACTTTACTTGTCATTTTCCTTTTTGCTCTCAGAAAACCCAGAGAAGCTCTTGCTCAAGCCATCACTCCAGAAGCTTGGCAAACCATTTTTAATAAATCCCCTGAATTTGTCAGAGTAAATATAAGTTGTTCCAGGCTCCTGGAACTTGTCAAACTTTTTCTCAACTTCCTCGTAAATTTCCTTGACAACTTTTCTTTCAAAATCCATCTGCAGTAATGACGATGGTTTTAGCAAAAGATAATCAGCCTGCCTCAATGTGTTTATCTCAATGTTAGAAGAGTTTTGGGTAATGAAAAGTATTGAAAGGTTCTTGTGCCTTGCAATAAGCATCAAGTCTGACAAGAGCTTGTTTCCAGAGCTCATTGATTCCCTTGACGAGAAATTTATTCCAGACTCGTCAATCAGTATAAAAGAATTATTTTTAATCTGCTCTATGCTGTCAACAATCTCTATCCATTCAGGAACTTTTCTAATGTCAAATCCCATTGCATAAACCTTTTTCTTTGTCTTAGCCCTTACATTTTCAAGGATTCTCATTCCCAATGCTGATTTTCCAGTGCCTCTTGCACCAATAATAATTCCTATCTTGCTCTCTCCGCCAAGCAAGTTGTTAAAATCATCAATTTTGCCTTTTATTGAATCTAAAACAGCAAAATCTTGATTTACAGGCAGGCTCTTTGGTTTCATTTTCTTTATTTCAGCTTCCTGCTGCTTCTCCCTCACCTTTGTATAAATCCATTTTACAGCCTTGAACGGCAGCAGCAAATGCCTCCAGCCGCTCCTCTCTTCGACATTTGGGGCTTTTTCTCCCTGGGTTTTCTTGGATTTTTGCATTAATATTGAACAAGCCAACTATATAAAAACTCATCGGTTAAATGAAAATTAAGAACGCCCGGACCTCTTTGCCTGCCGCAGAGAGGATGTTTGCATTCCGCAGCGAGGAATGTCATCAGGCATCCACAGCAAGAGAATGTCAAACATTGTAATCCGCAGCAAGAGCAGGTCAAAGATAGAAACGCCCGGACCAAAGCCCACCCCATCGTGCGATTTTAGTGGGAGGTAAATGTTCATGTTGGTTCATGCCGTTTAAATCGCCCCGAAAATTAAACCTGCAATTGTTGAATAAAATATGACTAGTAAAACATAAACTGCCGTCTTCTTGGTCCCCAAAACTTTTCTAATTACCAACATACTAGGAAGACTTAAGGAAGGTCCTGCAAGAAGCAATGCAAGGGCAGGTCCGGAAGCCATGCCTTTAGCAATCAAAGCCTGCAATATTGGAATTTCAGTTAATGTTGAGAAATACATAAATGCGCCAAAGACCGAAGCTATCAAATTTCCAAGAACAGTATTATTGCCAACTAATCCTTGAATTAAACTCTCTGGAAGCAAGGGCATAATAAATCCTGCAATAAATACTCCTATAAACAATAAAGGCAAAAGCATTTTAGAGAAGCCCCAGGTTTCACTGAGCCATTCGCCGGTCGTTTCTTTATGGAATTTAAAGACTACAAGCAGGATAGTAGCTATTGCAAAAGAGAACATCAGGGCATATTTCAATAATTTGTCTATATTCAGCCCATTAACTACCAAAATGGCAATCATCAACCCAAAGAAGATAAACAATATTTTCTCAGATATTTTTGTCTCTTTGCTTTCCCCCATAACTAGCCCTCCTTGTTCGGCTTTTTCCCTGAAAATGAATGCCATTGTTAATCCCACTATTATCGAAAGAGTAATAGCTGCAATGGCTCTGGCGAGCCCTATTTCATAGCCCAGAACGGACATTGTAAGGAATATCGCAGCAATATTGATAGCAGGTCCTGCAAATAAGAAAGTTATTGCCGGCCCAAGTCCCGCTCCCCTTTTCCTTATCCCTGCAAATAGTGGGAGGATGGTGCAGGAACAAACCGCCAAAATTGCTCCAGAAACAGAAGCTATTGAATATGAAACAATCTTCTTTGATTTGTGCCCCAAATATTTTAAGACAGCCTCTTTTTTAACAAAAACGGCAATTGCCCCGGCAATGAACAACGCAGGAACTAAACAAGTTAAAACGTGCTTTTGGGCATAATCATGAAGCAAATCAAATGCAGATAAAATAGAAGTTCTGAACCAATCCGTTTGCGAAGGGACAAAATATAAAATTCCGAATACCAAAACTATCCAGAATAGCATATACCAGTCTTTTCTTTCCATTTTATTTAAGAATCTTTAATAGTTCCTTTTCGTCTTTTACCATTCCGACCTTAACAACCTTGCCGTCAACAACTAAAGCAGGACTTCCCATAACTCCAAGTTCAATTAACTCATTAATGTCCTGAGAATACTCTACTTCCGCTTTAATCTTCCCATCTTTTTTCAAAGATAAGACCATTTCATGCAATCTATGGCAAGTCGGGCAGCCGCTTCCAATGACTTTTATCTTCATTTCTTGCTCCTAATCCCTAAGATTGAGATAATCAACCCTACAAGATACATCACAAACCCATATACGCATGAAGGCACACTGAAGATAGTTGTACTGCAAGTTCCTAAAGTACATACCTGCTGGAATATTTCAGTATAACTCAGATAACCTGAAAATAATGCTCCTGCAATTGATACCCAAAGAAGAGTTTTCAATGCTGTTTGTTTTTTCATTTTCGCCTCCTTTCATATTGATGTATGTCAATATTTAAATCTTTTGTTAAAACCAAATCCTCCAGGTATAATAAATTCCTACAACAAGGAAAATTAGGGCAATAGCGTACCTCATGTATTTCTCAAAATTCTGCACTCCCTTCATAACTTTTCCGAGTTTTGAAACACTAAACGTCAGGATAAATGCAAAGATAATAACTGGGAGTCCTGTTGCTAAAGAGAATATTGAAGGAATCAAAATACCATCAGAATATTTCAATGCCAGAGGAATTAACATTCCAAAGAATAAAACCGCACTAAAAGGGCAGAAAGCCAGAGCAAATAAAACTCCCAATAGAAAACTTCCCAAATAGCCTCTTTCTGAAAGTTTCTCCTTAATATTATTTATCTTCTCTCCTGATTTGAAAGAAGGCAATTTGATAACGTTTAACATGACTAAACCTATAACAATCAACAGAGGACCCAAAATTCTCTCACCATATCTTTGTAAAAATAAAGAAATTGCCTGGACATTAACTCCAATGTAGACAATTAGGCTCGCTAAAAGCACATAGGTAAACATTCTTCCGAGAGTGTAAATAAATCCAGTAAGAAGCGTTCTCTTGCCGTCGCCTATCTTCTTAGAAATATACGCAATAGCAGTAATATTTGTTGCAAGAGGGCATGGGCTTAAAGCAGTCATTAACCCGATAAAAAACGCAGCAATCAAAGGAAAGCTGTTCATAGACATTGCCTCCATAAAAGACATAAGAGTCATTTCATTCACCGCTTAACTTGCTTTCAATTACGCCCCTTAGATAGTTCATATAATCCTCTTTATTGCTAATCTTATACCAGACATTAACATTCTCTTCTTTTGTAAATTTGCCATCTTTGTAATAAGTTCCAATCCATAAAGAAGAACCCGTTACGCCGTATCTTTTTACAAGAACTGAATTTTCAGGAAGCTCCCCATTAATATGCCCAAAGACGATTTTACCCGATTTTAATTCATTAGCAAAGTAGGTATTGATTGTTTCTTCAGCATAAGCTCCAACGGTCTTGCAAGAATAACATTGGCTTGTCGCATGGAAATGATAAATCTCTACTTTCTCAATATCCCCTGAAATTGGAATTCCTGAGGCAGTCACATTTCCTGTAAAATATTTTGGAATAGTAAAAATTAGTAATAGCACAACCGCAATTCCTATCCCTGTGTAAATATATTTTTTATTCATTTTTCACAACAGCATCCCTGCTTCAAAATTTTACCTTTAGAGTTGCCAAGCGCCTTGAAAACATCACAAACCCTCATATCCTTAATCTTATAATAAATTTTCTTTCCATCTCTTCTTGATTCAAGAACTCCTGCATCTTCCAAATGACCCAAATGAGTCGAAACAGTTGACTGAGTTCTCTTCACATGAGGGAATATCTCGCATACGCATTTTTCACCACCCAATAAGTATTCTACAATCTTAAATCGGGTATCATCAGCCAATGCTTTTAATAATTCAATATTCTCTCTCATTACATATTGACAATTATCAATATTTATAAAGGTTTTGATAAAAATAATTTATATCTTCTCTCAAAGAGTTACCCTGTTTTGTTGTTCAGACCACTAAGAACCCACTTGTCACGAACTTCATCCATGCCTGTCAATATATCCTTTCAATCTCGACAATTCGCTTAAATACGCCCTGCTCGGGAGTTGTGAACAATTATGAGCAATACCTCCCATGAAAAACGCATAATGGGGTAACGCCGCGATGTAGATAGAGGTCAGAAATGTCACCTATTTATAACTCCTTTATTTGAGCGTCTTTTCTCCATCTAAGAATCGTCTTTTGTATAGAGGTTAAGTTTATAAATTTGATAAATCTATTATAATTATAATTTTCAAGCATGAGGTGGAAATTTCAGGTTTGGAGCCTGTAAATCTACTCTGCCCGAGCGACCACCTCATGACCACGTTTAAAGCATCAAAGCTAGTCTGGTTCTATCTTCTCACCTGATTTAGTGACGTGATTATTAATTTTATTGGATTCCTCTGTCAAATAATCTTCTCCACCCTTCATAAGTTTATATTTATAGGCAACTGCTTTACCGACGACAATTCGGGTTCTATCAACAAATTTTTGAGCCTCTTTTCTGTTAAGATTTATGCTTACTAGTTCGCCAGAGATTTTAATTTTAAACACTTCCTTTAAAATATAAGAGATTTCTGGTGGTGTTAGGCTATCTACTTTTTTCCCTTGCATAATCTTAAGAACATATAACACCTTAGCAAGCGTCTTGGGAAGGTCATGAATCTCTGAGTATTCTGTCCTGTTTATTTTTTCAGCTAGTTCTCTTTTTCCTTTCTCCGTTTCCTCCTTTAGTTTAGCATTTGAAGAATTAAGTGTGTTTTTACTTTTATTTTTCTTACCAGCGTTATTTTTCTTTTGTTTTGCACCGACGGGCACCATACTAGATGGCTGTTGATACTGCATAGGCATCTGCTGTGGCATATCCGGTTCTAAGAGCTTGTCCAGTATCTTTTTGAACGCCTCTGTTTTCAAAGGCTCGTCCAAATCTGCTACTGCCTCTTTAGCTTTCTTCACCTTTTCTGGGAGATTATCAATTTCCATAGTTTCTAGATGTTAGCCGTATTTAAAAACCTTTGGGTTCTAACGGCTAACGGATAAAAGATACAAGAAAATCAGAACAGACTTATTGTTCCACTTTTTCGCACCAAACACAGGTTTCTTTAGGGCAATCTTCATTAAGCATCTTAATTGCCTTCTTGAACAGCTTCTCTGCATCTTCTGGAGCTATCTTCATCTTCTTTAGATCAGTATTGAATACAACTTCGCCAGTTTCTAAGACTTCTTTAGGATGATAAAATAACAAATAAGCAAAATCTTCTGTTTTATGACCCAATTTTTCAAGAAGCCAAACATAAATATTCAGCTGGTTTTGATAGTGTTCATGAGTATCTTCTTTTAATGGATAGCCTCTTGTCTTATAATCCAAAACGATGATCTTATTGTTTATCTTGTTGATAAGTAGATTATCAATCCCGCCATGAAGTATGTTTCCTTCTTTATCTTCAAACCATAAACCTTTTCTTGAGTTTCTCCATTCTTTTAATAAATCCTTATTATCAAATAACTTTAGATTTTTACATTCGGAGTTATTACATAATTCTGGAGGAAGTTTGCCTTTCTCCATAAACTTATCAAAATGATTTTTAAGAATTCCATCCATCCCACTTGGTAAACTGGGGAATATTCCAGTAGGTCTGCTCCAAACTTTATGAGTAGAAAGCCAGAAACATCTCGGGCATTCATGCATCAAGTTTAATGTTGAGGGGGATAGTTTGAATGGCATGCTAATTTGCTAAGTTATTATTTAATTTTAAACTCTTGCTTTTGTTAACTACGTTGTTTAGTTGTGTTTGATCCAAGAAATTAGAATTATAAAATAGTAGTTTCTTAGTTTCATCATTCATTAAATTTTCTCTAAATCTTCCTTCATAGGGCATGTCTGATAATCCCAAAACATGTCCTATCTCATGTGCAACATTCCAACCAGTAAAGTCAAATATCCAGAATCTTTCAGGACTAATTAAAGCAAAACTACAATTACATAAACAACCTCTTCCTGCATGTTTTGAATTAATATTATTCAGAAATATTATGCTTAAATTAGCGGGGTGTTCATTTGTAATTTTATCTATTAGGTCATTATATTTTATGCACTCTTCAGAATTACTTCCATTATTGAATAAAAACAAGACTTCTTCGGATGTAAAATTAATCTCTGTATATGTAATTGAATTATACTTTGTCGTTAAATTATATTCGGACCATAAAGACCTGCTGTAATTCAAAGCAGTTAATACATGATCATTTGTAAGTGCATTATTAACTACATAAACCTCAAAACTAACATTTTGAGGCTCTAAATTTATTCCTTTCGAAAGACCATAACTTGAAAAGAACACTACAGAAAAAAATAAGATTATTGTAGCTACAAAGAAAAACTTTGAAAAAGACCAAAGAGGACCTTTAAACTCTCGTTTAGAAAAATGATGATAAACGATAATAAAAACTGCACTGGCTATAATTGAGAACGAAAGGACTAATGGATTAACCAGAGCTCTTAGAAATATAACCGACTCAAGAAAAATAAAAATAGAAACTATAAAAATGAAGAAGTAGCATAGCCAAAGAATAAAAAAAGCGAGGTTTGGCTTTTGTTGAGGTTTACTCTTTTTCTTAGGAAATTTTTCAATAAATTCTTTGAATGTTAAATACATCGGACGAAATGCCCAGAGCATAAAGATAATAATCATAAAAAATAAAAACCACCCATTAATTCTATCCGACAATAATATAACTACTGCAATCATAGTAAGTATATTTACAGTAGTGTCTATAACTGCCCAGATAAGATTTGAAGATTTGAATTGCTCGTTTTGTTTTGACATTTTAAATTCCCTTAAATCCATCCCAAAATGTTTCAAATTTATTTCTTAAATCTTTGTTTGAAACATCTTTTAAAATTATCATATATTCTTTAAAATCGGAAATGATTCTATCTAAAAATAAATGTGGGTTAATAATTAAATTTTCTCCATCTTTTCTAAATATTTCCTTTTGTGATCCTGTTATAAAAATAGTTTTTCTAGTTATTCCGTCATGAAAAAATCCGCATCTTACTTCCTTATATAACAATAAAATATTTTCTTCGGCTATTCCGGGAAAAATTCTTTTTGCGGCTTTTTTAAAAAATTCTTCAGATTTTTTAGTACTTGCAGTTCCTTCCCTATATTGTTGATTTGATTCTATATATGATGAAGCAATCATCAGTATAACAAAACCGGCTTCATTATCTGTTGTTAGCCTTTTTGCTACATTGAAAAACCATTCAAATTGTCTGTCTTCATAAACCATAATCTTAGCATCTATGTTATAGTCTAATTCCGACTTGTCTCTTTTATCAATAATTTTTCTTTTTTTAGTATCTATATTAAAATTCATACTTATTGCATAATTGCTCAAAGTATCCCCTGGATTCGATAAAAGGTGCATCATCTGGTTTTCATCTATCATTTTTCTTTTTCAAACTCCTTGATTATATCAATTATCCTAGGGAACTAAACTATAAAAAGATTAACTTACTGAGTTTATCATGAGAATAAAAGACCTACCTGACTCTTCAAAGCCTAGAGAAAGGTTTCTTAAACACGGTCCAGAAGCGTTAAGCGATGCCGAGTTATTCGCAATAATACTTAGAACAGGATTAGTTGGAGAGAATGTTATGGAGATGGCTAATAGGCTAATCAGCAAGTTTGGTCTTGTAAATCTGTTTGATTGCTCATTAAAAGAACTTCAAGAGATAAAGGGCATAGGTCCAAATAAAGCAATGCAGCTATTAGCTATGTCTGAATTGGGAAAGAGATATAATCAAGAAAAAAATTCGATAAAGAAAATTACCTGTTCGGAAGATGTTTTTAAGTTATTTCATGCACGGCTTAAGGATAAAAAGCAAGAGCATTTTTATCTGATCATGCTGAACACTAAAAACATCATTATGGGAGAACAGCTGATTAGTAGGGGAATTCTGGATGCTTCAATAATTGATCCGAGAGAAGTTTTTAAGCCTGCAATACGAAATTCTGCTTCAAGAGTAATTTTAGTTCACAATCATCCTTCTGGAGATTCTAGTCCGAGTTCTGAAGACAAGAGTGTTACAGAAAAATTAATTGAAGCAGGAAATCTTTTAGGAATAAAGGTTCTTGATCACGTGATAATTGGTGAAGATAAATGGTGGAGCTGGAAAGATAGTAACAACTAAAATAAAATTCTTCAATGCTTCTTTAATCTAGCTCTTTTTTCTTTCCAAACGGATTGTTCTGCAATAAAAGAACGCATAAATAATATAATTATTATTATTATTATGGAAATCCCTAGATTTAGATAAATTAATCGCTGTGTGTATTTTATACTCTCTGCGCCTTTGTCATCTGAAGCTAATTCTAGCTTAATATCTGCAATATTTCTATAAAGTGATTCTTTATAGTTTTCATACTCTCCCTCTGCAATTAACTGGTAAGCAGTCTCAATATCCTTTCTTTCAATTGCATCAAATGCTTTTGTTTCTAAGTCTATTCGCTTTGCCTTAATGTCTCTTCTTTCCACAATAAGTCCTCGAAGAACAGCCTTTTTTTCTTCAGGCATGTTGTCTTGGCTTAGATACATTTCAAAGTCTTTGTTTACAATGTCATCTAACTTTATTTTAATTTCATTGTATTTCGGTCTATGAAAATCAATTTTATTATAGTCTCCATTTTGGGCATGAATCAAAACACTCTCAATTTGAACAGTTAAAAGAGCATCATAACTCAATAATTGTTCAGCTAAATTACTCATAGGAGTCTCTACATATTTTATTTGTTTAGAATTTTCAAGAATATTGTTTTGCAGGAAATAATTAAATCCTCCCATAACCAAAATCAAGATAATAATTGCTAAAAAACCGCTTAGAATTTTTGTATTATTTTTCATTTTTTACCTCCTTTTTGATGAATTATTTTTAATGTCAATATCCCCATTTATGAAATCTCCTCTTCCTATGAAATTTATAAATTATTATAACAATAATCAAGGCAAGAATTGCCCCCACTATCACTAAGAACCAAATCCAATTATTTTTAATACTCTGTAAAAATCCTGTTTTTCCAACCTCAAATTCCTGTCTGAATTCATCTTTAACATTATTTCCATAAACAGTTGTTAAAACTAAAGTATATTTTCCAGCAGGCAGGTTCAAACTTTCAAAATTCTTTCTTACAATTTGCTCGGTAGTTACAGTAACACTTCCTTTTTCAGAATAAACTTCTGCTCCAGATGAATCTAAGATACTATAAGTTAAATCAACAGGAGTTGGAACATTTCCAAAACTCGCAAATGTAATTATAGAAACCAGTTCATTTGCCTTGTTTAGAGTTATATCTTCTAACTCTAGTTTTATATCAAATAATTTTAAGGGATTATTCTTTTCATTGGCGCGATTATCTGGGGTTATTAGATTCTCTATTAAACCATTAGGCATTCCCTCATGGATGTATGTAATAGTCAGGTTTGCTTTGTTTGTTCCAATAGTCTTAAAAATGTTATTTAATGAAATTTTAAGGTCATAGTATAAATCATTATTTATTTCAAATTTAGCAGCTTCTCCGGGCCTTAATATTACTTGTTGTGATTTATTACTTGAAACATTTATTGTAACTTTATCATTAGTAATATCAATAACTCCAACAAAATGAGTTTCAGAATTTACTAAAATACTTACTCTTTGTTTCTCTTCAAGAGATTGTAAAACTGGTGGTAAATTTTTTAATTCTTTATAATCATTGGAATAAGTAAAATCCCAAAAGGACTTTGCCGAGGTACCTCCACCACTGCCCCCACTTCCACCGCCTCCACAGCTTCCACAATCTCCAGCGCAAGTTGAACAAGTTTCTCCATTATTACAAGTTCCATCTCCGCAATAAAGTGATGGAGTTATATTTGTATTTGTCACATTTACCCACCAAGTTTCATAACTCATTGTATAATTTGTTGTTGCTGGGTAAATCGCAGTGATATTAAATAAACCTAATTCAGTAAAATTAGTTAAATTGCTTAATGGAGAAGTTCCTGAATTTATTAATGTTCCATTATTATATAATTGAATTATTCCTTCTCCTGCTTGTCTTGTTGCATTAAGCCATATAGAAGTTCCGTTCATAATAGTTATGTTAACCCTTGAATTATTTAAGTAGGTGTAAACAACTGCACTACCTTGATTTATAGTTATATTATAATAAGAATATCCAACATTTGAGTAGTTGCTATTTCCAGTTACATTTGCTCTAAAGATATAACTTCCAACACTAAGTGTTACATTTAATCCATTATTTGAATAGTTGACGTTATCTTTATCAAGTCCAACTGTTCCAGTATTTGAAGTTGCTGAAATATTTACTTGTTGAGGATAATTTAAAGTTAGGTTTGAAGTTCCACCATTTGCCTTAAAGGTTAAAGTTGGAGTTGCTTTTGAAATATTTACTTGCATATATTCTCCAGCAATACTAGTCCAATTAGTATTTCCAGTTACATTAAATTTGTAAATATATCCTCCGGCGCTTAATGTAACATTCAAGCTATTTTCTGAAGTAACATCAGTTGTATCTCTATAAATATTGATAGTTCCTCCAGTTGAACTCGCAGTGGTATTCAATTGTTGAGGATAAGTAATTGTTATATTTGATGTTCCACTATTCAATTTTTTAGTAATAACTGGAGTTCCTTGTGTAATTGTAAAATTCGCTTGGTCCACTATATTAGTATAATTTGCTGTATCAGTTCTGAATACTGTAAAGTTATAAGTACCGGAAGATAAATCCTGTTCTGAATTATTTGCAACTATTGTTCCATTTCTAGTTATATAAAAGGCAGATGTACAATTTGAATATACTCTAAACTTTGCTGGATAAGTTTGTGGAGAAGTTGTGTTAAAGATTATATTACAACTAGAAGTGTTTTGATTTATTGTTAAAACAAATGAAGAACTTTTAGCAGAATAGTTTGTATTACCGGTAGTATTAAATGTATAATTATATGAACCTGCAGTTAATACAGTATTGTCAGGACTTGTTATTGCACCAGTATTATTTCTGTAAAGGTTACAAGTTATTTGACTTGGACAACTTGAATTTGAAACTCCTGCAGGTGAGGGGTAAGTTAAGGGTGTTGTTCCAAAAACACTAACATTATAAGTTGAGTTTTGATTTATTGTCACTGTAAATGTAGTTGATGTAGCAGAATAATTAGCATTACCTATAGTTGAATAATTTGCAGATACTGTTCCTGCTCCATAAATAGCATTACTTATATTTAATGAGCAGGTTAACTGCGAAGGACATCCACTCCCAGTAAAATCAGTTATAGTAGGATAAGTTATTGGAGTTGTTGCAGTCAATCCTAAAACTAAACTTGAATTCTTAGCAATAGTATATGAATATGTTTGTGAAACATTGAAATTATGAATAGTTCCATTTCCATAACTCCAGAAATAATAATTATAATTTCCGACACCTAAATTACCTGCACTCCAGTAAAAAGAACTTGAAATATTTGAAAGAGAATAATTTATTCCATTAAATTCTATTCCTGCAGTTCCATTTGTATTTTCTATAGTGATATTAAATTGATAACTATTTCCAGGAGAGTACTCAGCTCCATTTGTTATTGATGTAAGATTATTTGAGAACAAAGGACTTGTTGTATCAATTGTTATTGTGTTATTGTCTGTTGTATAAGTATTTCCAGCCCAGTCCCAGATACTAAACCACCAATTATATACATTGTCGACCAACGAAACTACTATACCTAATGTGGCTGCTACAGTATTAGGTGTATAAGTTGTTGTAGTTGAATTATAAAGCCCAGATTGATTATAAATATACAAGGTAGCATTTTTAATTCCTAAATTATCTGAAATTGTTGAAGTAAAGTTTTGTGTTACTGTTGAATTAAATGTTCCATTTCCTGGAGAAACTAAAGTAGCACTTGGGTTTGTATTATCTAAAGTTATTGTATAAATTGTTGTTGAATTTTTATTATTTGCTAAGTCAGTGATATTTACATAATATGTATAAGTTGTGTCTGGTAAATTTGTCCAATTAATGATAGTAATAGCGGTTGTATATGTTGTACTATTAACAGTTGCAGTAAGATTTTTCAAAGTAAAAGTTATATTAGCAAAATTTATTTCAGTCCAAGAAGTGTTTATATAAATAAAGTTTTGAGATAAGTTAACTCCATTATTTTGGGTTCCAGTTCCATAGCTAACTAATGGATTTGTTAAATCTATTGTAACATTCTTTGTTTCTGTAAAGTTAGCATTATTCAAAGTATCTCTTGATGTAGAATTGAAAAAGTAAATGCCATCTACTAAACCAGTATAATTAACAAAATTTGGACTTGTAGTTGTATTTGTTGAGTTTATATATCCTGTTAAATTATAAAGATAGATTGTGATATTAGCAAGGTTTGCATCTATTGAAGTTACATTAATTTGTATGTTATTTCTGTTTTGATATGTTCCGGATGTTTCTGTGGGGGAAGTAAAATTTATTGTTGGGTTTATTGTATCAACAAAAAATGTTATGTAAGTCTGATTTTTATTATTAGCAGAATCATTCAAGGCAACCATCCAAGTATTACTTCCTTGATTAGCAGATAATCCTGTTACATTCTGACCACAAGTTATAGTTGTGTTTGATACTCCTGTATTTGTGGAGTACCAGCATGAATTGGGATTAATATCAACATATGTATAATTTATAGCAGTTGGAATAATATTATATGAATTGTTTAAAGGATATGTAAATGATAATGAAGGTAAAACTGTATCTATAGTTAGAGTATTATTCTGAGTTGCATAATTATTTCCCGACCAATCAAA
>Ga0315288_10007182_pt1 | contig 14120 bp, 9 predicted proteins | sample YL17G11_20_MG_FD_203454 | JGI IMG/M metagenome (GOLD analysis project Ga0315288, IMG submission 203454) | Sediment microbial communities from Yellowstone Lake, YNP, Wyoming, USA - YL17G11_20 | ecosystem: Environmental > Aquatic > Freshwater > Lake > Sediment | place: USA: Wyoming | collected... | reverse complement strand
TGCGAGCAATCCATTAAAGGCCAGAGATTTAATCTCATCCTCACCTGGAAAAACAGCTACATTGGCAATAAATTCAACCATTTTCTTTATCCTCTCTACATGTGATTCCTGGTATGCCAGACCGCCTGTCAGAATAATGGCATCGACCTTACCTTCAAGAACTGCTGCCATAGCTCCAATTTCTTTTGCGATCTGATATACAATAGCTTCCCTGATAAGGAGGGCTTTCTGATCTCCGCTGTCTGCTCTTTTACAAACCTCGATAAAGTTGTTAGTTCCCAGATAGGCCAAAATACCTCCTTTGCCTGTGATCATTGATTTTAGTTCCTGATGCGAATACTCTCCGCTGAAGCAAAGATCAACCAGCTGACCAGAAGGAAGTCCTCCCGAGCGCTCCGGAGAAAAAGGGCCGTCGCCGTTTAGAGCATTATTGACATCTATCACCCTGCCCATCTTATGCGTACCCACGCTTATACCCCCTCCCATATGCACAACAATCAGATTCATTTCTTCATACTTTCTGTTTACAGATGCTGCGTAAGTGCGTGCAACTGCCTTCTGGTTCAAAGCATGGAAGATTGAAATGCGTTCAATGGCAGGATGACCCGATATCCTGGCAACAGGTTCCAGTTCGTCAACTACAACGGGATCAACAATGTATGCTTTAGCCCCTGGCAGTGATGCGGCAATATCATCCGCAATCAATCCGCCCAGGTTACTTGCGTGTTCGCCCAGAATACCCGCTGTCAGATCATCTTTCATTTTCTTATTAACCTCATAAATGCCTGATTCGATAGGTTTTACCAGGCCTCCCCTTCCAACTATCGCAGCAATAGCCGTAAATTCCGTCTTTTTTTCAGATAGTTCTTTCATTATCAGGTCCTTTCTGAAATGGAACTGGTCAGTTATCCTTACAAAACCTGCAAGCTCTTCCGGAGAATGCCTGAGTGTTTTTTCAAATATCAGGGTCTCTTCCTCAAAAAGAGCAAATTTTGTGGATGTGGATCCGGGATTGATTGCCAGTATAAGCCGTTTGGACATTGAGCTGGATTTGTGTTAACACTATGTAATTGATAATGAATTATCAAGCCATCAAACACGCAAGTGCGATGCAGAAAAACTTCGACTTTTCACTTTCACTTCTTGACATGACAATTACAGGTTTTTCTGTTCCCCTTATTAAGCCTGCAAGTTCTCCCTGTGCGAAAAGCATAAGCCCTTTGTAGAATGGATTCGATGATTCAAGGGAAGGGAAAAGAAGTATATCCGCGTCACCGTTTATCGGCGTATCAATCCCCTTAATTTCCACACTTTTTTTATCGCAAGCCAGGAAAATATCGAGTGGACCATCCATAATGCAATCTGTTATATCTCCCTTTTTGGCCATTTTGCACATCCGTCCATAATCATCCGAACTTTTAAAATGGCGGCTTGGCTTCTCAGAGGCTGAAATCAGGGCAATTCTTGGCTTTTTTATCCCGAACCGCCCAGCCATCTCAATTGCATATTCTGCCATTACTATTTTCTGCTCAAGCGATGGCTCAGGTATAACTGCAGGATCAGTGACAAACAGCAATTTATGATATGCTGGCAATTCAATTGCACCTACGTAGCTTAGAACTGCTTTGGGAAGCATCAGCCCGTTGTCCTTATCCATTACGGCCTTCAGGAATTTGTCGGTACTAACCAGTCCTTTCATCGCTATATCGGCTTCTCCGGAGCGAGTCAGCCGGACAGCCTCAGACGAGGCTTTTACCTCATCATCAGAATCTACAATCGTAAAGAGTTCATGATCAATACCCGCTTTCCGGCATATGCTTTTAATTTCCGATAACTGACCTATCATAGTAGCATCGGCAAGACCGTAATTCACAGCTTTGTGTATTGCGCTTATTGTATGAATATCATGTGCCCAGGCTACAGCAATCCGGTGCTTTTTATGAAGCAACAGGACCTTTTCAGCCATCTGTTCAAGAGATCGGATCATACTTGTCAGTTTACTTGCTTGCGGCAGCGGAAAGGAGTATACTGTCGTATTTTGCTTGTTCGGAATCGGATCTGGATGTCAGAACGATAGGTACCTGGGCTCCGAGGATTATAGATGCAACTTTTGCCTTTGCAAAGAAAACCAGCGATTTATAAAGGACATTCCCTACTTCAATATCGGGCATCAGGAGGAGATCAGTATCACCTGCAACTTCACTTTTAATACCTTTATGCTGAGCACTTTCAAGACTGACAGCATTGTCGAATGCAAGAGGACCATCAATTATACAGTTTCTTATCTGTTCGCGCTGATTCATTTTTGAAAGCAATGCTGCATGCAGTGTGGCTTCCATATTCTCGTTAACCATTTCAACAGCTCCCAGGACTGCTACCTTGGGCATAACATATCCAAGCCTGTTAAGGAATGAAACTGAGTTATTGACGATTGAGATCTTGTCCTTAAGGTTTGGTGCAATATTCATGGCAACATCAGTCACTGCTATCAGCTTGTGATAAGTATCGACTTCAAAAAGGGCAATATGTGACAGCAGGTTACCTGTTCTGAGGCCCCATTCCTTATTCAGGACACATTTCAGAAGCAATGAGGTACCAACTTTGCCTTTCATAAGTATATCTCCCTGTTTGCTGCTAAGCATCCTGACAGCCATTTCAACGGATTTTTCTATTTCAGGTTCATGAATGATTCTTAATCCGGTTATATCATAGCCGTTTTCGTTACACAAAGTCTGTATTCCCTCTGTATCGCCAATAAAGATCGGTTCAATAATTTCATCTTTCCATGCTCTCAGAACAGCTACCAGGGATTGCTGATCCTGGGCTGCTGCGAGTACGAGCTTTTTCCTGGGTTTACCTGCCACGATCCCTTTAAGGTCGGACATGCTTTTTAAAACCATGTAATTATCACATTAAGGTTAGTACTTAAACTGTATGATGCTCAACAATGTATTTTGTGTCGGCAGCAATTACAAATTCCTCATCGGTCGTTATGCACATAACAGTAGCTTTTGACTCCGGTTTTGATATTACCTTGTCTTTGCCGCGAACGCCATTATTGGCATCAAAATCAAATTTTATTCCTAAGGATTCCATATCTGAGCAAATCATAGCTCTCATTTTGAAGTCATTCTCTCCTACTCCTCCCGTAAAAACCAGAAGATCAAGTCCGTTCAGGACAGCAATATAGGACCCAATGAATTTCTTGACTTTGTAGGCATACATATTAAGAGCCAGCAAGGCTTTCTCATTCCCCTCTGAGGCTGCAGCTTCCAGATCGCGCATATCTGATGAAAGCTGAGATATACCTGCCATACCGCTTTTCTTATTGATCAGATTATTTACTCCAGTCACATTAAGATGTTCTTTATCAGCAATATATATAAGAACTCCCGGATCGATCTCACCAGTCCTTGTACCCATGATCAATCCGTCGACAGGAGTAAATCCCATCGATGTATCAATTGATCTGCCATACTGAATGGCGGTAATTGATGCACCGTTACCCAGATGACATGTAATGATCTTCAGGTCTTTCATATCCTTTCCCAATAATTTTGCAGCTTTTAATGCTACAAATTTGTGGCTGGTACCATGGTATCCGTATTTTCTTATTTTGTACTTTTCATAATACTCATATGGCAAAGCGTACATATAAGCGTAGTCGGGCATTGTCTGATGAAATGATGTATCGAAAACAGCCACCTGAGGAACACCGGGAATAAGCTTTTCGACTGACAAAATACCCTTTAGGTTTGCCGGGTTATGGAGCGGGGCAAGCTCACTGCAGATCTCGATCTGCTTCTTGACTTCATTGTCGACAAGTACGCTATCCTTGTAGTTTTCTCCTCCGTTTACCACCCGATGACCCACTGCTTTGATCTGATTCACATTTTTTATCACACCATGTTTCGGATCAGTCAATGCAGCCATTACCAGGTTAATTCCGGTTGTATGGTCAGGAATATCATTTATGACTTTGAACGGTTCGCCCTCAGTGGGTTTATGTGTTAAAATACTGTCAACCAGTCCAATTCTTTCGAGAAGTCCTTTTGCAAGCAACTTAGCTCCGTCGGACATGTCAAACAACTGGTATTTAATTGATGAGCTTCCGCAATTTAAGACAAGTACAATCATTTGATTAAATATATTTAACAATCTTTTTGTTCTACTTCTTCCCGGCTGCCTGATTGGCAGTTATGGCGATCATGCTTACGATATCGTTAACTGAACAACCCCTCGAAAGATCATTGATCGGAGCTGCCATCCCCTGAAGAATAGGTCCGATTGCTTCTGCATTTGCAAGGCGCTGGACAAGCTTATAGGCAATATTGCCGCAATTAAGGTCAGGAAAGATAAGTACATTAGCATGACCAGCAATTTTACTGCCGGGTGCTTTCTTTTGTCCGATTGCTTCGACAAGCGCCGCATCACCCTGAAGTTCACCGTCTATCATCAGATCAGGGGCCATTTCCTTTGCAATTTTTGTAGCGCTGACAACTTTATCAACAAGTTCATGTTTTGCACTCCCCTTTGTGGAAAAGCTCAGCATGGCAATTTTCGGTTCAAATCCTCCGATGGCCCTTGCGGTATGAGCCGTTGCAACAGCAATCTCTGCAAGCTCTCTATCTGTAGGGTTCGGATGAACAGCTCCGTCCGCGAAAATAAGTACACCATCCTCTCCGAATTTCTTATCCTGCAGTATCATAATAAAAGCTCCTGAAACAACCGATATGCCCGGAGCTGTCTTGACATAGTGGAATGCAGGACGAACAACGTCGCCGGTTGCATGATCTGCACCGGAAACCTCCCCGTCTGCATCTCCGTTTTTTATCATCAGAACGCCCAGGTAGAGAGGATCTTCGATAAGACCGGAGGCCTCTTCCCTTGTCATACCCTTGCTCTTTCTGATCTCCACCATCATATCAATATAATGATCTTTCTTATCATGCGATTTCGGATTGACAATCTTAGCTTTCGAAAGGTTATTCAATCCAAGTTTAGCTGCATGCGATGCAATTTCCTCAGGATCCCCTAATAGAATTATCTGTGCCAGTTCTTCAGCAATAGCTATATCGGCTGCTTTTATGTTTCTTTCCTCATATCCCTCGGGAAGGACAATACGCATATTATGTTTTTTTGCATTCAGTTTGATTCGATCTAGTAATTCCATTGTATATCAGTTTTCTAATATTCCAAGACATTCTGCTTTAAATGTAAGAAAAAAAAGTCCGATTTCACTAACAGGATGAAGTGAATATTTTTAAAAAGGTTTTTTACTAAAAATAATTCCTGTCGCCGGTTTTATTCAGAAAGATGATAAAATCATTTTCTAAATTTGCGGTTTCAAAACAAAAATGAAAATGGATTCTCTTGTTACCAGTCTTAATTCCCTTAAAGAAACTCTTGAAGGTGATATTAAATATGACGTAATAACCAAAGCCATCTACTCGACTGATGCTTCGGATTATAAGGAGCAGCCTATTGCAGTAGCCTGGCCGAAAGGAGTTTTGGATTTGAAGAAGATCCTGCTGTTTGCATCTGAAAAGAAAATAGGGGTAACGATCAGGGCGGCAGGAACATCGCTAGCCGGCCAGGTAGTAAGTTCCGGTATCATTGCCGATATCTCCAGATATATGAACAGAATCCTTGAATTGAACAGAGAGGAGATGTGGGTGAGGGTTGAACCAGGCGTTGTCCTTGATGAATTAAATATGTATCTGCTTCCATACGGCCTGTTTTTTGGCCCCGAGACTTCAACTTCAAGCCGGTGCAACATGGGCGGTATGGTTGGAAACAACTCATGCGGCTCACATTCTCTTGTCTACGGATCGACCCGCGATCATACTATTGAGCTGAAAACTCTGCTCAGCGACGGAAGTGAAGCAACATTCGGCCCTGTGGATAAGAATACATTTGATAAAAAATGCAGGCTCGACAATCTTGAAGGGAAAATATACAGGAATATTAAAGAGATTCTCGACAGCCCGGAAAATAAAAAGTCAATAAAAGACGGTTACCCTGATCCCAGGATTCCAAGAAGGAACACCGGATATGCCCTTGATTTGCTTCTTGATTCAGAAGTTTTTGACAGCCAGTCAGGCAAACAATTTAACTTCTGCAAGCTTCTTGCAGGATCAGAAGGCACTCTTGCTGTAACGACTGAAATAAAACTGAACCTTGTTTCCCTTCCTCCCTCATTCAAAACTATGGTCTGTGTTCATCATAAGGATCGTGATGAAGCCTTTCGTGCGAACCTGGTGGCCCTGAAATTCAAACCTACTGCAGTTGAACTGACTGATGACAGAATTCTTGAGCTCACAAAAGACAACCTGAGTCAGAAAAATAATCGTTTCTTTATTGATGGTGAACCCGGAGCCATAATGATGGTTGAGTTTGCCAGGGATACTGTGGAGGAAGTCGAATCTGTTACAGAAGAATTGATAAAAGCTCTCAAAAAAGCAGGGTATGGATACTCCTATCCTGTTGTAAGAGGCAAGGATATGGCAAGAGCATGGGAACTGAGGAAAGCCGGACTCGGCGTACTTGGAAAAATGAAAGGTGACGGTAGAACAGTTTCACTTGTTGAAGATACGGCAGTGCGTGTTGAGGACCTGCCTGCCTATATGGACGATTTTGCAAAACTACTGGCAGTCTACGGTAAGGATTCAGTGTATCATGCACATATCGGAACGGGCGAGCTTCATATCAGGCCTGTTCTTAATCTTAAAGATGCCGGGGATGTTGAACTGTTCAGGACCATTGGGATTGAAACAGCCAGGCTTGTTAAAAAATACCGCGGATCACTGAGCGGGGAGCATGGTGACGGTAGGCTCCGGGGTGAATTTATACCACTTATCCTGGGTGATGCCAATTATGAATTGCTTAAAAAACTGAAGGCTTCCTGGGATCCGGAAAACATACTGAACCCCGGGAAGATAGTCAACACTCCTCTGATGAATACCTTCCTGAGGTACGAACCAGGCACCGTAACACCTGAAATAGAAACAGTGTATGATTTTTCATTAACTGAAGGAATAATAAGAGCTGCAGAGAAATGCAACGGATCAGGTGATTGCCGTAAATCAATAAAACTTGGAGGAACAATGTGCCCCAGTTTTATGGCTACCATGGATGAAGAAAACTGCACAAGGGCAAGGGCAAACATTCTTCGTGAATTTTTAAGCAAAAAGAACTCAGATCCCTGGGATCATAAAGAAATATATGATATTCTTGATCTTTGCCTTGCATGCAAAGGGTGTAAATCGGAGTGCCCGTCGGGTGTTGATATTGCCAAGATGAAATCGGAATACCTCCAGCACTGGTATGATAAGCATGGTATTCCTCTCCGGACATTCTTAATAGCCTATATTTCGACTTTTAACAAACTTGGTTCATTTGTTCCCCATTTCTATAACTTCTTTCTTAAAAATAAATCAATTTCGGGTTTGCTGAAAAAGACAGTCGGATTTGCGTCTGAAAGATCAATACCGCTTGTTTATAAAACCAGCCTTCGGAGATGGATCAGGAAAAATCTTTCCGCTCTGAATCCTTCCAGTCCAGTTGGCAGGGTGTGCCTTTTTATAGATGAATTCACAAATTACAATGATACTGAAGCAGGTATTGCTGCTGTGAGGTTGCTTACGGCATTAAACTACAAAGTTGAAGTTGCAGAGCATGATCTAAGCGGAAGAACCTTTATTTCCAAGGGACTGCTTAGAAAAGCAAGGGAAATAGCTATCAACAACATTAATGCTTTTTCAGAACTGATTGATGAAAGTCTGCCGCTTGTTGGTATTGAACCATCAGCTATTCTCGGATTCCGGGATGAATATCCTGATCTTGTAAACTCTGAGTTAAGGGAAAAATCGGAGAAAATAGCCGGTAACAGTTTCATGATAGATGAGTTTATTTCAAATGAATTCAGGGCTGGAAGGATTATGAGAGAGTCATTTACCACAGATAATCTTCAGGTCATACTGCATGCCCATTGTCAGCAGAAAGCCGTTTCGTCGTCGGCATGCTCTATCGAAATGCTTTCAATACCTGTGAACTATAATGTCAGCGAGATCCCTTCAGGATGCTGCGGAATGGCCGGTTCGTTTGGTTATGAAAAGGAACACTTTGAATTGTCGAAAAAGATCGGAGAACTTGTTTTATTCCCTGAGATCAGAAATAGTGGAAATGAAGTAGTGGTTGCTGCTCCCGGAACCAGCTGCAGGCATCACATCAAGGATGGAACAGGAAGAATAGCAAAACCACCTGTAATTATATTATATGAAGCACTAAAGAAAGGCTGAGGGCGACAGTCGACAGGATCGATCTGCGGGATCTGCAGGAAATAAAATACTTAATCTAAAGATTTATTGTAAAATCATCTCCGTCATTCAAAACAGGGAATTTTTTACGGAAGACTAATAACTCATGTATTGAAATATCACCTGAAATAAGACCTTCCTGGTCTTGTTTGCCTTCTGCAATAATTTCACCCTTAGGATCTAAGATCATTGAATCACCGCAGTATTTTATCCCGGTGCCGTCAATTCCGATCCTGTTCACCCCTGCCACGAAGCATTGATTTTCAAGGGCGCGTGCTTTCAGCAAAGTAATCCATACATCCCTCCTGCTTTCAGGCCAGTTTGACGAATTTATCAGAAGATCATAATCATTGCAGTTTCTGCTCCAGACAGGGAACCGGAGGTCATAACAGACATTAGGGCAGATCCTCATTCCCCTGAAATTAAACACAATACGTTCTCTTCCGCGGGTGAACATTTTATCTTCGCCGCTCAGACTGAAAAGATGTCTTTTATCGTATTTCCAGGTCACATTATCGGGCGAGACAAAGATCCACCGATTATAAAAGTTACCATTTTCGCTTACAATATAGCTGCCGCAGACACCGCAATTTTGTTTTCGGGCGATGCTCTGCATCCAGTTATAAGTTTCTGAACAAGACGGTTCAGAGAGATCACCCTGATCGACAGAAAAACCGGTATTGAACATTTCAGGTAGAATAATAATATCGGTACCAGCCGGGATCGTAGAAATCATATCACCAAGCCTTTCCAGATTCCCGGACTTGTTCTCCCAGATAATATCAGGTTGTATAAGTGTTAGTTTTATTTTCACTATAGGTGCTATTTCTGAATAAACTTATACAAATTTAACAAAAAAGGGCTGTTCCCGCAGCCCCGAATGCATTGTACCAGAACAACCTGGCTTTTTATTTTGATTTCAATGATGAATAGTAGTCACTGAAAATCGTACTTATGAGGGGCTTATAGTATAGCCAGAAGAATCTTCTTGTATCAGCAGGCTTATCTGAATATAAAATGCCTTTCAGCTTGCTAAATCCCTTGATCCTTGATGAACAGAAGTTTACCTTGTTGTTGGCAAAATCGCCTGAAAAATAGTAAATTCTCTGGTTAACAGGTTCCTGAGTTACAGCAGGGAAACTACTGCTAAGCATTTTGCCTTTCAGCAAAGTATCTCCCAGTGCTGTTGTTTCGAGTCTGAACGTTGAAATTACATTGCTCTGCATCGGATCGACTATATCGAACCATTTGTCAAATGCAACTGATGAGGGCACCCCGTATTTTTCGCAATTTGCCGTATCGGTAATAATATAAGGTAAGGCATCCTTAAGGTGAGTTCCTTCCTCAAGCACAATAATGTTTTTCTCCCTAAGCAGAACAATTCCTGGTTTTGTAAATGTCCAGGGTTTTTTGTACTCTTTCCTGTACATTGAGGCCATCCAGACGGGGAAATTTTTTGCAGCGGTATCGAGTCTCTCAAAATACTTGCCTGACCATCCTGAAAATGTAATGCCAAGCTTCTCCTGAGTTCTGTAAGCGTCAAATGCCGGGGTTGGATAATCAAAGGAATTATACTCAAGAATTATAAGCTTATTTCTGTTTTTCATTTCATTAATAAGCAGATAGTCAGTATTATTCAGACCTCCATATATTATTCTTGACCTCCTGCTCTTATTTACGCCTGCATACCAGTCATTAAAAAATACTCCGTATGTGTCTGCAAAATAAAGGGCATCAACTTTTTCCGGGAGATCTATCATCTCAGAAAGATGATATTCATTTTTTGTATTTCCTCTGTCCTTAAGCGGCCTGGTGGGGGCAAATCCGTAATAATCCTTTTTGAATGAATAACTCTTCTTTTTCTCTTTCTTAACGAATCTCCCGTTATTAAGAACCCATGTCAATGATTTGTGATTAAGACGTTCAAGAGTAGGTACTGTCTTGTCCAGAATTACTATGTCAATTGGCCTTTTCTCCTGGAAAGACCAACTCAGATAGTTAATAAAAGGCAAGGCAAGAACCAGAATAAGAATGATAATTGTTATCAGCAGAGGCTTTTTCATAACTGAATAAATATCTGAAATTATTCAAATACAATATTATATAAACATTTATAGACAGTTAAATAACTATAAAAAGTTTCATTTATTTTCTACAGACAAAATATTTTTATGGCAATTTAGCAAAATTTTTATGGCAATCAAGTAAAAATTCTTAAAAACAGATCCTCTTAATAACCACATGCTGAATTGTTACCTCTCCTGTCTGCTCCTGCTGCTTTCCTCCCGTCGGGTAAGATCATAATTGCATTTACTCTTCCGATCGCACCTCTCTCCCTTAGTTGGTGTCCCATCCCTTGAAGCTTCAAAACAGTAGTGCTGTCAAAGGAATTCCTTTCATAACTTATGTAATCGGGGAACCACTGATGATGAAACCTTCCTGTGTCAACTGCCTGACGGACATTCATGCCATGATCAATGACATTTAAAATAACCTGTAGCACTGATGTCGGTATTGTTGAACCGCCGGGAGAACCTGCCACCATAAATAATTTCCTGTTTTTTTCTATTATGACCGGAGTGATGGAACTCAGCATCCTTTTACCAGGCTGAACTGAATTAGCCTCTCCTCCAACAAGACCATACATATTCGGAACACCAGGTTTGACCGAAAAATCGTCCATCTGATTATTCATAAGGAACCCTGCGCTGTCGACGATAATGCTGTTGCCAAAAGTACCATTGAGAGTTGTTGTTGCGGCAACAGCATTCCCCATACAGTCTGCAACAGAATAATGGGTTGTCTCCTCACTTACAACACCCTGCGGTGAGCCAGGATTTATCTTCGACGAAGGTGATGCAGAGTCCTTGTTGAAACTGCTCATGCGTTGAGCCAGGTAATCATTGCTGAGCAATTCATCAACAGGAATTACCGTGAAACCAGGATCACCGAGAAAGCGTGACCGATCAGCATAGGCTCTTCTTTCTGCTTCTGTAATAAGATGAACAGATTGCCATGTATGGAATCCTGTCTCCTTCAGGTTATATGGCTCAATCATTCCAAGGATCTGAAGAAGAACTATACCCCCTCCCGAAGGCGGGCAAGCCGATATGATTTTATAACCCCGGTAATCATCCGATACAGGGTCCCTGAAAACAGCCCTGTATTCTGAAAGGTCCCGGGCAGAAATTATCCCGTTCCCTCTCTGCATCTCCTTAACAATAAGTCTTGCAGTGGTACCGGAATAAAATCCATCGCGGCCGTGATCCCTTATCCTTTCGAGTGTTTGTGCCATGTCTGTCTGTCTGAGAGTATCCCCCTCTTTCCATGGGGTTTCCCTGACAAAAGCAGGCAGCGATCTGTTTCTTCTTATAAAGTTTTCCCTGTTGCCATTAAAATCGGCAGCCTGACCTTCGGTTACCGGGAATCCATTCCTCGCCAGGTCTATTGCTGGCTGGATTACATCCTTAAATGGAAGGACCCCGTATTTTGAATGTATATTGACCATACCATCAACTGTACCCGGAACTCCTGATGCCATATGCGTTTCCGTACTCAATCCCTCAACTACAATGCCCGACTGATCAAGATACATATCCCTCGTAGCCTTAAGAGGAGCCTTTTCGCGGTAATCAATCAGGTCGGTCCTGCCATCTGCTTCCCGGATCAGCATAAAACCGCCGCCACCAATATTGCCTGCCTCGGGGTAACAAACCGCAAGGGCAAATTCTGTTGCGACAGCTGCATCTACTGCATTTCCACCCTTGCGTAAAATTGCGATTCCAATCCTGGAGCTTTCAGGATGGGCCGACACCACCATGCCGCTGTCGGTAATAATATTACGTCCTTCATTTACTGTTAAATTTTTAACAGTTGATTTTCCGGAGCACCCGTAAAATACAGATGCAATAATTACAATGGATAATATTTTGTTCATGATTTTAAAATGATCTCAAATTTATAAAAAAATCTTTTCGCTATTTTTACACAAATATCCAACAATGCTGACAAATCAACCACTGGCCGACAGGCTGCGACCAAAAAACCTTGATGAATTCTGCGGGCAGGACCATCTTGTCGGTAAAAATGCTGTTCTCAGACGGGTTATAGAATCCGGTAATATTCCCTCATTTATACTCTGGGGTCCTCCGGGAGTGGGCAAGACAACCCTTGCCTGGATCATAGCCAATTCATTGAAAAGACCATTTTTTCATCTCAGTGCAGTTCATTCAGGTGTCAAAGATGTCAGGGAGACAATTGAGAAGGCAAAAAAACAACAGTTTTTCGATCAGCCCAATCCAATTCTTTTTATAGATGAGATCCACCGTTTCAATAAATCCCAGCAGGATTCCCTTCTCAGTTCTGTTGAACAGGGTATTATTACCCTGATCGGAGCCACAACCGAAAACCCCTCATTTGAGGTCATCTCTCCACTCCTTTCCCGCTGCCAGGTTTATGTTATGAATCCGCTGAACGAAGAGGAGCTTAGTTTGCTTTTAAATAAAGCGCTGAAAAAAGATATTTACCTGGCAAAATTCGATATTGAAATAAAGGAAAATGAGGCTCTGCTGAGAATTTCAGGAGGGGATGCAAGAAAATTATACAATGCCCTTGAGCTGGTTGTGTCTTCTGAAGCTGACGAAACTGGTTCAGAAAAGATAATTGTGGATAATGAAAAGGTCTTAAGACACGTTCAAAAAAACCTCGCAATTTATGATAAGAACGGAGAACAGCATTATGATATAGTTTCAGCGTTTATCAAGTCTATGAGGGGAAGCGATCCGAATGCAGCCGTTTACTGGCTTGCACGAATGGTTGAGGGTGGGGAGGACCCTAAATTCATTGCAAGAAGAATGCTTATCCTTGCAGCCGAAGATATCGGCCTGGCTAACCCGAATGCTCTTCTCCTTGCACAGTCATGCTTTGAAGCTGTTAATGTAATCGGATGGCCCGAATCCAGGATCATATTGTCTGAAACAGCAGTTTACCTTGCAACATCGCCAAAAAGCAACGCCTCCTACATGGCAATAGAAAATGCACAGGCAATGGCAAGGGAAAAAGGAGATCTGTCTGTCCCCCTTCATATAAGAAATGCTCCCACAAGGCTGATGAAAGAGCTTGGATACCACAAAGGCTACAAATATGCCCATGATTTTGAAGGAAATTTCATACAGGATAATTTTCTGCCTGAAGAAATAAAGGGTACCAAATTCTACGAACCGGGATTAAATCCTAAAGAAGAGGAAATAAGGAAGAGGCTAAAGGGTTTATGGAAAGATATTTACGATTATGATAAATAACAAAGACTTTTCTATCTTTACCACTAAATGCTTAAACACGGAATAAATATACCCGGGCTGAAATACGGGGAAACAGGAAATTTTCTTCTGATAGCTGGTCCTTGCGTTGTTGAAAGTGAGGAAATAGTCTTTGAGATTGCGGACCACCTGGTAAATCTGTCTGATAAATTCAGGCTCCCATTTGTTTTCAAAGCTTCGTACCGGAAAGCCAACAGGTCAAAGGCCGATTCTTTTACAGGCATTGGGGATACCAGGGCACTTAAGATCATTGCAAAAGTGAAAAAGCAATTCGCAGTTCCTGTTATTACCGATATACACAATCCGCCTGAAGCAGAAATAGCTGCTGCATATGTCGACATACTTCAGATCCCTGCATTTCTCTGCCGTCAGACAGATCTTCTTGTAGCCGCAGCCAAAACAGGAAAATGGATTAATATAAAGAAGGGTCAATTTTTATCAGGAGCCTCAATGAAGTTTGCCGTTGATAAAGTAAGAGAATCCG
>Ga0315288_10007181_pt1 | contig 14122 bp, 9 predicted proteins | sample YL17G11_20_MG_FD_203454 | JGI IMG/M metagenome (GOLD analysis project Ga0315288, IMG submission 203454) | Sediment microbial communities from Yellowstone Lake, YNP, Wyoming, USA - YL17G11_20 | ecosystem: Environmental > Aquatic > Freshwater > Lake > Sediment | place: USA: Wyoming | collected... | reverse complement strand
CCTGGGTATCCCTGATCCCTGCTTTGTCCAAGTAGTCTGAATCTTCGAGGGCTTTTACTCTGCGGCTGACGTTGGTGTATTTTGTGTGTCGTAGGCCTCTTTGGGTTTTGATTTGCTTGTGGATTTCATAGATTGTAAGAGGGCCATTTTGGGTCAGGGTTTGGAATATGGTGTGGTTGAGTCAGGCTTCTCTTCCTTTGAATACGGAGAGCTTTGTGTCTTTGGGTTTGGGCACTTCATTCGCTTACCGGCACTATCGGTAAAACAAGAACTATGTGGGGAAGTTCCTTTTCACGTTGATTTACACCTTTTTGTGTCTACGGGTCTGGGGGAAAACGTTTCTGCAGGCAGAAATGCCCTAGCGTAAAACGCGTTTTGCGGTAGTATTTAAACAGAATTTGAGGTTTGATGTTCTTGGACCATTGTCTTGGTGGTTTTTGACCGGGTTTTGTCGGGGGTGTTTTCGGCATGCCGAAACGTTTTCTCGGGTGTCAAAGTGAGGATGATAGAGTCGTTTTCCAGTTTGACCTCGATGTCGAAGTCTTGTTTGAGTAGCGGCGCCATGGTTTTGTGATACTTTTTGGGTATGTCTAGGGATAGGCGTTCGTACTCGTAGGTGCGTTTGGTCTTCAGGTAGTGTTTCTTTGAGACTCGACGCTGGATTCTAACCAAATCAGTCACGATGACTCCTCAGGCCACTCAGCGTGCCGTCATGCGGTCAAAATCCTCTTTTCTTGCCCCGGTACAACTCTATGTAACCGCATTTTTCACAGTAGAAGACCTTGAGCTTGTCGCCTAGGAAAGCATCTTTTGAAACCAGCTCGACTTCAGATCCTAAAGCTTGAAAATGTCTGTCCTCCTGCATCTGAGAACCACACTTGGGACACACCACAGCCTGTCAACTCTGCATAATCACGAATTTCACGAGAATAATAAACTCAAGCTCAAGACGACATCCTTTGCCAATGGAGAGTGGGGTTAAAGTGAAGCTCTCGTGTGGTCTTGGATCGATCGGGAAAGGTCAAGGTAACAAAGAAAAACAGATTGTTTTAGATGGGAAAGAGTTGCCAAAACCCTTCACAGACTGGGAGTGAGTAAAGGAGAGATCAGCAGCTCTTCCCCACAGGAAAAGTGACACGGTGAACAAGCCAATAAAGCATTTGGCGCGCGCGCCGTTACTTGCTGTCCTGACTGGACAGAAAGAAATGAACGAATCTTTGAGGAGAGTACAGATCTGTTGCGTGGCAGTTCTTATGAGAAAGATTATTTGAAAAAGCCAGATTAAGTAACATGAGGCGTGGCTGTTGAAGACGTTGAAGATTTCTGATGAGGCTCATGCAAAATTGACTTCGGTTGTTGGAAGACTTATGGCAGAGACTGGAAAAATGAAAACGTACTCTGACGCATTAGATTCAATACTGAACAAGTCGGTGATGTTGTCACCAGATCTTATTGATGAGGTTGAGAGCTTCATCAAAGAAAACGCTCAGTTAGGTTACACCACCAAAGAAGAGTTCATAAAAGATGCGGTGCGCTTCAGGTTGACTTCGCAATCAAAAGGAAAAGGGCTGGGCACCAAAACGAATAGTCTGAAAAAAAGAGATACAGACACGCCGGCGAGCGCATGAAAGGTTTAAACCATAAGCCTTGTGAGGGCGTCGGAGATAACATTGTCTATGACTTGATAGGCGTCTAGACCCTTCGACATTGGCTTTATCGTCCGGTAAGCCGCCCCCTCTTGGTAGAGATTGTCGATGTCCGTAAGATTCGAGTCCAGAAACATCTGTCTTGTTCCTCCTCCTACAACATATGAATCAATTCCCGTGGCATTAGCTTCGGTAATCAGTCTTTCTGGGCGGATTCGATGTATGACAGTTACGTGAATGTCCTTAGTTCGCTCAGAAGGTTTGAATGACGTGACATAAGGACCAAGTAAGCTCATTGCGTACTTGACCACATTTTCAATGCTTCCCGTTATGTAAGAAAAAGATGATCGCGTTTCTCCTATTGCCAGAGTCCTGTTATCGCCCTTAGATCTTATGACAAAATCAATCTGGCCTTTGCTGAAATCGGAGGGAGGTTCAAAGAATTCAATCTTTGCCAGTCTAGGTTCCGACATTGCTCGAGAAACAAGCTCGCTGTTGAAAAAATCGTGAAAAATCTTCTGGGCAATCATCCCGCCAGAGCATTTTGCGACTCTTGTACTCAGATCACGAGGTACTCCACTCGGGTCACGTATGTTGACTCTTCCTGCCAGCTCCGAACCTTTCTTCAGGGAATCAATTAGGACAAGATCGCCCATGTCAAGATGATAATGGATAATTCGATGTAAATGACCATCACATGAAATCGATTTGGTTTCGACGCGCACGTTCCAACCTCCCACTGCAGAAGTTGATAAAAACTGTTTGATTGGAGATCCTATTAAGCCTGCTGCAAATTGGGAAGAATGGCATGTATCTCATCACCAGAAAGGCTTATTCTTGGCAGCCAACTTAACACAATGAAGAGGAGTAAGCGAACGCAACCGGGGAAGATTTGATGAATAGCAGTTCCGCAAGTGCTCATTTGGAACGGAGAAAGAAAGATTCTGCTAGATTGGTCTGGGACACTAAGCCTAAACGTGCTCCTAACCCAAAGGACATTGAATTTCAGACAGCCGAAATCGTGATTCCTAACCCCCACAGGGACCAAGCTAGGCTGCCATCGTTTATGGAGAGTCTATCAAAAAAGGTCATTGACAAAGCCAGTATGAATCGATTGATCTGGGGTGACAATCTGCTGGCAATGCAAGCTTTGCTTGCATCAGGATATGAGGGGAAGATTGATTTGATCTACATTGATCCACCGTTCTGGACGGGCGAGAACTATTACACAAACGTCACGATTGGCCAACAAACAGTTGAACAGTCACCTTCTGTGGCTCAAAGGCTGGCTTTCAAAGACTGGTGGAGCGGGGGAATCGACTCTTACATTGATGTTCTCTATCCCCGACTACAATTAATGAGAAGGTTGCTTTCAGACAATGGAGCAATCTATCTGCACTTGGACTGGCATCTCGGACACTACATGAAAGTCATCATGGACGAGATTTTTGGGATTGACAATTTTCGCAATGAAATTCAGGTGAAGCGCATCAGAAAGAATGTGAGGGAGTTTGACACTGTAAAGAGACTCAATGTTGCTACTGATATGATCCTGTTCTACGCGAAGTCTCCCAAGCATCGAATCAAACCACCGACTATACCTGAGAGAAAAGAAGCAAGATGGCATGCGTTTGATGCAGCCGGTTTACGAACAGGGATGGACTATGGATTGTTCGGAAAAAAACCCCCTCCAGGTCAACATTGGAGATGGACAAAAGAACGAGCAGAAAAGGCCACCGCTGATGGAATATTGCACCCAAATCCAAGAACAGGGCGCCCTGAATACCTTGTCGCTGCAAGCGAAGAAAGCCTTCTTACAAGTCTTTGGGATGACAAGAGTGCCTATTCATTTAATTGGAGTTGGCCCACGGAAAAGAACGAGTCTCTTCTTGAAAGAATCATAAAGATGTCTGCTTACGAAGGGGCTCTTGTGGCCGATTTCTTCTGTGGTTCAGGCACCACAATGGCCGTCGCTGAAAAGATGAAAGACATGAATCTCCGTTGGATAGGAGTAGACTATCAAAAAGTGGCAATACAGACATCGAGAAATAGGCTTGTGGAAATAGAATCCCGACCATTTCTGATCGAGAATATCGGCAATTATCAGCGACACATGATCTACTTATCTGGTGTTCGAATCTACGAGATGCAAAAAATCGTTCTTAAGCTATACGGAGCCACACCGAGAGAAGACATGCCAGATCTAGGGACCAAAGAATCAACGGATGGAACAATTGAGCTCATATACGTAGGCTATCCAGACAGACCCGTGACTGCCAAAAAGGCTGACGAACTTGCACACCTAGCTGAAAGACTAGACGGTACAGGATACAAACGATTAGTCATTCTCGGATGGGATTATGAATACAATTATGAGGAGCTCTTAAGAGAAAGGAAGAGATTCACCGAAAGCAAGTGGAAAACAGAGGTCGTGAACAAAAACATTCCTCCCGAAGTCTACGAATACCTCAAAACGGCCAAAACAGAGGAAGAGATTGAGCCCCTTCGAGGCAAAATACACTTCCATGACAAACCTTATCTCAAATTGGCACCTCCAAAGATCGAGAAGCTAGACAGTGGCAAGGCCAGAGTCACTGTTGGAATTGAACGCTACGTAATTTTTGATTATCCAATAGAGGATGAGAAGAACCGACTGGAGATAATGGAAATAGCCCAGAAAAACTACTTTGCATTGGTCGATTACTGGGCTATAGACTGGGACCATGATAATATTACGTTCAAGTCTGTCTGGCAAGCGTTTAGAGGGTTCGGCCGAGATATTAAGGAAATCCCGAAAACGTCCACAAAAGAAATCGAACCTAGGAAGCGCGTTACAATAGCTGTGAGATTGGTTGACGTTTTTGGAAACGATACTTCAGCAAGCCAGATAATTGACTTAAGGAGAGCCTGACCATGCCCAAGACTCCAGTCATCTCTCAAATGTACCTTGCAGACACTTTGAAACAAGAAGTTGAAGCATGGTCAATGCAGGGTTATCTAGGGGTCACACAAACCACCTATCACCTTCTGCACTACTGGTTCGACCGTGACGAGGAAGCAATGGAAAAGTTCTTTGAATGCCAAAAGAGAGCCATTGAGACTATTATTTACTGCCACGAGATCCTTCAAGTCAGAAGCTTGAGAGAGCTATTCGAGAAAGTTGCTCCTGAAGTATTGTTTAGCAGCAAGGCTGTTCTTGACGAGGTTCAAGGATCACCATTCTGCAAATATTGTCTCAAGATGGCCACGGGAACCGGCAAAACATGGGTTCTTCTGGCATTAACAGTATGGCAATACTTCAACGCTCTGAACAAAGAAAGGCCAAGCAAAGCGCCTGGGGAGACTAAAGATTGGTACTCACAAAGGTTTCTAGTTGTGACACCAGGACATGAGGTCCTCAATAGATTGCTTGATGCCTTCAAAGGAAGGCGCGATCCTACAAGCGGTTTGAGAGACCCACAGAGATCTGACATCAATCAATCAATATTCATGCCACTAGAATGGCGTCAAAAATTCCATGTAGAATTCTATGAGCCAGCTGACATAAGTTCAAACACTACTCCTCCTGAAGGTTCATTCGCATTCATAACCAACTGGCAACAGTTCAAGCTGAGCAGCAACGAAGATTCCATGTGGGAAAAACTGACTGGAGAAGAAGTCGGCGAACAAACTCGAGGCGACTTCCTCGCAGAATTCCTATCTGAATTCCCAGATATCACGATAATGAACGATGAAGCCCACCATGTGCACCTCAAAGCAGGAAGCGACGAGGAACTTGTCTGGAGAAAATTCATTTCACTCCTTTATCAGCGACTGTGCGAGAGACACAGAAAAGAAAGAGGGTCCTTCATTCAAGTGGACTATTCAGCGACTCCATTCTTTGGCACAGGCACACAGAAGAAATTCTTCCCGCACATAGTCTACAATTATGATCTTTCTCAATCAATGAAAGACATGCTAGTGAAGCAGTTGTTTCTAGAAGAAAGACAAGCCATTGCCGGCGAAAGACTAGAAGCCCTTGACTTCAGAGCCGAAAGGGAAAAACCTGAAGAAGGAAGAAAACGAGGCGAGATAATCGCCCTGTCAGCAGGACAAAAGACCCTCTTAGAAATAGGGCGAAAGAAGCTAGAACAACTCACAATAGAATACAAACAGAAAGGAATTGACAAAAAGCCCGTAATGATGATTCTCTGCGAAGAGACCGCAGTGGCAAACTTTGTTTGCAACCATTTCCTGACCATGGCTGATGATAGCGGAGTACCTTATGATACAAAGAAAGTGATGATGATTCACACTGACTTGTCCGAACATGATTTGGAAGAAGCACGGCTGAAACTTGACCGCATAGATGACCAGAATGATCCTCTCAACATCGTCATCTCCGTGCTCATGCTAAGGGAAGGTTTTGATAGAAAAAACATTTGTGTCATAGTGGTACTACGGGCCACAGATGCAGATCTTCTCCTAGAACAAATAGTTGGACGGGGAGTAAGATTGATGTTTTCTCAAGAAGAGTATCCTCAGATTTGGCAAACAAAGATTGAAGCCATTGATGAAATCAAGCGGAACAAGTCACCATCCGCCTCTTACGATTTTCTTTTCATCGTGGAGCATCCAAGATTTAGGAACTTCTATGAAAGGCTGAGACAGGAAGGTTTCATAATTGGCGAAGGAGACACAAGCAAGACAAAGGCAACAGCTGACATAATTCCAATCGACGCAATACCATCAAGAATAGATCAGTTCGATATTGCCTTTCCAGTGCAGGTGTTTGAGCAGGGCAAGTTCCCCGACATAACGAAAATCGACGTCTCAAAGATACCGTCTTACAGCGTATTGATAGCCGACTTCGAGAGCTTGAGAGATTCCCTTGGCAAACTGCTCATACAAGAAACCCATGTCGACACAGGAAAGAAGACTAAATCATGGAAACTTGAAAACAAATATTTCAATTACGAATACTTCCTTTCTCGCGCTGCAAAGACAGTTGCCGAAGAAGGAAAAACCACGATCCTTTCTGGGCATTTAGCAGAAATCGCAGAAGTAATTGACAAGTACGTCTCAAACCGCCTTTTTGGCAAACCTATAGACTTCAACGAGCCTAAGAACTATCAGGTTCTGAACTTCTCACTCATATTTGACCATGTTGTGGACAACATAAGAAAGAGAATTCTGAAAATGATGGGAGATGTCCAATACGAAAGGACGGGCAACTGGCGCAGGCTTTCAGATGTGAGCCGGCTTATGCTCAGATCAACCTGCGCAGTGGATACTTGGAAGTGCATCTATCCCAAACAAGCATACTCTTCGGTAGGAGGAGGGTTTGAACGAGACTTCATGGCAGACATCATAGAGCCCTCAGCAGATGTCCTGTCCTTCGCTAAATTGGACAAGCGACACGCTCTAAAAATACCCTACAGAGATGAGCATGGCATACTGAGAGAATATGAAATTGACTTTCTAATCAAAACAAAAGACGCCATCTACCTCGTGGAGACCAAGGGCGACAGAGACATGGAGAAAGCAACAGTAGCAGTCAAGGCACGCGCTGCTAGAAGATGGTGCGAAACAGCATCAGGAGTTAAACCTCCAATTGAGCAACCAGAGAAATGGGAATATCTTCTGATATCTGAGAGCCTATTCAAACATAACCGGCATTTGTCATTCGAGCCTTTCATCCCTCTCTGTAGGAGCCTGAGAGATCACGTAATAAAGAACTATGAGGACAGCACGAAATCCTAGACTCTTGGCGTAAATCGCGCTCACTCGCCCCTAGGTGTAGCCAGATAGCATCTGCCATATTTTCTTATAATCGCTTCCAGTAATCTCCTTATTTGCTGGAACGGCTCTATGCCATGCTGTCTCTGGCAGGGCGTTCAACCAACTGGAAATATCGCTAGAAGTCTTCTGATATAATCCTTCAGCAGATCCCGCATAGGCGAGTAGTGCTTCCCCCAGTCTTTTCGAAATTGTTCTTGGAACATTTGCTTTCCTCAACAATACGGCCTCGTCTGTACTGACACCGTAGTAGACCATTGCTGGAAGATTGGCAAGCTGTCTCTTTTCCTGATCAGTAAGACCCTCATAACCAATTTCGTCATGCGACAGTCTTTGAAAAGCCGAGAGCCCCCATGTTGCAGACATTATCAATGGTCCGTATATAGCACTCACGCAATCTGAGATATTGGTGTAATCATCACTACCGAAATATGTTCTAGATATTTCAGGAATGTCTTTGCCCAACACCCAATCGGATATCAATCTAGCTAGACTGTAATGGCTAATCTTCGTTCCCTCTACTTTTATTTCTCTTAAGTGTCTCTGAATCTCCGGGGTCCTTAACATGATCCCTACCAATTTCCTAAGAGAGTTTGGTTCGCTCGAGAACATTGAATTAACATTCCAATCTGATCTCGTCAGGTTAGTTCCTCTAACGTCTCTTGTTATTGACTTGATTGTTTCTGGCGAGAAGCCTGTCGAATCCGAAAGCTCGGCCAATCCTTTACTAAGTTGTTCAGCGGCGTATTTCTTGACACTATCTAACAGCGATTTTTTCTTCTCTTCGGCTAGCTGATTATATCCATACGTTCTTCTCAAGGTCATTTCAGTCTCAGTGATGAACTCCCCAAGATCTTTCGCTTGCCTAAACATGTGAGCAATGTATTGTAAGAACATTGACCATCCGGGCACGTTATACAATGCTCTAAGGTCTATTTCTTTGGCTCTACTTAGAGCAGAATTGACCATTTGCACTAGCGCAGAGACCAATTGCTCGGTTCCGCCTCTTACGTACTGCATCAATTTGACTGCGTCTTGCGAATCAATTCCCTCTTTCACAGCGATTCCGACTGTGCCAGGCGACGCAGAGTAGACTCTGCCTGCTCTCCCCACGAGGTTCCAGAAGTCACTTGAAGGCATACGTTTCCTAGGATAACTGTAAGCTGCCATCAGTATCGTTGAAATATCGAAATTAACGCCTTGAGCAATCGTCGTCGTTGCAACCAGATACTTGAGCAATTTGGCTTCCATCAGCTGTTCCATCAGAGATCGTACGTCATCAGGCAAACCAGCGTGATGTATTCCTATCCTCTTGTCTAGATATCTCACCAAGGGAAACTGTTTGCCCAATTCGGCTGCTACAAAGTTTTTTACTAGCTGAATTTTTTCATCTGCAGGTTCTTCCTCATTGATTTCATCATAAAGCAGATTTGCTATCTTGTAAGTATCTCTCTTGCTTCTCGCGAGAATCAGAATGCTTTCGTGATGACGTAGTTGAGAGGCTACAAGCGCGGTTAGCTTATATTTCATGTTCAAATCGGTCGCACTCAGCTTGCTCCTCTGCCCCTCCTTTACAATTATTTTGTCGTCTATGACCATGGTCTCGTTGCTAGTAATAAGAGGCTTGAAATAGGTCGTTACGGCTCCATCTTTGGACAACCCGTAAAACATTCCTATTACCATATCATTTGGTTTCCAGAAGTGAACGCCAACGCTTATTGATTTGTAGTTTCCTGGGTCAAGCCATTTTCCTAGATCTTCGGGATTCGGAATGAAAGGTGTCATCAACAGAAAATTGGCTCTCGGACAATCTTTCTTTATTATTGAGAGAAGAGCTTCCAGGTTTACGCCTCTTTCTATTGAACCAATGTTGTGTGCTTCGTCAACCACCACTAGCACAAGCGGCCTTTTCAATGATTCCTCGACATTCTGTCTGATTAGAAGACTGAGTTTTTCGGGTGTTGTGACCAATATGTTGAAGTCGTTCTTGCTTGTAACGAGTTCGTACTCGTAAGCGTCTATCTCTAAGGCGCCGCTCATTTTCTCAACTTTGAGGTTTAATGGAGGCTGTCCCAAGTCCTTCCTGAGTCTCAGAGTTATTTGATTAACCAAAGCGCGCGTCGGCACTACATATGCTATCCAAGCGTTTTCCTGCGAAAACAGATTGAGCGCTTGTAGTATTCTAAATTCAGCGATCAGTGTTTTTCCAGATGAAGTCGGTAAACTAATCACGATTGCTCTATGGGCTGGGTCTAGTAACCCCTGCTCAAGAATGCTATAGCGTTGGGGACGCATGAATTCTATTATTGGTGGACTCGATTTTATCAACAAGTCTACGAAATCCTTGACTCTCGAATTCACGATGTTTGCTACCGCCCAAATCGAATTTGAAATCATTTTGTTGAATGTTGGTTTCAACATACGCAAAATTAGATTGAGTTCTATGATATTCCCTGATTCAGCATATTGTATTGCATGATCAAAATGGAAGACCAGTCGCTCGATTATGTCTGCAGGTCGTCCTTGAAGCTGGAAGTTGCCCACTAATTCAACGCTTTTTGCAAGATGATAAAGGGAAGCTAGTTCGAGGGCCTTTGATGGTGCATTCTCCTTATCCTTGTCCAGATATTTTTTTTCAAATGCTGCCTGATCTTGCTTCAACCTATTAATCAATTCAGTTGCTTTCCCCAAGTCGTGCCAAGACTTTCTTCGAATAAGGTAGAAAATTGACATGTATATGGTCTTTAGAAGCTTTTCATTCCACGAACCAAGTTCACAGTCAACTATCAATTTGCTTTCTTTGTCCATCAAATACCGGCGCACGGTCTCCCACGCGTCACCTAGATAGCCATAGGATATCATACGAAGCAGCTGTCTTACTTTTTCAAGCTCTTCCTCAGGAAGCGGGACGTTCTGTGCTATCTCTACAAACTTGTTGCATATCTGCCTGAATTTTTCTGATGCCTCTTTGTCTGGGTTCCAAAGATTTATCGCGGCATATTCTATCGTGTCCATAGTTTCTGCAAGAAGAGCATCTTCATTCGTGTCAATTTTGCAGAGGGCAGGGAACTGTCTACTGAGCTTTCTTCTATTCACAATTTGATCTATTGCGAGTAGTTGTTCCTTTCCAATGTAGCCAGAGAAGATTTCTTCATCAGTCATTTGCCGCGCCTCCTCCGTTGACTATTGACTCCCAATCTCCCATTTCAATTGGGACGTAGAGACCTAAGAATTTGATTATCATGTCTCTGTGGGTCGAATGCTCGTGCTCGTCATACCTTTTCTGGAGATCGTTGTTATTGCATGCTTTGTCTCTCACTAGCAAGCCGAACAGATGGATTCTTTTCTTTTTCTTTATGTATACCCCCAGAGCTCTATGGAAATCTTGATAGAATGGGTCGTCTTGACGGAGCCCTCGTACTTTGAACCCTAGATATCTAATCAGATTGCCTACAGTTCTTTCATTGTTGCACAGTTCATCAATTTGCTTTCTTAGACCTGTCCTACCGTAGACAACGTTCGGCGGCGACGATTGATCTTCCGATGTCTTAACTTCTCCAAAAACGAAAAGAGTATCCCCGCTGCTATCGACAAAACCAACCAAATCTGTCCCAGCATCACTCGCATTGGGGTTCCTCAAGTCTCGCAAATGGTTATACCAGAACCGAACTCTGAAGTTTTCTTGAAGGAAAAACTCGCCAAATGCTTCTCCTATTCTCCATGCCGGCATTTTGCTAGTCTTCAAACTAAATATCTCTTCTAGGACGGTTTTGTCGAAATCAGTATTAGCGACTGTTTCAAAACTCTTAACTAAATCGAGGGTTCCCTGATAGTCTATCAGCTTCTTTCTTATTTCATTCGGGAAGTGTTTGATTATGTACTGTTTTTCAAATGAGAAGCCCGCATAGCTGCAGTTTTTGTTTGCATTCTCTTTTTCAAAGGCAATGCAAAAATCCATTAATCAAACACAATTGGGAATCATGGCAACTATCTTATAAATCTTGTATTCACCGACTTCACCGATTCTAATGAGTAGTGCGAGTTAGACGCGTGTGATGACAAGTGCGGTGTCTGCTGACTTCCCTGCTCCAATATAAGTAGACCTTCGACTGTAATAGAAAACCGCAGATCCTGATCAATACCGCAAGTTTCTCCAGACTTGCGCCTTGAATCTGTCTCCGATACATTTCTACCGTTCCGTACGGTAGATGATAACTAAAAGATTTGCTGAACCTGGTATGCCGAAATCTAGTAAACGTTCTTTTCAATTCTGCAACTTGGATCTGAGACAGGTCTTCCAAGGTTTTGGCAACGTGCCTTGAGCTCCCAAGTAGTTCACGATTAAACCCTAGTTTTTCTAACGCCTGGAGCACTTTCACGGCTTCTTTCGGCGGCTCCTGCACAACAACTCTGACCATGCCTGCCTTCTCAGCAAACGGATTATACTTTGCCATCACCGCACTCATTTCAACATACTCAGTGCCAGCAAGCTCCAGCGTGTCTTTAATGAGTTTTGAGCCGAGCCCTATCGTCCGGTATTTCGGATGAACAACTACCCTGCTAATGTTACTCACTTTGGCATTCAACTCTTTCATCCCCATTTTCGGCAGCATCAACCTTCGCCCAAAACACGTCACTGCAGGATAACTGTACACGATTACCCCGCACAGCTCTTCCCCTCTCTTAAGAACGAAGATCTTACGCGGCGCCGGCACTCTATGACTGCGATAATGAAAACCTGCTAGGGCTCGCCAATCACCCATCGAACCCTCTTCAACACACATTTCCTTGACAAGGCTGCATTCAGCCGCAGCGATGTTCGGGTGATAATTGACGGTGATTTCCTTGCCAAACCGCTTATGAACGTGAACGCTAGGATTCAGATCCTGAAACAGATCCGTATGCGTCGTCGCCGCCAACACGGCTTTGCCCTGCTGCCTCGCACACTTCTGCAAGTTGAAAGCCACAATCTTCGCAGTGTCACGATCAAGCGTAGCAGCAAACTCGTCCAGAATCCAAAAACGAGCCCCACATTCCAGCAACTTCGCAATCCTATACCTATACTTTTGACCATCACTCAACTGATCAAAACTGCGCAGAAAAAGAAAGGCATCATTCAAGCCCACTCTACTCAGAAGCTCTAAACCCTCTTCAACCGTACTGCCTACTGTCTCGATAAGTGGTTTCTCCCGCTCCACTTGAATATCGCTAACGTCGATAGCCTCGTCACCTAGATCTTTCTTGATAGCCCTCAAAAGAACAGATTTGCCGCTCCCAGAGTCACCAGTAACGTACACGATGTCTATTGGTCCTATCTTCAATTCAACATCAAGCACAGGGAACGTGAGTTCCTCGTCAACACCAAGCCCAAAAGCCTCAGCCACAGCAATAGTTCTAGGAGTCAAAGCTACCGCTGTGCTGTATGAAATGTTAAAAGAAAACTTGCTCTGCTCTCTGTCGTAGACCCTTCGGACCTTATGGATCCTGAAAGAATCCTGTCTACGTCTCATCGAATGCACTTCTTACGCGCCAACTTCTGCCGAATCTTTTTCAACCTACTCTTTCCAGCACTCAAGATTCTCAACTCAAAAAAGAGAAGCAAAGAAAAAGAGAACATGATCGAGTCACTATCCTTTCGGAGGGCTCACTATTTTGCCTAAGACGCTTCCCAGAATATCGATGAAGAACACGATGGCGGTTCCAATCGCACGGAGCTCAAGGGTCGGTGCAACGTTAAAGATTATGGCCAAGTTGCCCGTGTAGTAAGCGGCTGTCTTGTAGAATTTGTTCACATCATACTCGATTTGCGGGTTACCAGTCGCCTTGGCATGAGCGTAAGCTTCAACGTAACCCCAACAGTTCCGCAGCCAAACGAGACCCACTGCGAACAGCCCGCCTCCGAACACGTTACGCAGGAAAACAAAGACTCCTTGAAGAACCCCTGGCACAGTATCGACGCCTATTCCCAATATTGCTGTTTGCACAGCAAGGAGAGCCCCACCGACTATGGCAAGGATTACCGTTATCACTGGAAAAGCTGTCTTCCAATTCTTCAAATCCATAGCAATCACCTCCTTATGACCGTGAAAAACAAAATCAGGAATGATGTCCGATCAAAACGCCCGTCACGGTTCCGATCAACCCAGATATACCAGCGAAAACCTCACTATTCCACGAATGAAGAAAAGCAAGATTCGCAGTCTCAAGCGCTACGAGGCAGCCTATCACAACAAAAGAGAATTTGACGAGCAAGACAAGCTTGGGGTTAGGCTCTACAAGAACTGGAGTTCCGCGTCTAGGACCTTTCGGCGTCAGAGTCCGTGTCAACGCCTTCTTAACCCAATCGGTCATGATGGTTGCTCACATGCTCCTGCTTAGTCCTGTTCTGCAGGGACCTTCTTCCACCCATCAAAAAACTATTCATCAAGACTTGAGCTTCTCCGGGTTGAATGTGATTCTTCGCCAAAACAATGACCTTCGTGCTCCAAACAAGCGGAATCGCCGTATAGTCTAGGTCACATAGGCCGTCAGCATACCTGAAATTATTCTGAACCAATATGATGTGTTTGCTCTTCTGGCCAAGCAACCCCAAGTACAAGCCCCAACTCACAACGGGAACATCAACATTTACGCCAGCACTCAAGCTTTTTCCAATGCTTGCATCTGACCATTCAACCCGAACCAGATCGCCGAGGCTA
>Ga0315288_10007179_pt1 | contig 14125 bp, 12 predicted proteins | sample YL17G11_20_MG_FD_203454 | JGI IMG/M metagenome (GOLD analysis project Ga0315288, IMG submission 203454) | Sediment microbial communities from Yellowstone Lake, YNP, Wyoming, USA - YL17G11_20 | ecosystem: Environmental > Aquatic > Freshwater > Lake > Sediment | place: USA: Wyoming | collected... | reverse complement strand
CGGATGAGGCGGATTGAGCGGATTATTAAAGGAATAACCACTGAAAGCACTGAGAACACTAAAAAATAGAAAGCCCTTCAGTGACTTCAATGTCTTCAGTGGTTGTAACTGCTCCTGGCTTCTGACTCCTGAGTAGTTACGCAACTTTCTAGCAACGAGAAACCAGAAACCGCATTTATGCACCCGCGCCGCGTTTTCATTGACCCGGAGAGCCACCATGGCGACCTGCTCCATCTCCGCGGCCCCGAGGCCCACTACCTCCTCCGTGTGCTCAGGCTACGGGAAGGCGACGAGGTCAATGCGTTCGATGGGCGGGGCTGGTCATGCAGGGCTGTCATCGTGAAGGCGGGCAGGGGAGTCGCAACCCTCTGCCTTTCCAAAGCAGGTCGCGCCACAAAGCCCCTGAAGGCATTCGCCGTGGCCCAGGCCGTTCTTAAAGCTCCGGCGATGGACACGGCAGTCCAGATGTGCACCGAGCTGGGAGCCTCCGCAATCATCGGTGTTCATACCGCGCGGAGCGTCCCGCGAAGTAGTGGATCTTCCTCAGAGCATTCGAAACTCGCGCGGTGGCGGAAACTCACCATAGAGGCCTGCCGCCAGTGCCGCAGGGATTTCCTCCCGGAGGTACGGCTGCTTCCCCGCATCGAGGATCTCGGCCCGTTGATCCGCGAGTTCGACCATGCGCTGGTTGCCTCACTCGCCGAGGGGAGCAGTCCGCTCGCCACGCTCCTCTCTTCCGGCCGCGCCGCGCAGAGCAGAAACCTCCTCCTCATCGTCGGCCCCGAGGGAGACTTTTCCGAGCAGGAGCTCGCCCGGCTGCGCGGTTTCGGCGCGGTTCCCTGCGCCCTTTCGGACGCCGTCCTGAGGGCGGAAACTGCGGCAATCGCCGGGGCGGCGATCCTCAGCCACTATCTCATGCGGAGAATAAGTTGAATCATTTACGCACAGCACATACCCGAGCGCGCTCGCGCAGAATCATGCTCGTAGTGTGGGCGAGTGCTTTCATCGTGTATCAAACGACGTTCATTTCCACACCCCGCCTCTTTGTATCTCCGGAAACCGGGTGGTTCGCCAACGCTATTGATATTCCTGAGTATGCGCTCGCCTTGAGGGGGAGGCCGAATGAAACAGATATGCGGAAGCATCTTCTCTACTCACCGCTCGGCCAGGTGCTCTATCGAGCCGCGGACCGGGCGAGGCTTCTCTGTGGAATGAACTACGATACGGCAGCGCTCATATTCCCTCAGGCGCTCTATGGTGCGACCTCGGTACTCGCAGCCTACGTGCTATTCCTCAGACTGATAAACAGATGGAGGCTCGCTGCCATCGCAGCGTGTTGCTACGCGTTCACGTATTCGATGTGGCTCATGTCCGGTGTCCCTGAGAGCTATGCACTTACCACGCTGGCCGTCAATCTCTTCCTCCTTTTTATTCTCAGGGAAAAAGTTGCGCGAGGATGGCTCTGGTACCCGGCAACGATAGGGCTCATCGCGCTGTGCAGCCTCTGCGATCTGCGATACGTTTCTCTGATGGTCATACCACTCTATCTCGCAGCCTGTGCGCCTGGACTGAAACTGGCCCAAAGGATAGGATTGATGTGCGCTATTGTAGTCGGCACGTGTTGTCTTATAGGATCAGCATACACCTTATATCAATATGCTTCAGGCCGTGAGGGCTTTGGAATAGGCGCGATGTGTAAGTGGCTGCCGAGCTATAGACAGGAAAGCACTCTCGGTCATCACTTATTGGACTGCCGGTCCATCGCATGGTCGTTGCGGGTATTTTTCATTGAATCGATATCGCCACTCTATAAAAAATTTTTCGACCAGAGTCCGATCGCACTTCAAAGAATCCACTTATCTCTTGCATGCTGCTTCTGGACGATGTCTGCGACACTCATCCTCGGATCTGTCCGACATATTCGCGCGGTCAACTTCTCGCGCCGAAGCCTCCAGGCGCTGCTCTGCTGGCTCACTGTGTACCTCATAGAACTACACGCTGTTTTCCACCGCACCGCGCTGCCTCACACCCTCCCGATAGTTCTTCCGCTCATGCTCCTCATTGTGCCAGGGGTCATTAAGGCCTGGGGGCCGCGGCAATTCGGGATAACGATAATGGTAATGGCCGCAGTAACGATGCTCGCGAACAATCTCATGCTGATAAATGAAGCGCGTCTTGCCTGGCAACGCCCCGCCATAGTGCAATCCCCGGCAGACCATATCTACCTCCTCCCGGGCGAGATAGAGCGGGCGCAGTTTCTCACGTACAAAATGTCATCGCTGTGCCCTGCGTCAGAAAGAGACCGCCTGACCGGGCTCAGGACAAGAGCACCTCATACGTTGAGTGCGCAGGAGAGGCGGGAGTTTGATGAACTCACTTTCAAGGGACTCGAACGCCTCACTCCCTCAGAGCGTGAACAACTGCGTGACATTATGCACCGGAGTCAAGAGGCGATCAGGTTAGCCCGGGGAGGTATGTGAGTAATGAGATGCCTCCTTCTCTTCAATCTGCTCATCACCACCGTGGGAGCCCCGTGTTATGCTGATGAGGGGAGCACGCTCCTCGCCCGAGCGGCGTACGAGGGCACGCGGGAGATAGTCGCGCACCTCATTGCCGAAGGAGTGGACGTCAACGCAGAAAATCCGCAAGGCGGCACCGCGCTTTTTCTGGCAGCCGAACAGGGCCACATAGGAATTGTAAGGTTGCTTCTCGAACACGGAGCGGACGCAAACAAGATCCCGCGACCCAACCCTTCCACCGGCGTGGTTTCCATGACGCCCCTGATGGCTGCTGCCGCACATGGGGAGACAGCGGTCGTGGAGCTCCTGATGGCGTGTGGAGCCGACGCGAGCACCCAGGTCGGTAAAACGGCACTGCATGAGCACGGGGTGACCGCGCTCTTTTTGGCGACCATCAAGGGGCATGCTCAGGTGGTGGATCTCCTCACCCGCGCCGCCACTTCGGGAGAGGGATCCTGGAAATATATGGTAATCGCTATCTGGATCTTCTTCGGGTCATTCCTCATCTCCCTATGGAATGGACAGGACGGCAATCGCGGGATGAAAAATCCCTGAGGATGCAATGTCCATGTGACATGAAGACATTTACGATCGCCACGCTCGGCTGCAAGGTCAACCAGTACGACAGCCAGCTCATTCGAGAGAACCTCCTCTCGCGGGGTTTCAGAGAAACGAGTCGGATGAATCCGCACGCCGACATATGCATCGTCAACACCTGCGCGGTAACCCAGGCGAGCGAGGCAAAATCGAGGCGGGCGGCGCAGCGGGCGTGCCGTGAACACCCGCACGCCGTGGTGATCGTCACGGGGTGCTGCGCCGAGCTGAGTGCGGCGGCCTTCGCCGCAATTCCCGGGGTGAGGCACGTCCTGGGAAATGACATGGAGCAGCGCATCCACCAGATCATCGGTGGAGCGCGAGAAGGCGGAGCGCGCTCGATCTGCGGATTCTCACACCACACACGGGCTTTTCTCAAGATCCAGGACGGCTGCGACTCCCGCTGCAGCTACTGCATTGTCCCTCTCGCCCGGGGCCGATCGAGGAGCAGGGCGCGCAGCGAGATTATCGATGAGGCAACCGCACTCGTGTCGAGCGGGCACATGGAGATCGTGCTCTGTGGCATTCACCTCGGCGGCTACGGCAAGGACCGCGGCGAACCGCGCGCGCTGGTCCGGCTCATTCGCGATCTCATGGGCATCAACGGGCTCGGACGCATCCGGCTGAGCTCCATAGAGTCCGAAGACGTCGGTGAAGAACTCGTTGAACTCATCGCATCAGGCGGTGCGCTCTGCCCGCACCTGCACATCCCCCTGCAGAGCGGCGACGACCGGATGCTGAGGGCGATGAACCGCGGTTACCACAGCGCCGGGTACAGCCGGCTGATCCAGGGGATTCGCGCGCGTGTGCCCGACGCCTCGATCACCACCGACATCATGGTAGGGTTCCCCGGCGAGGATGACGAAGCGATCCACAATACAGTCGCCATGGTGAAGCATGCCGCATTCAGCCGGGCCCATATCTTCTCGTACAGCCCGAGGCCCGGGACCGAAGCGTGGAAGCTCGGCGATCCGGTCCGGCCTGAGATAAAAGATCGCCGTCGGGCGCTGGTGAGCGCCGCCATAGATGAAACGGCGGCAGAATACAGAAAGAGATTTATCGGGAGAAATGTGGAGGTGCTCGTCCAGGGGAGATGCAAAACTGATGCCGGGCTTGCCTATGGCCTCACAAGGGAATACCTGCGCGCCTATCTGGACGGGGAAGGGGTTCAGAGTGGAGATATATGCCTGGCGCACATTGAGGGAGCCTTGAACGACGGCGTGAAGGGGCGCGTGGTCCACGGCTTTTTGAAGACCCTGAGCGCTTCGGCCAGGCTCAGCATAAACTCAGCCGAAGGGAGCCGTTGAGGGTGGCGCCCGGAAAAGGGTGGAAAACCTCGGTAATGCCCCAGTCAGGCACTGACAATGACAGCAGCGTGCGTATCAGTGCTTCACTGAGGCATTACAAGCCTCGGTAATGGGTCAGTTATGGTGGGGTATATTATTAAGTGTGTCACTCCTGCGAAAGCCTGCCTATGCCGAAGCGGCTTCGCGCAGGCAGGCAGGAGTCCAGGTTTTATGCTGGATCCCCGCTCCCCGATTTCTCGAGGACAAGTTTCGCGGGGATGACAAGTGCGCTGAACACCCCTCCGTAACTGAGGCATTACAAGCCTCGCAATAAATTTGTTGAAGTTAATACACTAGATTTGGTAGGGTGATTGTTTGGGTTTTTTCATTTTACTATCTCTTCATGGATACGGCCTAAGCCTCGCGCATGAGATTTAACTGGATTGATGCAATAGTCGCTGTCTTTGTCATCCGCGGAATGGTCATCGGTCACCGACGGGGGCTCTCCGGAGAGCTGATTCGCTTCCTGGGCATCGTGTGCGCCCTCTACCTCTCCTTCAAGTTCTATGAGCCGGGCGCCGACAGGCTCATCCAGCGCGTTTCCCTCGATCGGAACGTCGCCATCGGCCTCTCGTTCTCGGGAATCTTCCTCGCGGCGCTGCTCTTCTTTTACATGGTCAATCAGACGGTGCACCGTGTGACGCAGCTCCCCGCGGTCGCCGCGCTCGATAAAGCAGGCGGAACCATCCTCGGCGGGGCAAAGGCGCTGCTCTTCGCCTGCGTGGCCCTGATACTATTAGCGCTGGTACGGGTGGAGGCGATCTCAAGCGCCGTCAGCAGGAACTCCTTCTTCGGGCCACTCGCCATCTCTGCCGTTCCCGGCGCGTATAAATTTGCGGTGCGTGTGTACCCCGGGGTGCAATCCCTCCCCGCCGCCGAGGTGATCGAAAAGCTGCCCGCGGTCACGCAGCGGACGGAGCTGGACTTCCCCATCGGCTCACAGGGCGGACAGAAGAAAGCGGAGGGCGCGAACCGCGGCACGCCCGAGGGACAGAACCCCGCCCACAAAAAAGGAAGAACCATATGAAGCTCAGCGCACTCTTCGAACGCGCGCTCGCAGAGGGGCAGAAGAACGACCCGCGCGGGCAGGCGCGCATCCGCCGTGAGGTAAAGGCGCTGCGCGAGGCCTATGCGGAGATGTCAGCCAGAAAGAAGAAATCCTTCGACAGGGAGCGCCTCGACAATCCCTACGCCGACACGCGCATCCTCTTCGGGAAACCCTCAACAGAGGTGCGGGGCCTGCTGGCCGGAATAGACATCGATGTCGGAGAGATCATGCTCGCCGACCGCCTGAGGGAACGCGGGAAGAAGATTGACCTCGCCCTGTCCCACCACCCGGTCGGCCGCGCGTATGCGGGGTTCTACAACGTCATGCACATGCAGGCTGATATCCTCAACAGGTTCGGCGTCCCCATCAATGTTGCGGAATCCCTCCTCGAGGAGCGCATCCGGGAGGTCGAGCACAAAGTGATGCCGGTGAACCACACCCGCACGGTGGATGCCGCCAAACTGATGAATATTCCGCTCGCCTGCGTGCACACCCCCGCCGACAATTGCGCCACCACATACCTCCAGCGGCTCTTCGACCGGAAAAAGCCGGAGCTCATCGGCGACATCATCGACCTCCTCCAGGAGATCCCCGAATACCAGGAGGCCATTGAGAACAACGCTCCCCCGAGGATTCTCTCCGGCAGGGAGGAGAGGCGCGCGGGGCGGATCTTTGTCGATATGACCGGCGGCACCGAGGGATCAGTGAAGATCCTTGAAAAGCTCGCCCAGGCGGGAGTCGGGACGCTCGTCGGCATGCACCTCAGCGAGAAGCATCTCGAGGAGGCGAAAAAACATAACCTCAATGTGGTCATCGCGGGCCACATCTCGAGCGACACACTCGGCCTCAACCTCCTCCTCGATGCCATCTGCGCAAAGGGACGATTAGAGATGACCACCTGCTCGGGCTTCACGCGGGTGGAGAGGAATTAGCCCGCGCACAACCGGGTTGGAAGCGGCGCCGAGCGCACCCCCCTGGCTGACCCGTGGATGTCGCTGCGTCCGACCGGAGGGAGTCCCCACGGGAGCATGGCGGCGCACCGGGCATGAGGTGTCAGGGAAACATGATACCGCAGCACATTGTGGAACAGGTGCAATCCTCGAGCGACATCGTCGATGTCGTCTCCTCCTACATTCCACTCAAGCGCACGGGTCGGAGTTTCAGGGCGTGCTGCCCCTTCCATAACGAGAAAACGCCGTCATTCTTCGTGAGCCCGGAGAAGCAGATCTGGCACTGCTTCGGCTGCGGCGCCGGGGGGTCGGTGTTCAACTTCATCGCGCTCTACGAGCGCGTGAGCTTTCCCGAGGCGGTGAGGCTCCTCGCGAAAAAAGCGGGTATCGCCGTTCCGGAGAAGCCGGGGCCCGAGGGGCGCGAGGGCGAGAAGAAGGATGACCTGTATCGGCTCAATGAATTCGCGGCATGCTGGTTCACGCACCAGCTTCAGGCGACCGCCCCGGGGAAGAGGGCACTCGCCTACCTCCGCCGAAGGGGAATGAGCGATGAGCTCATCGAGCAATTCTCCCTCGGGTACGCGCCGGATTCATGGGATGGACTCTACACCGCCGCGCGCGGCAAGGGACACCGTGAGGAGATGCTCCTCACGCTCGGCCTCGCGATGCGCAAGGAAGGGGGAAAGAGGATATTCGACCGGTTCCGCAACCGGCTCATGATCCCCATCAGCGACGTGAGCGGCCGCGTCATCGCGTTCAGCGGCCGTGTGCTGGATGAAGGCACCCCGAAGTACATGAACTCTCCGGAGTCACTGCTCTTTAACAAGAGCAGGAGCCTGTACGGCCTCCACCACGCGAAGCGGGAGCTCATCGAGCGCGGCTTCTCCATTGTCGTGGAAGGGTACTTCGACCTCTTCGCCCTGCACGCCGCAGGGATCAGGAACGTGGTGGCATCGCAGGGAACGGCCTTCACCGCCGACCACGCGCGGATTCTCAAGCGCTACACCCGCGAGGTGGTGATGAGTTTTGACGCCGACACCGCGGGGCAGAGCGCGGCCATGCGCAGCCTTGACGCGTTCCTGAATGAGGAGCTCAGGGTGCGCGTACTGGTGCTCCCCCCCACGCACGACCCCGACACCTTTGTCCGCGAAAAGGGCGCGGCGGCATTTTCCGATCTCGTCGGACGAGCGCCGGAATATTTTGACTTTCTGCTCGATCACCTCTGCCGCCGCCACAATCACCGGAGCGAGGTCGGCAGCGCGCGAATCGCCTCGGAGTTTCTCGACGCCCTCGCGCAGGTGGGAGACGGCGTCCTGAGGGAGGCCTACCGGAAAAAGCTCTCCGAACGAATCGATATCCCCCAGCAGTATATCATTGAGGAGATCAAGAAGAAGGGCCGTCGCCGGGGCCCGGCGCCCGGAGACGCCGGAGAGGCGAGTCAGGGAGCCCTGCGCCTGCCCCCCGGGGAGCGAGAGATCATCAAGCTCATGCTCGAGGATGAAAACATCATCAGGCAGGCCGCCCTGGAACTCACCGCCGAGGATTTCCGGCACGAACAGCTCCAGCGCATCGCGGGCAGGGTTTTCGCCCTGCTGAAAGAGAACCGGTGGGCGGGCTGCACGCGCCTCCTCGCGTGCCTCGACGACGAGCACTGTGCGCGTCTGGTGAGCAGACTCATCTCAGAGGAAGACACCGGCGGGGACCGCGAACAGATCGCGAGGGATTGTATACGCTACCTCAAGAAACGCAACCTTAAGGAAGAGATCGGGAAACTCACCAGGGAAATAAGCCGCAGGGAGCGAGAGGGCTCGCCCGGGCGAGAGATCAGCGGGCTGCAGCGGCGGCTCATGGAGAAAAAGGCCGAGCTATTGAAAATCTGCTGAGCGCGCCCTGCGGCAACCTCCCGGCGGGGTGAGCAGACCGCCTCCCCGCGCCGAGGATGGGGCAACGAGAGATTATGGTTACGACCGAGAGAAACCAGAAGATAAAAGAACTGATCAGGCAGGCGAACGATCAGGGTTTCCTCACCTACGCCAACATCAACGACGCCCTCCCCGACAGCATTGTCTCCGCTGAGGAGATCGATTCAATCATCATGCTCCTGAGGGGCATGGACATTGAGATCGTCGACGACAAGGAGGCGGCGGTCAAGAGGGCCGGCGCGGCGGCCGCGGCAAAGATTGAGAAAAAGGAACGCGCGCCGAAGCTCGAGTTCATCGACGACCCCGTCAGGATGTACCTCAAACAGATGGGGCAGGTGCCGCTCCTCAACCGCGAGCAGGAGGTCGAGATCTCCAAGAGGATCGAGAAGTCCGAGACGCAGATCAAACATATTCTCTTCTCACTCGGCTACACCCCGAGGCTCGCCCTCGAGCTCGCCGAGAGGGTCTGCACCGGGAGGGAGCGGTTCGACCGGGTGATCCAGGACAAGAAGGTTAAGAACAGGGACACCTACATTATCGCGGCGCAGAAGATCAGCGTAGAGCTCCAGAAGATCGATTCGCAGATGGCCGAGAAATACCTCCAGATCAGGAAGGCGAAATCCCAGAGCAGGCTCTCGCTGAGGCTCAGGCGCGAATTCCAGAAGATGCAGGACTCCATGGTGAGCCTCGTCAAACAGTTCTTCTTCAAGCAGAACGCGATAGAGGAGTTCATCGAGCCGGTCGACAAGGAGGCCCACAGGATCCTCGAGCTCGAGCGCGAGGTGGAGCGCCTGAAGAAGCGCGGGGGAAGGAACGCGAAGAAGAGAATCTCCCAGATTCAGAAAAATTTCACCGCCACAGAGCTCCTGGCGCGCACGCCGGTCGAGAATCTCAAGAAGGAGGTTGAGAACCTCAAGCTCTGGGCCCACCGCGGCCATACCGCAAAGGGCGAGATGGTGGAAGCGAACCTGCGCCTCGTGATCTCCATCGCAAAGAAGTACACCAACCGCGGCCTCTCATTCCTCGACCTGATCCAGGAAGGGAACATGGGATTGATGAAGGCGGTGGATAAGTTCGAATACCGGCGGGGGTACAAGTTCTCCACCTACGCCACCTGGTGGATACGCCAGGCGATCACCCGCTCCATCGCGGATCAGGCTCGCACCATCCGCATCCCCGTCCATATGATTGAAACGATCAACAAGCTCGTGCGCGCCTCGAAGAAGCTCGTCCAGGAATACGGCAAGGAGCCATCCCCCGATGAGATCGCCGAGGAGATGGAGCTGCCGGTCGAGAAGGTGCGCGGGATCATGAAGATCGCCCAGCACCCGATATCGCTCCAGACGCCGATCGGGGACAGCAACGACAGCCACTTCGGAGACTTCATTGAGGATAAGGCGGCCGAGTCGCCCGCGATGGCCACGGGGTACGCGCTCCTCAAGGAGCAGATCGAGAGCGTGCTCAACACCCTCACGCCGCGCGAGCAGAAGGTGCTCACGCTCCGCTTCGGCATCGGCGACGGCTCCCCGCGCACGCTCGAAGAAGTGGGCAGGGTCTTCAACGTCACCCGGGAACGGGTCCGCCAGATCGAGGCGAAGGCGCTCCGCAAGATGCGCCACCCCACGCGAAGCCGCAAGCTCCGCGGCTTCCTCGAGGCGGAGGAGCTGTAATCACAAGGACGGCGCCATGGTCAACACACATCTCTCCGCGTTCGGCGAGATCAGGAAAAAGATTGCCGATTCAATCTCTCACACCCTCCACACGTTCACCACCACGAGCCGCCAGGGTGTCGATCAGGCCCTCTCGTTCCTTGCGAGCGATAAAACGAACCCCCCTGAATCCATGAGGGTCATCCTCGATTTCTATAAGAAGGGCGAGGCGGAGCGGGAGGCGTTCTTCACCATGCTCGCGGCGCTCGATCCGAGAAAGACGGATTACGTCTTCAACCAGATCTTCGCCGCCATGGATACGCCGGTGTGGCTCATCCAGCTCCGCGCCGACGTCAACGCATTGATTAAAAAATTGGCAGCTTCCGGAGAAAAGGCCGGGAGGCTCGACCCACTCAAGGAACTGTCGCGCACCTTCAGCGATTACTTCGCGAGGATATTCAACTTCCAATACCTGGTGCCCCGTTGCTGCAACACGCAGAATACCTCAATCGCCCTGCTCAAATTCATTTCCGAAAAGGAGGGCGTCCATCCGACCGAGCACTGGTGGAATTTCGAGAACAGGCTGGACAGCCCCGATCACATCATCCTCTCCCTCGAGCACTTCAAAATGCCCTACGTCCCCCTCGTGTACATTGAGGTGGCGCTCTCGAACGGGCTGATCCGCAAGATGTCCAGGATACTCGGCGACAAGCGCCGCCCTCCCGATCTGCGCCGCGCGGATACCGCGATCTTCTACTCCGTGAACACCACCTTCGCCGGCCTGGAGGGAATCGCCCTCGGGGCAAAGATGATCATCCGCGCAAGGGAATACATCCAGATGAACTATCCCGGCATCAGGCAGTTCGCCACGCTGAGCCCGCTCCCCCGCTTCCGGGAGTACCTCACCGCCGTACTGGCCGGCGGGGCGCACAGTTTCTCTCTCACCAGCCAGAAGATCGACACCAATAAGAAAGGCCGCTTCATCTTGGCCGGCGAGATACGCGACATCAAGGAAGAGCTCTCAAAGAAGGAGAAGGGTGTCGAAACGCTCTCAATCTCCGGCATGCTCAGGAAGGCACTCAGCGATGAGCAGTGGCACGCGAACCCCGTGCTCCGCAGGTCACTGCAGCATCCGATGAAGGAGCTCACGAGATACTATTTCACACGGGAGAAAAGGATTGACCCGAAGACTCACGCCCGTACCACACACGCATACGATCCGGTCGCGAACTTCCACCTCTCCAACGGAGCCTCGATCGGGAGCATCAACTACCTCGCAAACCCCTCAGAACGGGGCATGCGCGAATCGTACGGGATGATGGCGAACTACCTCTACGATGCGGAACACCAGGAGAAGAACAAGCTCGCCTACGCTTCGGGTAAGGTCATCGCTGAAATCTGAAGCAGTGCCGGAATCATCTCACAGGCATAACCTACGCTTCTTTCGGTTCCGGCTCTATGGTGGAGGTGATCCGCTGGAGCCTCGCCCCGCTGATCAACTGCTCGAAGCGCCCCGCCTGAGTTGAACAATCAATCGTGCAGGAGCCGTCCTCATGGACGACCCTGACGACGCCGACCCTTGTCTTCTCATTGCTCGTCCAGCTCACCAGATCGCCCACCTTGATATCGCTCATGTTCCGATCTTCCTCTCCGTGAACCACGCCTCGCGCCCACACGAGCAAAAAACGAGCGTGCCTTCTGCATCAAAGACACACTCGCGTGGGAACCCTCGGCGGTTCACATCGCGCACCGGTGAAGCGGCGCTGGTACTCACGAGAATGCGCCCTCTGGAACACGCTCTCTCCCCCGGGGCCGCGCGACGGGCTCAGAAACCGGCTATTTTATGAGCGACTCCTCTGAAGCAGGCGCCGCAGAAATCACCGGCGTGACCGGCACCGCGGCAGACTCACTGGAAAATATTTTTGCGCCCGGCTCTACGACCTTCTCCTGCTCGGTGCTCTTGATCGGATGATAATGGAAATAGCCGGCACAGCCGCAAAGAATTCCCGCCGCCAGCAGCGCCGCCAACACCACGAACCGTCTGCTGTTCATCATTCCTAACCTCCTTTCAAAATATGCGCTGTCCAACATCCCCCAGAAAACACATGCATAACCACGGACGCTGATGGCCAATCCGTATCCCTGCTCTCCTCTGCTTTTTGACGATTATTATAGCTCACCCCTCCTCACTGTCCACCAAATTTTAGAGAGTTACGTAACCCCTCACCTTCCCTCTCCCCTTGCAAAGGCGAGAGGGAAGCCCCGATATTCATCGGGGCGGGGGGGCATACAGAGCCTCCAGTGCTCCAGTGAGGCATTACAGAGTTACCCCGGCGAGCTTGAGCTTCTGCCTGGCGGCGATCCCGATCTTTCCTCGGGGCAACTTCTTCACCAGATAGGTAAGCAGCTCGACGCCGAATGCTCGCTGCTCGAGCAGCTTCTCGGCGAAATGAAACCCGATATGGTAGAGCTCGAGAGGCCCGAGAGCCTTCTCGGCCTTCAGGCGCTTGACCAGAGGGAAATCGGCGCTCCTCATGAGCTCCGCGATGAGCCTCAGCGCCTCATCATCTTTGCGCCTGAGGGGCGAAAGATCGCGTGGGCCGCTGCGCATACTGACGACCACGAGATCGTACGTGAGCTCCTCGGTGAGCAGCGAATGATGGAACATCAGGCGCAACAGACCCTCTGCCTCCTCGAATTTCCTTGCCCCCTTCAGCCGCTTTACACGGTCGAGAACCCGCTCGACAAGAAAGTCCGGATTGATGACCTTCAGCGCAGCCGCGTACAGCGAATAGCGCTCATCCCCCGCCGCCCACAGTTTCTCCATTCTGTCGCACAGGTGGCGGGCCTCGCCCTTTCCCATCTGATCCTTCTGCGCCCTGAGGATGCTCACGAGCCTCATCCCCGCTTCATAGTCCCTCGCCGCCTCGAGCTCCCTTATGATGTGCGGATACGCGCGTGGGAGCCCGGCCAGCGCCTCCTGGGCGGCGCGGCGCTCCTCAAAATCGCTGGAGTTGAGATGCTCGAGCAGCCGCTTGATGTTGTCCCGCGAATCATCTTTGCTCATCCGCGAGAGGATGAAGCTCCGCACGGCGGGATGCGTGCTCCTCAGCCTCTCCTCCAGGAGCGGCAGGAGGTTCCTGGGGATTTCCAACCCCTGGAGGACCGTGAGGGCATTCCGCACGATGTACGAGTAATCGTCTTCCTCGAGCATGGGGATGATCTCTCTGGCCAGCGCTGCGTTTCCCTTGGCGGGGATCTCCATATGCGAGAGGGCGATCAGGGCCTGCTCTCTGATCGGTGACGGTTGATCGTGCAGCGCGTACCTGAGCACCCTGCTCACCGTAGAAGGGTCGGCGATGTAGCCGAGCAGCATCACCCCTGAGGCCGCCTTCTCCGGGTTTGCTCCTGTCTTCGGGGATGCCAGGAAGGTGTTGATCTTTCTGAGCAGGGACTTCCTCTCGTGCCGGGCCATTTTGACTATTGCCTCGCGCAGCGCCAGGCAGATGCACTTGCTCAGCTCAATTCCATCGCCCGCAATGCAGTCGATGAGAAAACGGCACGCGTCTTCGGTCCCTATGGCGCCGAGGATTCGCACCAGGAGCTTCTTGAGCTCCGGGTCGGCCTCGGCGAAAAGCCGCTTGGCTTCGGCTACGGCGGAAGTACCGGTCGAAGCGATTATCCTGCTCGCCCGCTCTTGAACCTTGCCGCCCTCGCGGAGGAGGGGGAAGAGATAGGGCAATGCCCCCTGTCCGGGGGTCCGCTCGAGTGTGGAGAGGATATAGTTCTTGACGGTGAGATTGGGGGTCGAGAGATGCCTGGCAAGATTGCACCTGATCTCGGCGCTCCTGGGCCTCAGTTCGCCGAGCACACGCGCCGCGGCGCACTGCAGTTCCACATCCTCGCTGTCGAGCAGGGCGCATATCTGTTTCAAGAGTCTATCCACGTGAACTCCTCAGAAGGTGTGAAAAAATACGGTTTGTCGCTTCGGCATATGTAACCCATCGTGTAGGGGCTTGATTCCCGCCTGCGGCGGGCGAGTATCAAGCGTGCCACATGGAACATGTGGCCCGCTGACGGGTCGGATAAATCCCCGT
>Ga0315288_10007178_pt1 | contig 14125 bp, 22 predicted proteins | sample YL17G11_20_MG_FD_203454 | JGI IMG/M metagenome (GOLD analysis project Ga0315288, IMG submission 203454) | Sediment microbial communities from Yellowstone Lake, YNP, Wyoming, USA - YL17G11_20 | ecosystem: Environmental > Aquatic > Freshwater > Lake > Sediment | place: USA: Wyoming | collected... | reverse complement strand
GGCGTCCAGGGCTGGCGCTACCGCCTTATCGTAGGCGTCCCGGGCTGGCGCTCTCGCCTTATCGTAGGCGTCCCGGGCTGGCGCTCTCGCCTTATCGTAGGCGTCCCGGGCTGGCGCCGTCGCCTTCTCGTAGGCGACCAGGGCTGGCGCTACCGCCTTATCGTAGGCGACCAGGGCTGGCGCTACCGCCTTATCGTAGGCGTCCCGGGCTGGCGCTCTCGCCTTATCGTAGGCGTCCCGGGCTGGCGCTCTCGCCTTATCGTAGGCGTCCCGGGCTGGCGCTCTCGCCTTCTCGTAGGCGTCCCGGGCTGTCACCGGGAGGCAACTCATCGCGAACCAGTCAAGGTTGAATCGCAGAAGGGCAGCCTTCGTGATATGCGCAAGTGTCAAGTGCACTCCGAAGGGGAACTCTTTGCGGAAGCGTTGCAGCTCCTCAGGACACGGGTGAAACTGCTCCAGCCAGTCGGCAGTTACCGGGTTGGGGATAGTGAAGAGGGCTCGATATTTCATTGTCTCACCTCGTCTCCGAGCAGTGCTGAAGGTCAAGAGCGACACAGTGCACCGTCTTTAGATGCGTGATGATGTGAGCACCGCAAAAGCTTAGGTGGCAATGTAGGCACTCAGCGTCGGGGTCTCTAGGACAGAACACCCTCTTGTCCCTCAGGCAGTCACCACACAAAATCTCCAGAACCCTTACGTCTTTCATGTTATCCACCTCCTTAGCCCGTAGTATACCACATCCACCGCCGCTTGTCAATAGGCTACCCAGTAACAGATACGAGTTCGGCCGCACTATAATCGTTATGGTAAAGCGAAAACACCTCTCCCGGGGTGGGAGAGGGGCGGCGGTCAGGGGGATAGTTCGCTTCGCTCAGAATGACAGGGCTTAGGGATGAGCGTGGTTACAAGGTGGTATCCTATTCACCTGCGACTGGAGGGGCTTAGATTTCGATTGTAGAGGCTCGTTGTATCTGGCCCTTGCCTGGTAAGGCTACTTACCACCATGGCGCCACTCCGCGACCTTCCCGTTATAGTCCGCCTTCACCCGGGCCGACTCCGCTTGCGCTTTGTACAAGGCCGCCTCGAGCTCCTTCAGCCTGGCGGTGGCGGCCTGGGGAAGTGCCTCCCCAGCGACCAGCTTGCCCCGCTCCTCCTTGATGCTCCGCTGGAGCGCCTCGATGTCAGCTGCGAGCCGGATGATCTCCGCCCCGAGCTTCTTAATCTCCTCAGTCATAGGCTTACCCTCCATGCCGGCCGCCAGGCGGTACTTCTGCGTCCGGTCCTTAAACTCGTCGAAGGTCACCGGGGAGAAGGGCGATTCCTCGGCGGCTACCGACAGGATGAAGATAGCGGCATCGCCGGCGAAGCCGATGTCCAGCAGCATCAGGTACCCGGCCTCCTGGGTGATGAGTCCCTTCTTAACCGCGGTCACAATGTCGGCCTTGGAGGCTTCCTTGAGCTTCGCCTCCTCCGGGGGCTTCACCGCCGCCCGGTATATCTTCAACAGGAAGTCGGCATCGGCGGCGGTGTAGCGCAGCTCGAGCAGCTTATTCCGGGCATCCTGCTCGGTGATAACGCCGGCCTTCAACCCGGCCAGGATATCCGACTTGGTCAACTCGCGCGCAGTCTTAACGCTGGTCTCATCGTCAGCGGGGATATTGACGTCCAGCAGGTAGACAGCCTCATCGTTGCTGTATCCGATATCGGTCAGGAGCTCGGCGGCTTCAACCCGGGTGATGACACCCTTCTTAACGCCGTTGATGATATCCGACTTGGTCAGGTCCTTTTCCGCTGCGACCCGCTCGGGCGCCGCCTTCTTAATCTTCTCCTCAATCATGGTATCGGCCCGCTCGGGCTTCATGCCCATGGCGACGAGCTCACTCTTGACCTGCTCGAGGGTGATCCAGCCGTTCTTATACCTGGCCAGGAGGTCCGGGAAGTCGACGAATATCTTTGTCCACAGAACGTAATCCTCCAGGTCCTGGCCGTGGTACCCCAGCCCGGTGTAAATCTCCCGGAGACGCTTCTCGTCGATGGTCCGCATGTCCCAGAAGCGCCGGACGTCAACCCGGGTGGGGATATTCCAGCTGAGCTTGATGAGCTGGTCGCGCCAGTACGGCATGATATCGTTGGCCTTGAGCAGCCCCTTGAGCTGGTCCTCAGTCAGGATGCCGCGGTGGAGTAGCTCGAACCCGTCGGACGCGCTGGGGAGTCCCCAGTGGGCTGCCCAGTACTTCCGGAACATGTCCTCAGTTAGCCCAGCCTTGGCCGCATCCGGATAGGCGCCGGTGGGGATATCCTGGAACTGGCCGTACGCTTCGGCAATCTCCGGGGAGTACACCTCGCGGAGGGCGAAGCGGACGATATCGGCGGCCTGGGGGATGACCTCGGTGATTTTCTTCAGGGTCTCGATTCTATCGGGGCTCCAGCCCTGGTCGGCCAGGTCAGCGAAGTACTTGCTGTATGCCCCCGGGTCCCGGCGCCAGGCGGTGAGAACCATCTGCGGGTCGAGGCGGGCGGTCTTTAGCTCCACGTCCTGAATGTAGCTCAGCAGGTTGCCCAGGGGACGGGACCCGCCCAGGAGAGCCCCCAGGGCCTGGAGCGGCATGGTCAGCCCGGCGAGTAAGGAGATTAACCAGTTGCCCGGGGTGAGCGCTTTGTTATAGAACGCCTTCAGCTCGGGGGGAGTCAGCGGATTGTCGCGCAGCTTGGTGATACCATCCTTATAGCCGGCTATGGCACCGGGCTCCACGTCCTCCAGCGCCTTGGTCAGCCCGGAGGCTGCCCAGGATATCATCCAGCCGCTGAGGCGGTCCTTCCAGGCTGATGAGAGTCCCTCAATCCATGACTTAAATCTATCACCGGCTGTCACGACGTCGACTCCATCTCTTATTCTCCTTGATGCACACTTGACGAAGTGAGAGCAGACCGATTACCAGCATGACCACCCAGGCGGTCACCTCCGCCGTCCAAATGAGCAGGTTAGACGACGAGGCGTACACCGCGCCCTTTATTCTCATAACGATAAATACGACTATGAGCGCGACGCTGATACCGACGAGCAGAATGTGACTCCAGACTTTCAGCGGCATATCATTCCTCCGGACCTAAAAACCACTCAGTGAACCGCCCCCAGATATATTCTACCGGGTCGGAGACGAAGGTGGCCACCTCGTTCCGTAAGTCCTGCCAGCCCGCCCACAGACCGTCCCGGGCGGTGAAGGCGCTGCTGACCAGCTCCTGGACGTCATGGAGCCGGCTATCCCACCAGGTCCCCAGCCAGTCGAAACTCACCAGATTAGGGTAGATGACTAGCCAGAAGTTACCCCAGGCCGACTTCAGGCCGCCCAGGTCGGCGACGAGCTGCGGCCAGAGGTTGTTCCAGAAGTTCGTCCAGGCGGTGGCGACGCTCCCCAGCCCTTGAACGGCGGCATCAATCCAGCCCCGGACCGTCCACTGCGTCGAGGACCACCAGCTTGTCACCACGGAGCTGACGTTATTCCACCAGCTATAGAACCAGTCCTTCAGCTGAAGGAGGTTGGGGACATAGCTCAGAATGTAGCTCCAGATGGTGCTCCAGCTCAGGAAGTTGCCTATCCTGCTCTGGACGTCGCTCACCCAGTCCGAGAAGTCGTAGAAGCGCCAGGCCAGGGAGGAGAAAACACTCGAGAGCTGGTAGAACAGGCTGGCCGCCAGCCAAAAGGGGTAGACCCAGCCGTAGACTTCCAGGTAAATCTGGTAGAACCAGCTGCTGGCGCTGTTGAGAGCGCTGATAATCGAGCTCATGAAGCCCATGATAGCCTCAGAGCGCCAGTATCTTGTCGGCCTCGGTCGCGCGCTTCTCCAGGAGCGGGGCCGCCTTCTCCGCGGTGAAGTCCTTCTCGCCGATGTCGACGGTCAGGACCACCCCGCCCTTGGTCTTGAGCTGGTGGCGGTAGAACTTCTCCACGCCCCCGGTCTCAGATAGCCGGGTCATTTCGTCAATCTTGAGTACCTTGTACAGAGCTGCTGTCATAAGTTACCTCCTATTTCCCCCGGTAGCGGGTGACACCGGACTTGGTGATCCATCCGATCACCCCAGCCATGAGTGTCTTTACCTCGCCGTCAATACCGGTGAGCATGAGCGTAAAGAGCATGACCAGAATAACCATCGGCAGCCCAAAGTCGATGAGTAGCTCCCGGACGTCGTCCATGGTGCTCTGGGGTTTCGGTTCCGTGCTCATGTTACTACCCTCCAAACTATTATAGCAGACGTGGCGACAAAGAACCCTATCATCGCCTCCAGAATGTCGCGGTAAGCCTGGTCGTAGAGGTGCCAGTCCTCATCGAACTCGTAGACCAGGAAAAAGGCGGCGCCCACCAGCGGCAGCACCCAGTTGACCAGGGAGCTGACGGCGATGATGATGCCGGCGAGGTAGTGAGCGGCGTTGCGATATCTCCACATTTAGAACTCTCCCCTTTAAGGTATCCCCCACTCTTCAAAGAATACATCTGCAGTAGGATTAGCATACCAATTACTGCCTCCGTCATCAGAGTCGGAGTTTATTCCTCTAGCATAGCCTCCTGGGGTAGAGCAGCCGGTCGCATCAAAGGTAGCGCTACCTGCAGCGTCGGGTGCTCCCATAACTATAACGTACTCTGTTTCAGCCACTAATGCCAGGGGGGACATGGGCACCTCAAACCAGACTGCATCATCCCATAGGCCCTCTGGTAAACTATCTCCATCGTAAATTCCCGTAGATAAGTCGCCACCTATAGGGAGGTGTTCGGCATCAGCAAGCCTGACGGAGAATGTTAAAGTCCCGGGAGTGTCATGCCTTATAGCCCTTAACTTAACATGCTTCAGGGTGTGATTAACCTGTGGGGTAAAAGATTGTGCCATCCATATATCACCATAGCAGGAGAAGAAAACAGGAAAAGCAGCGCAAGAAGTATAGCATTCAAATCGCTTAACCTTTGGCTTAATTACCATCTCGTAGAGGGGAGGCATCATGTGTATTCCCATGTTACCCGATTTGCTTTCCCACGATGACAGCGTCAACAGTGATGGTAACTAAAACATCGCTGGACTTTGCCTCTACTTTAACCACTGCCAGAGCTGCCAGCCTCAAGTCCTCGAAGATAATCGGCATGGAGGAGGAAGGGCTCCAGTCGGTACACCATACCGTGCCGTCTATCGTGATTTGAATTAGGGTGTGAGCATAGTCGTCTGAGATAATCAGAATTTCCTTTAACTCACCGACGAGACCGGCAGTAACGGTCACTGAAGCTACTTCCACATATGCTCCGGCGGCGCCGCTATAGTGGCCTATTTCTCCCCAGGCTGTCTCCACGTCTGCTTTAGCATCGTCGAGGGCTTTTAATGCTTCTACTATCGCTGCCGAGTAGTCTGTCGTGGTAGCTGGCGTAGGCATAATTACCTCAAAGACGCCTGGTGCAGTCTCAACGGTAACTGCTACCTCAACTCTCGTGACATAATCGGGGGCTCCATGAGCCATAGCTTATTCTACTCCTCCCTGCTCCCCCCGGTGAAGATCCGCTTGGGTGAGAAGATTCTCAGAATGTTACTGATAGCGTCAGATACCGCGGTGGCGATGATGCCCTTCCTGGGGAGAACGGCCACGAAGATATCGAAGGTGTGCTGGTAGGTATCGTCCTCATTCCAGCCCTTTATCTTCAGCTCGTAGGGGGGCTGGTAGCTCTCATAGTACTCCTCCCAGTCGATCGGGAAGGTATCTCCGGCGAAGTCCATGTTCTCGGTCGACGGCGCTATCTGGTGCTCATGGTGGAGGATGATGCAGTGAGCCAGCGCGGCATGCCCGGGCCGGGGGCGGACCATGATTTTGGTGATGATGCCGTGGGCAATCTTCAGTATCACCACCGTGGGGTCGGTGCTCGCGGTGTTCGCTGGGATGGTGATTGAGGTCTCGAATAACACCTAATACCCCTTTTCCCCATCTACACCGACAGCTGGTAAATCTTCCGTGAGGCAGATTCGGAGTTCCACAGCGTCCGCCCGTCCCAGGCCAGCCCCCGGGGGCTGGCCGCCGGGGAGGCAAACGAGCGGATGACCGTGCCGGTGGCCGGGTCGAGCTGGTAAATCTTCAGACTGGCTAAGTCGGAGTGCCACAGGGTGCGCCTGTCCCAGGCCAGACCCATGGGGACTGTGCTCGGAGAGGCAAACGAGCGGATGACCTTGCCGGTGGCCGGGTCGAGCTGGTAAATCTTCAGACTGGCTAAGTCGACATTCCACAGCGTCCGGTCGTCCCAGGCCAGACCCTGGGGCCATCCCGCCGGGGAGGCAAACGAGCGGATGACCTTGCCGGTGGCCGGGTCGAGCTGGTAAATCTTCAGACTGTCAGAGTCGACATTCCACAGGGTGCGCCCGTCCCAGGCCAGACCCGTGGGGTAATTGCTGGGCGAAGCAAACGAGCGGATGACCGTGCCGGTGGCCGGGTCGAGCTGGTAAATCAGCCTCGTGTTATAGTCGACATTCCACAGGGTGCGCCCGTCCCAGGCCAGACCCATGGGTAAAGTCCCCGGGGCAGCAAAGCTGCGTATTACCGTGCCAGCCATAACTATCCCCCCTAGTTCCAGAAGTCGACGCCGATGGAGACGGTATAGTACACCGCAGCGCCGATGGTATTCCCTGAGGCAGCGACATTGACGCCGGTCAGCTTCACCCGGAAGGCTCTCCCCAGCACATCGCCGACAAAGCACTCATAGATACCGGAGGCGGTGTCGGTATCCTCCCAGAACAGCGCGGCGAACGGGAACTGCTTATGGGTGTACCACTGGCCCGTCCACCGGTCCAGGAACTCCACCTCGACGTGGAGATTGTCTGGAGCGCCCGTAGAGTCGATGTAGACGTAGAGGCCGAACTTGCGGAAGGGAGCGCACTCGATACCATCGGATATCCGGGGGGTGGTATCGTTGACGACCTCATTCTGGAATAGCTGGAGTGTCTCCTTGGGGCGGTAGATTACTTTCTCTTGTAGAACGGGAACCTGGGCACCTTTAATTACTGGCATATTCCCCCCTTACCAAAGAGAGGCGGCGGGTTAGGCCGCCTCTCTCGGCTCTGTTTTCTATCTTGGGACAGGGTTAGTACGGGTAGAGCTCCTCGAGTATCACCTGGACAGCGGGATTCGCCGCGGCGGCGCCGGCTCGGACCCGCAGCCTCGGCTTCTTTCCAGCCGGGTCATACCAGTCGTTGAGGTCCATCTGTTTCCCCATCGGGAACTGGAATGTCGACCAGGGGAGATAACCGAAAGCCTGGCCGATGTACTGAGCGGCTCCGGTGGCGATGATGCTTGCTTTGCCACCCGGCAGCGGCCAGATACCATCGTTGCGGTATGCCCGCTGCTCGGTATCGTGGAAGATACCGGTGATGGTGGCCCCGTAGTTGGACTGGGGCAGGTAAAAAACCCGGGCCGCGTTGGTCATGTCGGCCTGGAAGTCCGTCACGATCTTGGGCCAGGTACCCATCATCCGGTAGAAGTAGTATTCCAGGTTAGCGAACTCGAAGGGGATCTTGTCCAGGGTCCCTTCATCCATCCTGATTGACTGGATGTTATAGTACGGCTCATGGCCGTCAAGGAAGGCCCGGACCAGGATCTGGCGGATGAGCCGGTCCTCAGGCAGCTCGAGCTGCTCGTAGCTGTTGACCGCGCCCGCGGTGTAGGCGTAATGCTCGACCGCTGACAGGAAACCCATCGGGCTGATCGACTTCTCGTCGAAGATGTCGGCCCAGACCTCGCAGGCATTGACGGAGGTGCTGGTATCGCCCACGTTCTCGTCGAAGGTGATCTTGAGCTGGGGGTTATCGAAGTGCTTGGCCAGGAAGGCCAGCTGCTCGTCCCACAGGAAGCGGCCGAAGTCCAGGGCGAAGAAGTCGACCGTCGGCAAGGTGGCGATGTGAAGTCCAATGTCCATCATGCTACCGGGCGGCCGGCTGTAATAGGCCAGGGCCTGATTCTGGAAGCCGCTGAGGGAGTGAAGGACGGTGGAGCCGTCGACCAGCTCGATTTTCGGGATATTGCCCGGGGGACCCGCCGTGTCATACCCCAGGACCTTGGTGGCATTGAACCGGATATTGAGCCGGCTGATCGGCTTGTCGATATCGATATTGAGGACCTTGGTGCCGGCCGGACCCAGATCCTCCTCGGCCATTAAGAGGGCCTGTCTGTATTTAGCCATGTTTCACCTCAAAGTTGGGTATTCGTTCGGGCTGAAGTCGGTTATCCGCCTCCGCCCAGCATCGCCATTCTCTTGGCGTTCAGCGCCTTGCCGACCTCCTCAACGCGCTTGTAGTTGGCCGGGTCTCCCTTCGGTTTGCGGGAGCTCAGACTGAGACCGGCCAGGGTGGAGAAAAAGGGCTCCGCACCCGTTTTGTAGTCGTCCTTAGCCGCGGCGACTCCAGGGCCGAAGCGGTCCTTGCCGACGTCGTTTATCTTCCGGGCGAACTTAGCCGCGCCGGCCTTGACGACGCCACTGCGGAATCTGTTCTTGATACCGGGGGCTGAGATTGCCTGGCCGAAGGTATCGGCAGCGCCGGCGGTGTTACGCGCCCACGCTTCCGCTGCGGCCGCGGCATTGGTAGCGAACTCACCGGCTGCCCGTCCGGCGTTATCGCCCCACTTGGTGGCAGATGCCTCGATTGGCTTGACGCTCAGGGCTCCCAGCAGCGCATAGATCGGGAGAGTGAACATCAGGACGATAAGGTGCCATAGTTTCCGAATCATAGTGTAATTCCTCCGTTTTCGTTACTTTTTCCTCATTAGCTTGCGCGAATTGATAGCCTATTCATTGACAAGCATGCGCCCTGGGAGCTATTATGTCAATAGGGCAACATGTTGCGCTACGACGGAGGTTAGATGCCGAGACAGGAACGCGAGCGCCGGTATATCTCAGAGTACATGATGACCACTTGGCCCGCCGGCGGCTGGCAGCTCAACGTGGAGCTGGGACCCATCCCCCAGGAGTACGTCGACCGGTACGGCATGGGGAAGGCGGCCGCGATGTTCCGGCCCACCAGGCCCCGCGTCGACGCCGTCAAGTGGCTGCCGGATAAATACTACCTCATCGAGGCCAAGATACGGGATATCAAGGCCGGCATCGGCGACCTCAGCTACTACCGCGGCATGCTCGCCAGCACCACGGACCTGCCTTTTTACGAGGGGCAGCCGGTGGTACTCCGCCTGGTGGTCCCCTGGATGATAGCCTGGATTCAGACCGCCGCGGATGCCGCCGGCGTCGAGGTCGTTGTCTCGCATCAGCCCTGGATTGATGATTATGTCAAGGAGCGTCAGAATTACTTCACCGCGGAGTACCGCGCGGCTCGAGCCGAGAAGATGAGGCTCCGCGAGATACTGGGGGTGGATTAGAAGAAAATGTCTCCATGTAAGACTCCCGGGACTATCGAATACCAGCAGAGGTCACTCAGCAGGTTATCTTCTGCGATGAGCGCAATGAGGTTAGAGGGTATCCCTGAGTTAAGTACCCCGTTTCGTGCTCTGAGTGAGGCACGAAGCGCCCTGCTAGGCAACATAGGCTTCAAGATACCCCGTAATGTCTTTTCTCTCCTGAAACTCTATGGACTATCCCCAGGGACTATCCAGCTCTGGCTTGATGAAGAGTCAGGGTATTTTGTGGAGGCAAGAGCTAAGTCGGGAGCGCCTCCGGTGTATCATCATATTACCGATGAGGTGGCTATGGTCATTCTCAAGGGACAGCTCACCCATGAGCTCGAGGCGGAGCTGATGAAACCAGACGACTATCAGGGGGAGTAGTATATTATGGAAACTTTTATACTTGTCACAACCAGCCTCTACACCCGGCTCACGGCTGTCAGCCTCCTCATGAATTACGTCGCCCTGGCACCCGGAGTCCCGACCAGGATGCACTTTACCGATGACTACGAGGTAGACCGCGAGATTGCCGACCGGGAGACGGGTAAGCCCAAACGCATCAAGTCCCTGGTCTTCTGGGTAGACGAACTCAACGGCGAACCGTGCGCCCGTACGTTCTCGGTGCTGTCACAAAAGCTGCAGGCGCCACTTGAGCCGTTCCGTAAGAATAAGGAATACCTCAAGTACGATTTTATCATCACCCAGATGGGCGACGGCTTTCTCAAGGACTGGAACGTCCAGACTATCCGCCGCCCAGAATAGGACACCCCGCCCCAGGTGACGCGATAAAACCAGGTCATTTGTCTCGTAGGAATTGTCCCTGTGCGCTTATATTATAAGCGAAGAGCCGCTGCCCTCTCCCCGTTTCCTACTCAGGTGGACTAAAAAGAAGCGGCGCCAGCGAAGTAGCCCACTGACACCGCTTCGTTTGTCAGCCACGTTCAAAACTTTTTTGAGTATCGCAGGAACCCGGGGGCTGGAGCCGGCAGGGACAAAACAGTTCGGATGCCAAACTGTTTATACTCCCTCCCCATTGTCTTGGACTTTCGCTTCCGGAGCGGGACGAGACTTTGCCAGCCTCCAGATCTCTCCAAAACAGTTGGGACACACCATCACCGGCCTCAGGTAGCGTGGCTCGACCTCGTCCTTGCACCCCTCACAGTGGTACACCGCTGCCGGCCGCGGCGCTCCCGGGGCCTCCGCCGGCGGCGCCGCCTTGATTATGTTCATCTCCTTGAGCACGTTGTCGACGAACTCCTTCAGGTCGGCAACCTTAAAGCGATAGATCTGGTGCTTTGCTATCAGCTCCTCCTGCTGAATGGCATACGGCAGCCGGCTCAATTCAAACGCATGGCCGATGCCGATGGTGCCCTGGTCAAGCGCTTCCTGGACCACCGGGCTGGCCGTGGAGATTTTGATCAGCTTCTCAATATAGTCCCGGGTGAGACCGGTTTCTTTTTTTATCTGGTCCGGGTCCATGTTGTGGACCAGGTAGAGCTCCTTGAGCACCTTCACCATCTCGGAGACCGGCGTCTTACCCCGAGCATGGTCGAGGAACAGGTTTCGACAGAGCAGCTGGCGCATGTCCCCGTCCAGCACCGCCACGTCAATCGGATGGTCCCCCGCGGCGATCGAGTCCTCGATTCGGTGGAGGCCGTCCACCAGTACCAGGTCAGGCCCGATCTCCTGCACCAGGACCGGCGAGATTATCCCCACTTCCTTTATCGAGTCCCTCAGTAACTGGCGCGTCTCCTCGTCGAACTTTGCCGTGACTCTTACCGGCGGAATCTTGATCAGGCTTGGCTTTACTTTCCGTAGTTTCACTTTTGCCCTCCTCAAATACAATAGTTAGCTCCCAGGATGCCGCGATTGTCAGCTGTGGTTGTAAACCAGCCCGCACTCCCTTCTCGATTTCCTTCATCGCCGCCTCCCTGTCCTCGCAGTCGACTTTTTTCCACAGCTCCCCGTACTCCTCCTTGGTCCAGACTTGGTACTTCATGCTTTCCCTCCTTTCATTCGCTTCGCTCGTAATTCCAGTTTTATTCGCCGGCAGTGTAGCCGGCACTCCCGCCAGAGCAGCTCCTGGACGTAGAGCCGGTCCGCCTCAGCCTCCCAAAATATCTTTGACTTCTGTAGCGCCTCATGCAGACTCATGTTAGCACTCGACCCCCCTTGACTGCTAATTAAAAAAGAAGTACGATAATTCCTGGCGCTGTGCTGGACGCCGGCGACTATCGTACTTCTCAGGAGGTGAACGGTGTTCAATCGCTCACTTACCCCTACATTAGCACGTCCGTTCTCTGTTGTCAACACCCAGCTCCCCCTTCTACCAGGTACGCCCCCAAAGCTCGTGATACACCATAGTAACCCCTTTCCTCGGGTGATAAGAGGCAATAGAAAGGAGGTATGGGAGGAGACACGTTACTATGGTGTATCATCATCCTACCGATTCCTCCCCAAGGAGCTCTTTTTTAAGCGCTACGACCGTATTCGCGAGTTCTTGAAGGGAGTCCTCGGCTTGTCGACGGCTGAGCGGGAGTTCATCCTTCGGGGGATGCGCTTTGGGTCCTACTATGGCCAGTGTTACGCGAAGATATCCACCCTGTGTGAGGAACCAGGATGTTCCAAGGCGACGGCGTTCCGCGTCCTTCGAAAACTGGAGGACCAGGGCTTGGTGACTCGCGTCCGCCGGTATCTCCAACCTAACCGGCGGCAGATTTCCAGCCTCATTCTTTTCCATAAACTACTCCTCCTGATTGCGAAGTACCTCGCCGAGCACGGCCAGCGGTTCGTCGAGGAGTGGCTTCAGCCGGCGCTGGCTCTAACCTGGCGGGAGCTGTGGCGGTGGCTAACGGAGCCGCGTGAGGCTTCTCCGCCTGGTGCGTCTCTCGCTCCTTCTGTACCTTAGCCACCAGGGCGTTCGAGGGCGAATTGCCACAATCGAAGACATCGGCGGGGTCGCCTCCCTGGGAAACGGCGATGTGAGCCATGGGGAAGATGCCGACCCTAACCGGTGGGGTTGCGGTGGCTCCGCAGTCCTTGCAGCGGGCGCAGAAGCGCGCTTCGACCATGTGCCGGCTGCCGCAGTTCCAGCACTGCTCATTCCACTTTGCCTTAGTCATGGTGTACCTCCTCTACCTTTGCCTCAGCCTTTTCCTCATCGGGTGACCCTATAGGGAAGGCGCGCCTCATCGCTTGCCACTCGGCGCGCTTCTGAGACAGCTGCCAGGGGTGCTTGGCGACCACCGGCGACCGGAGCCGGTCGGGGTGCTTCTTGCTCATCTCGGTCATTTCCGCCTGGGTGACGATGCCCATGCCGGTGAATGAGGTGTCTGATATCTTCTTGACAACCTCGGCGGTCCAGGCATGCGCGCCCTCGGGCACCTGGTACGTCAGGCGCTCGTCCATGGTCAGCGGCCGGCTCTTGAGGCTGTAGGGGACGCCGGTCTGGTCCGCGTGGTAAATATAGCCGTCCAGGCCGATGTAGGGCTTCCCGTGCATGATGACCACATGGCCGCGGTACGGGTCCAGCTCGTAGCGGTGGGCGTAGTCGATGAGCGCCCGGATGATGATCGGGTCCAGCAGCTCCCCGGTCTCCAGGTCGGCAACCGGTAGGAAGCCGAGGGACTGTCCCGATGGTATCGGGGCGTCTGGTGCCGGCAGCTTCTTGGCGAACTCCTGGGCCCGCCGGGTGGCGACGTCCTGGCCGACCTTGCCCTGCTTAAACTCCTCGGTGATGCTGGGGTTGCGGACCAGCTGGTCCGGGAAGTGTCCCTTGTAGCACTGGAGCGTCTCACAGTTCCCCTGGGCGTTCCAGACCACGTTCAGCGGCTCTTTACAGATGCCGCAGAGCTGGGTCCGCGCCAGGTCCTTCAGCTGGTCAGATGGTAGCTTAATCATACCGTTTCTTCGCCTCCTATCCTATTTCTCAGTCTCTCCTGGCAACGGAGAGGTTAGCTCAGTGTGGGTTATAAAATTACGTTTAGCTACCCGTTTCAGAGCTTCGATGCCTAACTTGAGAGCATTGTATTCATCGAGCCAACACGCATCGGGTTCCTTACTTAAGATGGTCTGTAACCTCTTAATGGCTTCGTCTATGGTCATTGTCTCCTCCTTCCTATTCAGGCAGGGGCGGGAGCGATTTCGTTGTCGCTCAGTAGCGGTTAGGTTCGCCGCTTTGATACCTACCCTACAGAACCCATCCTGTTACTCTCGGTCAATACCGCCCCATATGCTTGTCAAGTAGGTTCAGGGCTTACTCCTTCGCGCCGACAGCGGCCGCTTGCTTCTCGAGCTGCTTCCGTTTGAACTCGGCATACTCAATCTGTCCCTCCAGGACGGACCGTAGCTCCCCCACGCGGTCCAGCAGGGTCAGAAGCCTCTCCACGGCCTGGGAGAAGGTCTCCCGCTTGCCCCGGAACTGGTCGAGCCGGTTGTAGACCGGCTCCTCGAGCTTGACTGTCTTAGCTGGCATTGTTACCTCCTTAGTCCTTTGAGGACGTTGTACAAGGCTGGCGCTCTCGCCTTATCGTAGGCGTCCCGGGCTGGCGCCGTCGCCTTCTCGTAGGCGACCAGGGCTGGCGCTACCGCCTTATCGTAGGCGACCAGGGCTGGCGCCGTCGCCTTCTCGTAGGCGACCAGGGCTGGCGCTACCGCCTTATCGTAGGCGTCCCGGGCTGGCGCTCTCGCCTTATCGTAGGCGTCCCGGGCTGGCG
>Ga0315288_10007177_pt1 | contig 14126 bp, 26 predicted proteins | sample YL17G11_20_MG_FD_203454 | JGI IMG/M metagenome (GOLD analysis project Ga0315288, IMG submission 203454) | Sediment microbial communities from Yellowstone Lake, YNP, Wyoming, USA - YL17G11_20 | ecosystem: Environmental > Aquatic > Freshwater > Lake > Sediment | place: USA: Wyoming | collected... | reverse complement strand
TTTTCTGTGGTTGCTCTGCCGTAGTTACTCCCCCAGAAGTTGCAATCGTCCAATCTGCCTTCGCTAAATCTATCGCAGCATAACCTGCGGCTACTGCTTGCGTAAAACTTCCTATCACACTTCCTTCAACTGGTGTATAGTCATTGGTATAAAGTTTTAATTTTACTGTATCTCCTGGTGTAATCTTATTTAAAGAATAACTTAAAAGTAATACTTCACCTACATCTGGAATTAATAGAGCCATTTTTTATCACCTCGTTTCTTTATTCTTAATTCTCTATAACGAATAGTAAATTATATAATCCCCTGTTTCTGCTGACATAGAAGCATATAATCCAGCAGAACAAGGTATACCTTTTCCAGGAAACATTATATTAATTGTATGTACTTCATCACTTGGCATTAAAAAAGCAATGGCAGTATTAGCCGCCGTAATGCTATCATAAACAGTGATAGTAGTTTCTGTGGTAGTATCCGCTGTATAAGATACCCCTATTAAGTGACAAGGTCCCGTAAAGATAAGTCCACTTGCTCCTAATTTACCACTTGATTTAATTACCATAATAATCACCTACTTTTTAGATTTTTTACTTTTCTTTTTAATCTTAACTCTTTCAGGTAATCCTTTAATATTCGGAGTATGTTTCAACCATTTATCGAATTCTGCTTGACTCATTTCACCACGTTTAACCATTGCCCCGAATTTTCTTACCTGTGCCTTACTTTTGAATGGCATTTACTCACCCCCCTTTTTTGATTTTAACTATAAAATTATCTGCTAATACCTGATATAACCCATTGGCTAATCTACCCACTTCTTTTTCTTTTAATGCGTAATTATTATAATGACCATCTATTGCATGTATTATTTCATGGTAAAATGTTCTATCAATATCTGATTTTGCCCTTACTTGTTTTTTAAATTTTTTACATAATCTTATTTTTTGGGAGATAAAATCACATTGCCCTAATATTTTTTCCTTATCAAGATATTTATCATCAAAAAATACTTTATAATTATGTCCAGCTACTCTTATTTTATTTGGTATTTTCATATATCCCCCTTTCTATTTCCACCACATACTTTTATTTCTCCATTCATTTACATCCTTCAAAGTTACTGTTTTGTAGTGGTCGCAAATCATTTTTCTATCCACAAAAATCTTAAATCCTGCTTTTATAGCTTTCTCACAGAAGTATAAGTCTTCACCTAAATTACACAGACCTTTATCATTATAGCCAAACATAAAATAAGGTTTTTCAACCGCTTCAAATACTTTTCTGTTTATCAGAAGACAGCCAGCCCCTACTCCATCAACCTCTACTACATCGGTTTCACATGTCTCATCGAATACTCTGTAATGGTTATTCTTGATTTGTAATACCAAAGGAATTAATTTTTTACTTTCCTCTTGCCATTGGTAATACACGCCTGAACAAATATTCTTTCCGTTCTTGGTCATTTCTAATATATTAAAGGGTGGCATAATATCACTGTCAAAGAACAAGAACCATTCATAATCCATTTGAAGAAAATGCTCTATTAATAAATTTCTGTTATGACTGATACCGCCACCAAAGGTAAAAACTACCTCTGTATCGTAATCCTTATCTAAATGTAATAGAAAAAGTGCTAATTCTGTCCTTATAATTCCAGTAGTAGGAATGGCTATAAAGATTTTTGTTTTTTCCATATTTTCCCTTTTAAAATATTGCGGTTTAGGTTCACCGCAAACCTTTAATATTATGGAGTTTCTTCAGTTACTAAGTAACCATTACCAGCAACAACTGCGTGATTATTTATAATCATATTAGGATAAGTAGCAACATTCGATATTGGTACAGCAGCAGAAATCCAGTTAGCAACTATCACAACAAGACAACGTCCTTGTGCCTCTTCAATGGTAATACCAGTTGCAAGTTGAGTAGCAAAAATGTCAAAGTCACCAATAATATTATTTTTAATCACCGTTTGATAGTTTCCCTGTCCCGCCGCAATAGTTATTCCTGAAGTGAGAGCACATATAGTATTATTAGTAATTTCTGACCACTCACAACCATCGCCAAAGTAAATACCAGTTATACTTGAATGACCATTACCTATGAATTGACAATTATCTACTTTAAAGATTTGACTATTAGCACCAATTTTCAAACCATACGTACCCGTAGCGTGGTCATTTCTAAATACACAATTATGAAACTCGATTCCAGCACACTCAGCAGGAAGTTCGACAATAGATGCAGCCGTTATAGTTGTGAACCACATATTATAGATATGACAAAACAAAGCAGCAGTAGCGATAACTGAACTACCAGCAACTCTAACCAAGTTTCCACCACATCCAATCATATCGCATTTTTTAGGTAAAGCTGTTAGTGCGGCATATTGACCACCATCAATGTATATTCTATTTTTTCCTACATAAGTTGTTCCCAATGCATCAATATAAGCATCACTGGCTGTAACAGCGGCTGAAATGGTTGTAAAAGCATTTTTCCAACTTAACCCAGTAGTATTATTTCCGTTTGGAGAAACATAATAAGTTTCACCACTACAAGGGACATATTGAGCAAGTGTTTGGAGTTCAGTTAATACATCATATAGTTCGCCCTTACCAACTCCTTGAGCTATACTTTTCTTAATTTCCATTTAAGTTATCTCCTTTCGATTAGGGGGGATTAAGTTCCCCACTTCTCATTATTGTTTTAATTGATTAATTAAACATTTGTTGGACAATTAAAAATATTCACGATGTTGGCCCCATTTAATACAGTCGGTGCACAAAGTTCGTACCACCCCATCGTGCCGTACATAGCTAAAGCATTATCAGCAGTAGCTTCAGGTGGACACATATAGAATTTCTTATCCAAACCCCTTAGTCTCACATTACCGAAAGCATTCTTACCAAAGATAGAAATAACGTAAACTGCACCAGCTGCCACATAAGTGCCGATTGTTCCAGCAGTATGTCGGTAAGGATTAGTATCCTTATGGAAACGAACACCATAGATTTCTCCGTCTAAATTACGGTATAAATCTTTAGGTGCGGCATAATGCTGCATATTGATCCATTCACTATCTCTTTGGAAATCATACTTTGTTAATGGACTGTAAACGGCATGATAGAAACCATCATCAAAGACCGCAGAACCATTAGATTCTAACAGTGCCACTGCTTTTCTAATCAATTCACAAGATACAGTATCGGCAGTAGTTAAGCCTACAGTAGTCACTAATCTGATTATGTCGCCTGCAACGGGTATATTACTTAATGCGTCTACTCCGGTTTCGGTAGTAGGATTAGTTCCATCACAGGTGAATATTCTCACTTGCCCATAATTCTTGCCTGACAAGAATACTACTACTCCAGTATCACCACTGGCCAAACCTGAAAGTGCAGCAGTCCATTTAATTCTGGTTGTAGCAGTACACGTTGTTACAGTTCTTTCACCTGATTCATTAGCATCAGCATCAGCCCTTAGTCCAATTCCGCCTTCTGCTACGGCTTCCCAGATGAGAGAGTCAATAGTAGAAGCGGCAGCCTTACCCTGTTCTACCGCAGTCTCGGCTAAATCTGCGTCCATATTAGTAAGCCAGTATTTCTTTGATGGTTGTACAAACATTCCATATTCAGCTACAGTCGCTGATACGGTGTTGCCGTGAATCTTAGTTGCGTTAGGGTTAGTTCCTTCGGTTAAGGCAGTCCTTGATAAATCAAAAGGTGCTACACGAGTAAATTCCACGGTATCGCCAGCATTCTTGGGTATCTCTGCATTTTTCTCTCTTGAGGCAAACTGGTCAAAGACTACAAAGTTCTCTTTACCCTGTAAAAACTTCCCCTGGTAATAGGTTTTGTTAAATTTGTGCGAAGTCGTTATTGTTTCATAAGTGTCTCCAAATGTTCCCATCATTACCATTATTGGGAACATTAAAATCCTTCTAATAAATTTACGAAGGTTCATAAAAAGTCATCTCCTTATTTAATATATTTTGTTTTCCTCTTTTTCTACTTATGGAGATATATTCTTTTTTAGCCTTCCTTCGGCAGAGTGTCCTTTCGGTTTGCTTCAGGGGTGTTGCTTAAAATCCTATATCTTACCTATTCCCCGTTTATCTTCTTCTCTTTTCCATATCGGCTATAACTTGTCGGTTATATTCGGGATCATCTTCCATTTTTTCTATATCATATTTTGGAGCTGAACCCGTTGGATTAATCGATTGAGTTTCCAGGTCACTCAACCCAACATTACTTGCCTGGCTCTGATTCTTCATCTCTTCCAGAACCTCACGTTTAACCTGTTCTCGCATTGTTTCTCTTTCTACTTTTTGTTGTTGAGAAAAGTCCGTTGCTGACATGTCGTGGTAAGCCTGTTCGTAAGCATTGGTCTTATATTTAGTGAAATATTGGGGATTTTGATTTAAAAATCCCTGAACCTTTTCTCGGTCAAACTTTACGGGAAAATCTTTATACTTATTTTCCATTTCGATATAAAGTTTTTCTCTTCTTTTTTCTATATCACTTTGATAAAAGGGTGCAGTCTTAGCACTGGTCAGCTGGTCAACATAGTCCAATAACTCTTTATTGTATTTAGACTGTTTATTGAATGCCTTTACTGGATCTTCGTAATATTCACTATCACTTATGATTGGAGGTTGGGGTTTCTGGGGCAAGTTGCTCGGTTGTTGAGACTCTTTTATAGCCTCTTCTTCAATCTTGACAACCTTTTCCCTTAATTCTTCTGTCTCTTTAATTTTTTGTCTATATTCTCCAATCTCATCAGAACGACCTTGAATAAATTTCTCTTTTTCATCCAATAATTTAACTAATTCTTCGGCTGATTTTCCCTTGTATCGTTCAGGTAATTCCACTTTCGGCTCTTCTACCTTCTCTTTCTTGATTGCCTGAATCAGAGGAACTTCGGGAGTTTCGCCTTCTTCTTGGGCTACTAATCTCTCGGCTTCTTCCATAGTCAGGTCTTTTCTAATATCAACAGTTTTTTCGACCTTCTCTGAAGGGGTGGTCTCCTTTACGGGAGCTTCCTTTTTGAGGGTGTTGTCTTTAGTTACCATTCGATATTACTCCTTTCCTTTTAATTTTAATGGTTTGAAGTATTTTTGCTCAAACCAATTCATTTTATCTTCTAAATTTTGAAGTTTACCTTCTAAAACTATAGATTGACTACCATATTTTTCTTTAAAATCTTCCCATATCGTTTTATAATTTAATTCCATCATTTCCCTCCTTTTATTCTATTTAATTCTCGCTGATCTTCCTCAGCGGAAATATCTGTAAACCTTAATAAATCTCTAAAATCCTTGACAAACTTTATTATCTTTCGGCAAGATTGAATAGTTGCTAAATCATTATTTTCTATATCTTGTAGTTTATTAAGGTTATCTTTCTCATATTTGCCTAGGAAATCCTCTATAATTTTCCAACCAGGCATCTTAGTCATTTTCTTTAGATTATCAGCCTGGGCAATAGATATAATTAGTTCGGTCTTTTCGTCCATAAATTTCTCCTAAAAATCTTTAGCAGGATTTTCTATCTTAATCACTATTTCATATTTCCCTATAAAATTATTTCGGTAATATATTATTTCTCCAAAATATATATTGTTACAATGTGATGGTAATATTACTCTCTCAAATTCTTCTTTTATAAATTTAGCCCAATCGCCATATCGCTTTACGATTGAACCATATTTCTTAATTTCCTCTTTTATACAAGCACGAATATCGTTATCTATTCGTCTGGCTTGTTTCTCCACAAGTGGTAAAATATTAGTTTTATACATTTCATCTATTATTGATAGCAATTATTTTTTCCTCCTTTCTCTTATTTTTACACTTCTCCCTTAGCCTCTGAAGACTGTCCTTGTTGTTCACCAGGCGAGGATACAGAGGAAAGCATACCCCCGCCCGGTAAACGACCGGGTACGGGGTTTACGCCCGGTCCTGGGGAAGAACTCTTTTTCTTCAATTCTTCCACCGCTTTCTTCTGCTTATTATTAAATTCCTTTGCCTCTCTCTCTTTCTTGAGTGAAGGTATTAGTTTTTCAACATCCTTGAACATAAATCTATCGGCTATCCTCTTGCAGATTTCTCTAATATCGATAATGGCTTCCATAATGGTCTTTCCATCTGGTCCTATCTGTGGATTGCCAGCATCATCTAACTTCGCAGCAACCGCCTTTAAGGCGACATCTAAGAAAGCGAACAAGTTTTTGAGCTCGGTCATCTTCTCTAAGAATCCTGATACACCAGTAGGAATAAAGTCAGGGTTTCCCTTTAGCGCAATATTTTCACGAGTAATCTCGGTAAGTTTTAATTCTTTGGCTTTCTCTTTTCCTAAGACACGTATAGCATTAACCTTCTCCATAAACTGTATATTATGCTTATAAAATATCTCTAAAATCTTCTTGAAGGCAGGTTCTAAATTATTCTTGACCTCGGTTTTAATGGGCAATAGTGCCTGTTCCTGCATCTTCATCAATCCCCTGAAGGTTGAATGCACATCTTCCTTATCCCCGGAGGGCATAACCTGAGGCGGAGTAGAAGTCAATTCTTCGATTACCTTCTCAAACATACCGATAATTTGATATAGAGGGGATAAGGCAGCAGCCTGAGCAGTAGTGTTAAGGGGAACGATAGTGCCAGCCCTTTTTACCGGGAACATCTTACCAGGACGTGCCTTGACTGCCTTGGGATTACCCAGATAATCCTCTATTACCAACTCATACATATTGTTGGCAATGTAATTTACGATATCAGTCAATTTATTGTATAGATTAGTAACCATTGGGACTAAAGCAGAGACGTCTTCACCCGTCCCTATCCCCTTATTCTCGCCGGTTAATTTATCTTTCCACACCGGGACGAATATATTACCACACCAATAAGGATATTTTGCCGCTCTGATTACTTTGACTCTATTTGCAAGTGTGATAATGCTCCAAACATAATCTTCTTGAAAGGGGTTGATATCGGTAGTATCGTTTAGTTTTCCTTCGATTAATCGTTGTGGTACTAATCCATGATATTCTAATAGTTCAACTGAATCCTTAGGTGCAGTAAGAGAAGCCTGCTCGAAGGAAGAAGGATATTTTGTCTCCGCAAGGTCTTTGATATTAATGTATACGCCTTCTTTCTCTTTCTGCCTCAGATAGGTGGCAGGGACATTTTTCTTCTGGAATATCTTCCAGGAAGTTAAATCTTTGTTAAAGGGGTCAGATAAAAATTCTTCCACAATATCTACATCTTCTATATCCGGACCATCAAACAAAACTACGTCTTTATATTTATCGTTTCCAACTTTCTGTTTCTCCTTAATAAATTTCCAGGGGACACAGACCACACCATATCCATAGGTCTCGTAGTTCTGAATCCAGGGAACTAATTTTCTTTCTATTTCGGCATTATTCAGGTCATAGACTATTTTAAGTCTTAGAAGTTCTGCATTTTCTTCGTCAGATTCCTCTCCTGGCTCTAAATCAAAACTTTCTGCACCACGAGATAGAAGCATCTCCGCAAAGTGAGCTGTCTTATTGCGGATAATCTTCTTCAAAATAGGAACATTGATATTAGCCTCAGTAGATTTCTCATCAGTCCAAGGGGCGGTATAAATGCTTTTGATGTCTCTCCATCTATCTTGAATAGGTCCCCAATACGTTCTCGCCATCTCATAACGAGTCTTAACATAATCAATTAGCAAGTCTTCCTTGGTATTGATGACCTTCTTCTCTTGTGAAGTCATATTATTCATATTTGTTTTTTTAGGCAGTATAATCACCTCTTAAAGAAATCTGTTATACTAATAAGTTTTCCCCTAAATATTCTTGGATTTTCTACTTGCACATAATAAGGTTCTTGAACCTTATATTTCCTAAGTATGCTAATGGCTTTTCTAATTATCGAAGGCGTTAAATAATCATTTTCAGACATCATCTTTTCCCTCTCACTACAAACATACATTATTCAGCATCCCAAACTATATCCTTACAGCTTGATCAATAGATTCGCATAAAAGAAAAATAGATTTCTCTTTGTATCTTTCGATGTCTCCTAAAATGTGTAGCAAACATATCATTTTGTCTGCATTATTTTTATTAATTTCTAAACTTTTAAGTTCTTTCCAAAAATCTTTAGTTATCATAATTTCCCCCTTCCTTATGATCCTGTATACTTATTCGCCCTCGCCAAAGCAATTGCGTCCTGCTCTGCTTCCCAACTCAACCACTTTTTACTTATAACTGCGTGTTCTAGAGTATGTAAACCGATAATATAAGCATCTGCTTTATCAGGACTTCTACCCAATCTCTCTTTAATTTTTTCCTTTGGTTCAATTAGTATCTTGCCATTACGTATCAGATATGATACACTCGATAATTCCCTTGCTAAATCCTTGTCTTGCCAAGTTAATTTGATATCCTTTTCTGCAAACCTTCTCCCGGTATTCCACCACATCTCAGCTCGTAGATTATAATATTTTTCTTCTTCCTCTACCTTCTCTGCACTATTGACATCTAAAACTTTATCACCCATTTCCCTTAATCTATCTGCTACTCCTGCACCTAAACCAATCACATCTACACCAATCAAGTCGGGGTTTTTTTCTTGTGCCCAGATATGTATCATCCCAGCAGTATACATAGTATCTTTCTGACCGAATATCATCTTATCAACTATGTCCGTGCCTTCTAAATAGTAACAAACCGTTAGATCATCGCCAAACCTTGCTACATCTACCCCGAATACTCGTTTAGCCCTGCCTATATAACTTTTTACTACATTTGCGGCATCTCGAATCCAAATATCCTTAATGACAATATCTTCACCTTCGAGACTATCCCAACTACCCTCTAAATAAGCCAGTAATAATTCTGGTCTATGCTTAAAGGCTTCCTGTAAACTCGCCATATAGGTAGGTGGTAAATAAGGATTCTCTATTGGCAAGGCAGGTATATACATCTTCTTCGTATCACTGCCTAACACAAATTCATCCTTTATCCAGCAATTTCGAGGGTTTGCGGTGTATAATTCCTTGTAAGGTAACGGCTCGCCGTTAATCTGCAATCTAAATCTTGACCTCAAGATTGCTATATTATCTCTATCGGTTTCCTCTGCCTGGTCTATAAAGATAACTGCAAACTCTGCACTACTAAACTTGGAAACATCTTCTTCTCTATCCAATCCACCGAAACTATATTTTACTTTCCCTTGAATAATAATTTCCTTATCCTGAACTCTAATTTCATACTGGTTTTGTGGTATGATTCTTTTCCAAGTTTCCAGAGTAGTATCATTGAAATCTACTCCTCTGTTACGCCCCATAAAACCTAATTGAATAGGGTATTTAGTCACAGGTAATTTGAATTTTTCTATTACCCAGATCGCATATTGAAAGAGTAATAGACAACCGATATAACTTTTACCACCACCCATTGCCCCACCAAAGAGGATAGAATTAATGTTAGGATTCCAGAAACTATCCCAACATTGTGTCTGTTTAAGAGTTAACTTAACTTTAATTTGGTTTTGGTTGTTCATAAGTCTTTTCTATTATAAAAGTCAATGGTGATCCGCCTGCACCAGTAAGCTCATTAATGGTTTTAGTTGGCACATATTTATTTATAAAGTTTTCAAGGAGTCTATTGTCTATCTTTAGTTGCTCAATATAATGCTTGAGAATACTTACATCGTGAGTCTTGTCATATTGCATTGCTACTTTGGTAAGGTCAAGAAGGGTATAGCCTTTTTTCTTCATACAACCAAGTTTAGAACCTTTTTTCAATCTTAATTGACCATTCGGCAATCTATTATAATTTTCTTCAATTAATTTTTCCTTATTTTCCCTTATTTTATAGGAATCTTCCATTACCATTCACCCTCACACTTTTCAATCGTTACCTTAAAAGCCTGCCCTTTCATTGATATCAATTTCAATATTGCCTCAATCTCTGAAGCAGGTATATCAAGTTTTATCCTGCTATTTCCGTCTAATCCATCCAGCTGAATAGCGCTTAAAAGTGGAGCTATCGAAGCAATAAATTCTATTTTTTCCATTACAAACTCCCCAAATAAAAAAAGCCCTAACAATTGAATTAATTAAAATTCAATCATTAGAGCTTCGCGGGACATCTCTTTTGAGATCCTTTAGATCGTCTCTAAATTATTATTTAATTTTTAAATCCTCACTCTTATTAATATTAACCAGACCGCCCATATAAAAATTTTCGGTTACACTTCCAGTAAATTCAGGGTTATCTTCTAAAATCTCCTTCAACTTTATTAATATTTTTTTTATTATTTCATATCTTTTATTCTCTGTCAATATATTCTCCTTAAAATATATCATTAAAATTTTAGTCTGTCAAATTTATTTTAAAAACACCCTTTTAAAAAAAATATTAAAAAGGTAAAAAAGAAGTCTTTTTTTCGATAACTCATTTCTTAAACAACCACAACTTTTAGTATGACCATCTTTTAAATGACTTCCACGAACAACTTTTTTTACTCCACAATCACATTTACATAACCACATTAAATTTATCCCTTGATTAGGATAACTCCTATCAATTACCATTAATCTTCCAAATTTATTTCCTGTTAAATCTATTACTTCTCTCATATTTCCTCCTTTTTTATTAAAATCACCCTTCAAATTCGTCCTGTGAGGGGGGTATAGAAAATCCCGCTTGTGATTATACCTTACTTATCGTTCAGTTTTTTCACTTAAATCTACTTCAGCCTTTCCTAATTTCTCTATCTTTTTTAATATTTTATTATTCTTTTTTGAGTTACAACTTTGACAAGCAGGAACTATATTTTCTTTAATATTATTTCCACCTTTGCTTATAGGAATGATATGGTCTATAGTAGGTTTAATAAAAAGGTCAAATTCCTTATTACAATAGGCACATTTGAAATGATATCGCTTTAATATTTCTATCCATTCATTGAAAGTTAGAGTATTAATAATTTCTTTTTCTCTGGCTCGTCTTTTAGAATCACTCCTTTGCCTTGATACTTTTCCCTTTTCTGTTTTTCTAAATTTCATACTATATACTAAAAATTTCTCAGGATTATTTTTTCTCCATTCTTTACCATATTCCAATATTATATTTTTGTGATTTTGATAATATTCCTTACTATCTTCTGGATATTTTAATCTCCATTGTTCCATATATTCTTTTGCATATTTTGGATTACTTTCCCGCCATTGTTTACCATATTTTAATATTTTTATTTTATTTTTTGAATAATATTTTTTACTATATTCTTTAATATGTTCTATATTATTTTCTTGCCATTGTTTTTTGTTTTGTTTTTTATTCATTTTTTATTCATATCTTTTCATTTTATTTTTTACTTTTTCCAATGCTTCTATTTTCTCCTGCAACATTCTAAAATGATTCCAAACATCAATTTCAAACTTATCAAATTCATCGCTTAATAAATCTACTTTTGGCCTCAGGGTCTTATGGGAATCCCTTACAAATAAATCGTTCACCTTGCCAGCTTCTTCATAAACAAAATTAGATAATTCATTAAGTTCTGATTTTAAATCATTAATATCATCTTTTAAACCATTAAACATTATTTTTCACCTCCTCCCTTTATTAATAAAATTTTAATATCTTCCCTAATTTCTTTTTTATATCCCCATAAACGTCTTTATCTATAATTGTCAATTTTATATCTGGATAGTATTTTGCCATTCTTTTGATTTTAGTCTTGCTCTTTGAGTCCATATACCCTTTAACTTCGTGATATTCAATAGTTTTATCTAAATTATAAACCTTGAAATCTGGTCTATAACTTCTTGTCCCGAATTTAATCTTCTCAAAAATAAATACATCTTTCTCATATTCCCACCTTAATATCTGTTTTCGTTTGATAAGAAAATCTAAATATAAAGCATAATTTGCCTCCCATTTTGACCTAAAAAACATTTCTTTACCATTTATATTAAAATATCCCCTTGCCACATTATTCCATTTTCCCGGTATTTGATTATTTTTAGGCATTTTATTCCCTTGGGCTTTACTCATATTCTTTCTTATTGTTAAAGATATATGTTTTCCTTTATTCGCTTTATTTAATCTTTCCACTTCTTCCTTTGAATAATATTGACTCTTACATTTATTTGAACAAAAATTTCCACTTATTAAAAATCTATAAGGCCATGTATATATCTCTTTACCACATTTTTTGCATAAAGTTTTTATCTTTTTGCTTTTCCCTTTACGCCGAGTATTTCCTTTAAGGGATTCACTCATTTTTGTTCTTGTTTCTTCTGAATGATGACCGCCTTTAATCATTTTTCCCTACCTTAATATCATCTATCCCGCCATAATTTTCCCTTATTTCGTCTTCACATTGAGGATAATAACTATCTTTTTGCTCTAATTTCTTAATCTTTTCTTCCAATTCAGTTATCCGCTTTTCAAAATCCTCTAAAATATCAATAATTTCATCTAATGTTTTCACTAAAATTCCATCATAATTGTGTCTTGTTTTATCATTTCTATTAACAATTAATCTATCTAATATTTTATTCATCTTATTCACCACCCTCCCTTTTGGCTAACAAATGCCATTTTTCTATTGACATTACAAAAACACATCCACCTATATTTATACCCACTTTATTGTCTAAGGTGATATGAATACTTGGCGAATAATAATCTCCTTTAATCTTACGCCATATTTCTTTATCGGTATTAATATAACATTTTTTACTTTTTTTCATAAAATCTCTCCTCAATTTTTAGTTTCAAAATATAAATCACTTCTCTAATACCATTAATATTTTTATTCCATAATTCTCTTGATGATATTTCCTTCATCATTTTATCAACATCAATAAAATTATTTCTTAATTCTTCTAAAAACTCTATCGCCTCTTTTACTTTCATTTAATTCACCCCCCTTCCAATATCTTTTTTCTTGGTATCCAATCCTCTTGCCACTCATAATGCTTCACTAAATTCTGATTAACCTGACTATTCTCCTTCATTTTAGCTAATAATCCCTGGCTCACCCTTTTCTCAAAAGGTAATACTTCAATCTTTTCTTCTCTAAAATCTCTATCTAATCCACGTTTTATTCTATATCTATTTTGTATAACTTTTAACCTACCGGGATTATTTTCTCTCCATTCCTTAGCTTGCTTTTTTATTTTTTCTTTATGCTCTAAGTAATATTGTCTCATATAGGTTTGGGAATACATTATTTAACCTCCTTTATCCAGTTATCACCATCCCAAATCTTATTCCATTTCTTTTTAATTACAAAAGCAAGCCAGAGTTCGTTCATTGAAGTATATTTTTCGGTGTCTGCATCTCCAAACCACCAATAGAATTCCTTAAATATACCATACCAATCATAATCTATCATATCTTGTAACTGCTCCTGTGTAGGTAGATAAACAACATTTAATTCACCATCGTCATATTGATAAAAAGTCTCTTTATTAAATTTTGTAAAAGGAATTGGTAATAATTTCTCTTTTTTAAATACAATATATTCTTTATCGGTTTCCTCATCATTATAAAATTCTATTTCTTCTGTAATAAGAAGAAATTCTTCTGAATATTTGATATAAATCTTATCATCAATATGAGATTTTTTATCTTTCCATAATTCCTGTATTTCCTCCGCCTTCTCGCATTGTTTAATATAATTAGAAGTTATATACATATTTAATTACCCTCCTTTATCCAAATCATTCTTTAAAGCCGTTACCAGCCAGCCCACTGGATTCCTAATATTCTCTAAATATTTAAGCTCCTCAAAATATTTTTCTATTCTATCTACCGGATATTTTTCAAATAGGCCATCTAAAAAACTTTCCTTAAAGCAACCAGATACTAGGTCCAGCATTTCTTTCTTTAACAACTTTTCTTTTTCCTTAGAAGAGTTATCCACAGTTTCCACAGTTTCCACAGGAGAAACACACACCACAATTTGTTGTGTACTTTGCTTTGCTTTGCTTTGCTTTGCTTTGTCGGGTTTCTGCTGGGTTTCTGCGTCAGAAACTACCCCAGAAACCTTTTTATGATACAAGACCCGCATTTCTTCTCGCTTTTCAATGACTACACTTGCTCTCTTTTTTATA
>Ga0315288_10007176_pt1 | contig 14127 bp, 13 predicted proteins | sample YL17G11_20_MG_FD_203454 | JGI IMG/M metagenome (GOLD analysis project Ga0315288, IMG submission 203454) | Sediment microbial communities from Yellowstone Lake, YNP, Wyoming, USA - YL17G11_20 | ecosystem: Environmental > Aquatic > Freshwater > Lake > Sediment | place: USA: Wyoming | collected... | reverse complement strand
ATGTCACGCACGGTGAGTCCGCAGTCATCACCGACACCTTTGGTGCCTCAGTGATTCGGGCAGGCGTCGTCGTGGAGGCAAGCGGCATTGCTGACGCCCTTTCCGCTTCCGCCGCGTTTGCGGTGACCGTTGGGGAGAGCGCAGCAATTACTGACATGCAGACCTCACTCGCTGTGTTCACCGCCACCGTATCGGAGAGTGCGGCGATCACGGACGCGCAGGGCGCTGGGGTCGCGTTTGTTGTGCTCGTGGCGGAGAGCGCAGCGATCACGGACGCCCAGGGTTCCACAATCGTTTTTGTGCGGGGAGTGGAGGAGAGCGCAGCGATCACGGACGCCCAGGGTTCCACAATCGTTTTTGTGCGGGGAGTGGAGGAGAGCGCAGCGATCACGGACGCCCAGACCTCACTCGCTGTGTTCACGTCCATACTTGCGGAGAGCGCAGCAATCACGGACGCGCAGGGCGCTGGGGTCGCGTTTGTTGTGCTCGTGGCGGAGAGTGCGGCGATCACAGACGCACAGACCTCACTCGCTGTGTTCACGTCCATACTTGCGGAGAGCGCAGCGATCACGGACGCGCAGACATCGCTCGCTGTGTTTACCGCTGTGATGGCGGAGAGCGCAGCGATCACGGACGCACAGACCTCACTCGCTGTGTTTACCGCTGTGATGGCGGAGAGCGCGGCGATCACTTCCACCCAGGGCGCCTCGCGCACCCTGGTGGCCCTGGTCGCGGAGACGGTGCAAGGGACGGATCAAGTCAACGTAACGCGACTCTTTAGCGGATCCGTCGCCGAGACACTCACAATTGCGGACCTGCTGCGCCTGCTCGAACCCCTTGCCGTGTACGCCGTGCAAGGCGAGTCGCGCGTGGTGATGGTGGTTTCCGAGTCGCGCCTACTCACCGTGATTGACGAGCTGCGCGCATTGGCGATCACGGTTGAGCAACGCAGCAACGATGTGAACTAAAGGAACGGAGGCAGGGATGACCACGACATTCACCGAAGGTGATAAGCCCACAATCGACAAGGACCCGAACGCCGTCCTTGACTACGTCTTCAACTGGTCCCTGTGGTTGAGTCCGATGGGGGACACCATCGCATCGAGCGAAGTCATCATCAATGATGGAGTCTCGGACACCTTGATCCTCGACAGTATCGACGACACGGCGACAACGGTCACTGCGTGGCTCAGTGGTGGTACGGTCGGGACGAAGGTGAAGGTGACGTGCAGGATCACAACCGCGAACACCCCACCCCGCATTGAGGACCGTTCGGTGTACATCAAAGTGAAGGAGCGGTGAGCCATGGCTCTGATTGTTGAAGACGGGACCGGGCGGCCTGACGCGGAGTCTTATGCCTCGGTCGCAGAGGCGGACGCACACTTCACAGCGCGGGGACAATTCGACGCGTGGGACGCAGCGGAGGACAAGGAGGTCGCGTTGCGCCTCGCGGCGGACCACCTAACACAAGCCTACCGCAATCGCTGGGCCGGGAGCCGCGCGACGGCGGTGCAGGCGATGGACTGGCCGCGCGTGAATGTGAAGATGGACGGGCCGAGCGGCGTGCGCGACTATCGCGTCATCCCACGCGAGCTCAAGTCGGCGCAGATTGAGCTCGCGCTGCGCGCGCTCGCGGGACCGCTGATTGCGGACCTGGGGGTGGAGGTGAAGCGGGAGACGGTCGACGTGATCACGGTCGAGTACGTTGAGGGCAGCGAGCGCCAGGCGCAATACTCCGCCGTCGACTGGTGGCTGGAGCCGCTGCTGGAGGGCGGCTCGGGGTCGAGCATGATAGCTGTGGCGAGAGCATGAACTTCTACACCCGTCTTCGCTCCACAGCTGCGAAGCTCATCCGCAGCAAGGGCCAACTCCTACGCGTGTACTACGGCGGCGTCTCCGGATATGGCGCAGGGACGAGCGACGCAGCCGGGTTGCCGCCTGTGCTCCTCTCGGGCGCTGTGTTCGATTACCCGACGAAGGATGTGGACGGGACGAAGATTCAGCGCGGCGACAAGCGCTTGCTGCTCGAAGCGGGGGACTCGATCGTGCCTCCCGGAACGAAGGATCGTGTCGAGATCGGGGGCACGATGCACGCTGTGCTCGATTGCAAGCCCGTCGCCCCGGGAGGGGTGGATGTCGTGTACGAGGTTCAAGTGCGAGCCGGAGGGTGAGGGCGATGGCTACGTGGTCGATCCCTGTGCACAAGTTGGCCGAGAAGACCGGCAGCAGCATTGCGAGGATCGTGCGCGGCGCGGTGCTTCAAATCTTCAACGACGTTGTGTTGCGCTCGCCTGTCGACACAGGTCGCTTCCGCGCCAACTGGAACGTCTCCTACAACTCCATAGACACACACACCTCCGCCAAGACGGACACCTCCGGGCAAGCGAAGCTGAACGACGTGAAGACGGCTGTGCTTGGGTTTCGGATCGGAGACAAAATTTATCTGTGCAACTCGCTGCCCTATGCGTTGCCGCTGGAGTACGGGGGCTATCCCAACCCGCCCAAGTTCGGCAGCAAGAAGCGCGGCGAGACGGCTGTGGCCGTGCATGTCGTCGGCGGGTACTCGCGGCAAGCCCCGAACGGCATGGTGCGGATCGCCGCACGGGAGTTTCAAGCAGCGGTGGAGGCGAGGCTGAAGTCATGAGCTATCAAACGATCCGCGACCTGCTCCGCGTTCAGCTCAACACCACGCCGGGCAACCTCCCGACAGCGTGGGAAAACGTCGCCTACACCCCCGTCGTCGGCGATCCATATCAGTCCGTGCACCTCCTTCCCGCGAGGACGGAGAACCCGACATTTGATCGACCGTTCCGGCGCGAGACGGGGCTCATGCAGGTGTCGTTGTTCTTTCCTGTGAACGCAGGCCCAGACCCTGCAGCCCTCCGAGCGCAGGCGATCGCGTCGATGTTTCCTCGGGGGTTGACGCTGGTGAATGGGACGCTGCGCGTGCTGATTGATGCTTCGCCTTTTATCGGGCCAGCGCGGAACGAAGGAGCTTGGTATTTTTTGCCTGTGTCGATTCCGTACACAGCGGACGTTTACAGTGACTGACCCACGCGGCGTGTGGGCGGTAGTTTTCGGGGCAACCCGCAACGTGAGAGTGAAGGAGAGATGTGATGACGATTGCTACTGGTGTTGAGAAGGTTGTGTCGATGAAGAAGGAGACGACGTGGAATGCGCTTCCCGGAGTGTCGGGTGCGCAGGTCATGCGCCGCGTCAAGTGCATGGCCTCGCTGAAGAAGGAAACGTATGAGTCCGCAGAGATGCGCTCAGATTACCAAGTCGCCGACTTCCGGCACGGGGTGCGCTCGGCGGTGGTGTCGCTTGAGGGCGAGATGTCGCCGGGGTCTTACCAGATGCCCTTTGCGGCGCTGCTGCGTCGCGCGTTCACATCGGGCGTCGCGCTTTCGGGCGTCTCCCTGACCATCGCAGGGTCTGGGCCCACGTACACGATCACCGGCACCGGATTCCTCACCGGCGCAGGGCTCAAGCAATATGACGTCATCCGCCTCAGCGTCGGCGCGCTGAACGCCGCGAACCTGCTCAAGAACTTCTTCATCCTGAGCTTGACCAATACGGTTCTGACTGTGATTCCGCTGAATGGGGTGGCGCCTGTGGCGGAGGGGCCTATCACCACGTGCACGCTCACCGTCGTCGGCAAGAAGTCGTGGGTGCCGCTGACGGGGCACACGGACGAGTCGTACTCGCTGGAGCAGTGGTGGCCGAGCGTGCCGGCGTCCGAGGTGTTCACAGGGCTGAAGATGCAGAAGATCGACGTGGGCCTGCCGGCGTCGGGGATGAGCAAGTTCAAGTGCGAGATGCTCGGCGCGAATATCGTCACCTCCACCTCGCAGTACTTCACCTCCCCCACCCCTGCGGGCACCTCCGGGGTCTTTGCGGCTGTAAACGGGGCCATCTCCGCCAACGGCGCAACGGTGGCGCTGATCACCGGGATCGAATTTTCAGGCTCCGGCAACATGACGGGTGAGCCTGTAGTCGGCAGCAACACCTACCCCGACATCTTCGAGGGACGAGTGCAGGTGAGCGGGCAGATGACTGTGCTGTTCGATGGGCCCACATACCGCGACCTCTTCATCAACGAGACTGAGGTGTCGATCGGCATCGCTCTCACCTCCAGCAACTCCGGGATCGCCGACTTCATGACCTTCGTCTGTCCTCGGGTGAAAGCGGGCGGGGCGGAGAAGGACGACGGGGAGAAGGCGTCGGTGCAGACGATCCCGTTCACCGCGCTGCTCGCGACCAGCGGCGGTAACGGCATCGCCAACGAGCAAACCACGCTCTCCATTCAAGACTCGCTGGCGGTTTGATCATGACGAACCTTTCAAAATTCAACACCGTCGAGCGCGCCAATGCAGGCGTCGAGGTCGAGCTGAAAAACCTCGCAACGGGGGGCGGGAGCGGCGCCTACATCACCCTCTTCGGCATGGACAGCGAGCGGTACGCAGAAGCGAAGGAGGAGCGTGCGCGTGACCTCCTTGCGCGTGCGGCCGCAGGCCTCACCACCACCTTCACCCGCGAGGAGCGCGCAACCTTCACCGCCAACACCCTCGCGCGGTGCACAAAGGGGTGGCGCGGGCTGGAGAGCGAGGGGGACGGGAAACCGCTTCAGTTCTCGGTCGAGGAAGCGGTTGAGCTTTATCTTCGCTACCCGGCGATCGCGGATCAGGTGAACGAGGAGATCGCGCGCAGAGCAAATTTTCTGAAGTCCTGACGCTACGGCTGCTCGACTATGCGCGCAATGAGGTGGAGCTAGCGCTGAAGCAAAGCGATGGCTCCACGCTCCGCCAACACCTCCAAGTCGGTGAGCGCGTATGGAAGCGTTGGGACGAGCGGCTGCACAGGGAGGTGCCGGAGGCGATGGCGCACTTGTGGCGATGGTTTCGGGAGTTGGCCATGGGACGGACGTTCACAGAGTACGGAGCACAAGCGTTGAGCCACGCGGAAATCGACGCGTGGGCGCGGCTGCGCCGAATCGAGCTGTCGTCGAAGGAGCTGGACGTGTTGCGGATGCTGGATGCTGTGATGCTGAACGTGTTGCGAGAGGACGGAAAGCATGGCTGATGTAACCACACTCGGCATTGCCGTCGATTCATCGGGCGTGATCAAGGCCACCGAGGCGCTTGAGCGCATGGCAGGCGCTGCGGACAAGGGCGCCACAGCCGCGACCGGCGTCGATCATGCCGCGACGGGCATGGCAGGCGGGATGACCGGAGCCATCGTCAAAGGCAGCATCCTCGCTGATGTGTTGATGGCGACGGCGCGGTTCGCCTTCGACGCCACGAAGCGCATGTTTGAGCTCGCCGTGGAGCTGGGTCGGTTTCAGGACATGGCGGAGATGACGCAAGCGGACCCGGCAGGGCTCGCGTCCATGCAGGTCGCGGCGGATGTCGCAGGCGTGAGCATGGAAACGGTCACCATGTCCATGAACCGTCTCAGCAACGTGCTGGCCGGCGTCGAGGACGACGGAAAGGCAGCGGGCAAGGCGCTTCAGGCCATCGGCATCGAGATCGAGGCGTTCAAGAAGTTGGGTCCAGACGAGCAGTACCGCAAGGTGGCGGTGGCGCTGGAGGGCTATGCAACTGGTCAAGGCAAGGTTGCCGTCACGCAGGCACTGATGGGACGCGGGTCGGGGCAGCAGTTGAGGTTGATGCACGAGTTGGCGACGGAGACGGAGCGCTCCACCATCGTCACCAAAGACATCATCAAGGAGATGGACGACTTCTCGGACGCCAATGCTCGCACAGCATCGCAGATGCGCCAGATGATCGGGGTGATGATGTCCGGTTCTGTGCCCGCGCTGAAGGCGTTGAAAGAAACGGCCATCGGCGCCGTGGAGTCATTGCTTAGTCTTGGCACAGAGGCAGGCCAGCTCGCGCTGCAAGGGGGCATAAAGGAATTCGCGGATGGTGCCGCCACATCGCTTGGATTCTTGGTGGACGTGATTGAGGGCCCGATCCGCCTGCTTCGAGTTCTCAGTTCCGTGGTCACAGGAATTACAGCTGCCGCGTTTGCAAAGAGCAACGCGGAAGCGAAGGGCATTCTTGCTGACATGGTGAAGACGACGGATGCCATCTTGATGGAGCTGTCCTTTGGGCAAAAGTTGGCGGAGCGCCTGGCAGCGGCTCGCGCCACGAAGCCCAAAGCGGTTGAGCCCGAGAAGCCGAAGCCAAAATTGGACTTCAACCCGAACGCAGAGGAGTCGGGCGCAAAGGCGAAGCAAGTCTACAACGAGCTCATGCTGTCGCTGCAAAAGAAGCTCGACCTGGAGCGCGAGGAGCTGGCGTTGGGGCGGAAGTTGACCGAGGAGGAGAAGCTGCACATCGAGGTGTTGGCGCAGGTGAAGCGCTCGAAGCAGGATATGTCCGCTGCGCAGATGAAAGACATCGACGGCATGCTGACCGCGATCGGCCTCGTCGCCAAAGACCTTGAGCTGCGGGAGAAGCGCGCAAAAGCGGATGCGGCGTACGCGGAGGAGCTGCGCGGGCTCGTGAACGTGGAGCTGCAACGGCGCGACGCCCTCATCACCGTTCGAGAACAAGAAGAGCAAGCGCTCGCCAATTACGGCAAGAGCGTGGTGGCGCTGCAAGACCTCCAAGTGGCGCGGATGCGAGATGCTGCGGCCACGCTGCGACAGGCCGCTGTGATGGCCGGTGAGTACAACCCGGAAGCAGCGACGCAGGTGCGGCTCTTGGGCGAGCAAGCGACGCAACTCGAAAAGGCAGCGCTGGCCCGCGAGCGCTTCGATCAGCGTGAGCGCGCGGATCGCGGCAGCATGGGCGTCGGTGCGCGGCGCGCAGTCGAAGAGTACCTCGACTCTGTGGCGGATGTGGCGCGGGCGACGCAGCAAGTGGTGGGCGGCGCGTTGCGGCAGACCGAGGACATGATGACCGATTTGTTCACGGGCAAGAAAGTCGATGTGCACGCCTTCATCGAAACCATAATCGCGGAGTTCACGCGCCTGGCGATCGTGCGGCCTCTCATGGCTTCGATTTTCGGCGGCGGTGGCGGCGGCGGGTTCGCTTCGCTGCTTGGGTTGTTTGGCGGCGGGGCGGGCATGGCGTCGACTGGCGCGGAGCTGTCGACGGCAGCGGGCATGGCCATCGGCACTTTCGCAGTCGGAGGTCGCCCCCCTGTGAATGAGCCGTCGTGGGTCGGGGAGCGGGGAGCGGAGCTGTTTGTTCCGGATCGCGCAGGCACCATCATCCCCAACAACAAGCTCAACGGCGGCGGGAAGCAGATCAACTTCTCCCCCACCACCATCGTCAACGTCGACTCCCGCGCCGACATTGCGCAGACGCGGCAGTTGATCGAGAGCGCGAGTGCGAAGACGTCAAAGGCGATGCTTGACGAGTTGAAAGCCCGGGGAGTGTTCTAGCCATGACCATCATCACACCATCCACATCGATCATCTGCGGGCGCTTCGGCTTCGGGCAGCATCGGAGCGACATGACGGAGGCGAGTGAGTCGACGGGGGCAACCGCGACTCGCATCCTCGGACCACCGCGGTGGCGACTTGCGATGGAGTCCCCTCGCCAGTTGAGTGTGGTGCAGTTGGGGATATGGCAGCCCATGTTGATGAAGCTGCGTGGCAACGTCAACCACCTCGCCATGTGGGATGTCGTGCAATTCGCGCCCCTCGGTACGATGCGGGGCACCATGACGATCAGTGGCACGCCCGCGGCGGGCCTAAACACCGTGACGATCACGGCGGGCGGAGGACAAGCGGGCACGACGCTGAAGGCGACAGATTGGTTGCAGTTCGGCTCGGGGTTGACATCGCAGCTCGTGAACCTTACCGCTGATGCCGTTGCGGATGGATCGGGTGTGATCGTGGTCACATTCGAGCCCCCACTGCGCATCGCACTCACCAATGGCAGTGCAGTCACATGGGATCGACCGGTGGCACATTACAAACTGGTCAACCCCGACTTCATGCTCAACTACGACCCGGGGTACTTGACTAAGGGTTCCGTTGCGCTCGACTTGATGGAGCAGTGGGGATGATTACACTTGACGCAGGCGAACTGACCCTTGTCAACTCTGGAGCCCGCGGGCTCGCCATGCTGGTTGAGTTGAACTTCCTCAGCGGCGTTCAGCGCTTCACAACGTGGCCGCACGACTTGCCGATCTCCGGGAACACCTGGATTGGACTCAAGGGCCTCGGCACCATCTCCCCACTGCGCGACAGTGAGGACACGAAGACGGACAAGCTCGTCCTGTCGTTGAGCATCGTCAATACCGCGATGCTTGCAGCGGCGGTGGGCAGCGCGAGCGAGTACCGGGGGCGAGTGGTCACGATTTCACTGCAGTTGATCGACGAGACCCTCAAGCCTGCAGGAACTGCAAAGCCCCTGTGGGCGGGCGAGATGGTTGGCATCAAAATCACTCGCAACTCCTCCAAGATGGCGGATGGAAACAACGGAGGCACAATCGACTTGGAGTGCGCTCGCTTCGGCACGACTCGATCCCGCAACGCGGAAGGCCTGCGATTGACGCACGCGCAACAGCAGGCGCGGTTCCCAGGGGACCTCGGGCTTGAGTACGTGCCGAAGTTGATCGAGCAACCTCAGGTGTGGTTGTCGAAGAAGTTTCAAACGATATGACGAGCAGCCTCGCGTCCAACCTCGACACCTACCTGCAGGAGCAGGAGGGGAGGGCGTTTGATTGGCCCACCTTCAACTGCTGCCACTTTGCGCAGGGGTGGGTGCAGCGCCAAGAGGGCCACGCCCTGAACCTCGTGCCAAGGGTGAAGGATAGGAAGTCGGCGCTGCGCATCATCCACGACCGCGGGGGCAGGGAGGCGGCGATATCGAAGGCGATAGGGCGTGAGCCGATCCCAGTCACCATGGCACGCCCTGGGGACCTGGTCCTGTTTCGCAGCGCCGACTCCGCGATGCTCGGCATTTGTTGTGGGCGTACGGGGGCGTGCATTGGGGAGGGGGTTGGGAATATAGTGCATATAGAGATGACGCAGGCCTGCGCAGCGTGGCCTGTTGGAGCGCACGTATGAAGTTGACTCGAATCCTGCAGGCACTACTGTTGTGGGCCATCGTCACGCCGGTTGACGCCGAACCCGCAACCATTGCGTACATCGTCTCCATCTACACCGCGTACCAGGTGGTCATCAACCTGGCACTCCTGGTGGTGTTGAATGTTTACAGCAGCACGACCGCGAGAAGAAAGGCACGACGCGCGGAGTCGGCAGCGCGCGCCGCCTACAACTCCTCCCTGCAGGATCGAAGCGTTACGGTGTTGCAGGCAATCCCGCCGCTGCGCCTGGTCTACGGACGTTGTGTCACGGGTGGTGATCCCGTTGCCATGTTCACCACGGACTCCACGCGCTACTACGACAACGGGACACCGTACACGAAACCCGACGCGCTCCGGCATGTTGTGATCGTGCTCGCTGCCCACCAAGTGCAGGCAATCGGGGAGGTGTTCATTGCGGGGATTCCCATAGGCCCGTTGGATGGCAACGGGTGGGTCACGACGGGCGCCTACATGAGCACAGGAGTGACTCGAAGTTTCGAGGTGACTATCGCGGCAGGGGGAAGTCACACGACACTTGGTGCTGCCGTTGCCACGGTGTTTTCCGCGTGGGACACGGTCGCGAGCACTTGGCAGACACCGGATCAGGGCGGTCCGAATATGGTCGCGGGATCGTACACGCTGACGGGTGGTGGGAGTCAGATCAACAACACAGGAGCGAACCCGATCTCCGTCACCTACACCTACCAGTACGGTGTGGCGCGGGTGAAGGTCGACAAGTTTCTGGGCACCGATACGCAGACCGTTGTCCCGTACCTCAACAGCGTTGCGCCTACGCAGTGGACAGCGAACCATCGCCTGCGTGGACTTGCGGGCATTGTCCTCACCCTCGACCTAGAAGAAGCAAGGTTTCAAGGTGGCATGCCACAGGTTGCGGCGGAGGTGCAGGGCAAACTTTTGTTTGACACGCGCAGCAGTACGACGGCATGGAGCGACAACAACGCGCTGTGTATCCGCGACTTCCTCACCTCCTGGCTTGGCATGAGTGTGCCGACCGCCTATGTCGACACTCCGCTCTGCAACGCCGCCGCCAACGCGTGCGATGTGGGAGTCAACGTGGTTGACTTTTCTCGCGTCAACAACTGGTTCCGCTTCGGCACCGAAGCGGACCTCGAAGGGTGGACGGTCGGGGGCGCAACCCTCGCTGTGACGGGTGGGAATGCGGTGGTGAATTCAAACAGCACGGACCCTGTGTTCATCCGCAACAACCTCAGCCCAACAGTTGCAGGCACGACGCACCGCGCGGTGCGTGCGCGCATCAAGCGCGTGGCAGGTGCGGCGTGGCAGGGTGTTTGCTTCTTCGACAACACGACGCATGGCTTCAGCGCGTCGTTTTACAAGCAAATCAATGAGCCCACCTACGATCCTGTGACGGGGTGGGCGGAGGTGTTGTGGGACATGACGACGCTCACCGTGGGCGGGGCGGATTGGACGACGAGCACGATCCGTCACATCCGCCTCGACCTCGGCAATGGAGCGAGCGACAACTTCCTCGTCGACTGGGTGACCGTGGGGCCCCTCACCTCCCCTATGTACACCCTCAATGGGGCCTTCACGACGGGGGATGGGAAGGAGGCGGTGCTGGAGCGGATGGCGGAGTCGATGATGGGCGCGGTAAGCTACGGCGCCGCCTGGCTCATCAACGCGGGGGCGTGGACGTCCCCGGTCATGGACCTCCTCGACGACGACTTGGACGGGCAGATTTCATTCCCGCAAACCAATACGCCGATGGACGAAGTGTTCAACGGTGTGCGCGGAACCTTCATCCCCTTCCTCACCCAGACCCCCATCGAGTTCGATTCCTACCAGAACACGTCCTACGTTACCGCGGACGGTGCCCCGTTGTGGACGGATGTGGAGCTGCCGTTCTGCAACAGTGGAGCGCGCGCAACAAACCTGGTGCGCATCAAGACGGAGGAGGAGCGGAACGGGCAGATCGTCCAGTACCCTGCGAAGTTGAAGGCGTTCCCGTTGCAGATCGGCGACCGCGTGCGCGTCAACAGCGCGGAGTATGGGCTCGTCTTGAAAACCTACCGCGTCACTGATCGACAGTTCGGCGTCACCAGTCCCGTCTTGTTGACGTTGCAGCATGACGTTGCCGCCTCCTACGACCTCATCAACGCCACCACCGCCGACGCCGCACCCGACACCGCGCTCCCTAACCCGTGGAAAGTTGCGATGCCCGCAGGCGTTGCAGCGGCCAGCGGCACAACGCACCTGCTGACGCAATCGGACGGCACAATTTTGACTCGGGTCCTCGTGACGTGGAACCCGACGACCGATGCCTACATCATGGACGGTCAGGGGAAGGTCCGCGTGCGGTATCGTAGGCAACTGATTGACGCCCCTGGTGTGTGGCGAACCCTAGACGTGCCTGGGGAACAATTGGCCGTCTACCTCACAGGCATGCTGGATGGGGAGGTGTTGACGATTGGTGTCCGATTCAGCAACAGCCTAAACGCCGAGAGCAATGAGGCCATCATCTTCCATGCAGTTGTTGGCAAGACGCAGGCGCCCGTCAACGTCGCAGGCCTAACCAGCACCATTGTGCAGGCCGGTGCGCGTATCAGCTGGAGTGACAACAACGAGGCAGACTATGAGAGCACGGAGCTCCGGTACGGAGCGTCGTGGGCAGCGGGCACTTTCCTGTTCCGGGGCAACGCGCGCAATTGGACGTGGTTGAGCCCGGCGCAGGGCACCTACACTGTGCGCGCGAAGCACTACGACACAACGGGCAACGAGTCCGCAACGGACCAGACAGTGAGCGTTGTGGTGGACGCGGCGGCGCTCGTTCTTTGGGCCTCAATCGGCGGCACGGGCAAGCCAATTCAGTACAGGGTGACCGCCGCAGGGTACCAGGCGGCGCCCCCGAACTCCGTGGGACTGTTCAACCTCGACAGCGGCGCGAACGATTCCGGGGCGAATTACTGGACGATGGTGGCGCGGTTCAATCTGGCCACCGGGGCCTGGATCGACTCGACGCAGTTCAACTTGCACAGTGGCGGAGCCTCAGCCGCGAATGCGATGCAGGCATTCCTGGACGGTAGTTGCACGCCTTCTCACTTGGTTGTGATTTGGAGTTACGACCAACCGGGCGTTTATGCGATTCGCACGACAGGCACTCTGCTCGCTGCCATGAAACGCTGCGGCGCGAGCGATGGTGTTTGGGGGTACGACGACTGGGGTGGTAGCCGCTGCTACATTCTGATCGGGGTGCCCGACATTGGAGCGGGCAACGGCTACGAACTACTGAGCAAGTATCCCGGCCCGTCGTGGTGCTCAACGACGTTCGTGATCCAAAACGGCAGCGCAAATATCAGCGGCGGCGGGTCGCAGCCGAACATCGTGTGGAGCACTGTGTTCGGCACAGGCAAGCCTTCCGACAACGCAACAACCGATCTCTCCCTCGTCAACGCAACGTCCAGCACCCTCAGCATTGTCGGCAATACGGCAACCAAGACAGGCGCCTCGGCGTCGTGGTCTGACTGCTCGTTCTACTCCACGCGAGCATTCACTGGGGGCTGCTTCGTCTCGTGGGTCGTTGCATCGGGGGCGCAGGACTACATGATCGGATTGAACGCCGATCCAACCGCTGACCTCAACTACACCAGTCTCGACTACGCCATGGAGGTCTTTAATTCGGGCACTGCGATCTACGCATACGAGAGCACCACAGGGTACTCGCTTGGCGGCATTGCGCCCGGCGATCAGCTCTCCATCTCCTATGACGGTCAGTTCGTGCGGTACGCGAAGAACGGCACGATCTTGCGCACTGTGGGCGCGCAGCCGGGCCTGAAACTGTGGGCTGACTCGTCGTTTCAACTGCCGGGGTCGAAGGCGCTGGGCATCCAGTTCGGCCCCTACGGCAATGCGCACCAAACGCGCGGTGCAAACCTCGTCGACGCAAGCTGGTGGGCGCCGGGGGTCAACCCACTTTCTCGGTGGACGAGCGCTCAGTCGGGTACTGGTGGCGTTGACGAGTTCATTGCGGCGCTGATGCCGGACGGCTCCTCGCAAGTGGTGTGGCGCTCTGTCCATAGCACAACTGGCAACGCAGGGGGCGGCTGGGCGTCTGGTACAGACCCGGCGGACTACTTTCCCGTAGACCCACTCAAAACCTATTTCTTCGCGGTCTATGTCAAGCGAGTCTCGGGCACCGCCAACGCCTTTCTGTGGGGCCTGGATTCGAACAACACCGTCGCTGATCTGAACACGACGACGTTCAACAACAATCCATACTTCGGCAGTCCCAACTCTCACCCCGTTGGAAAGTGGTGTCTCGCGGTTGGTTGGGTGTACCCCTACAACACGACCGGCCACGTCGTTGGCAAGTCAGGTCTCTACAACTGTGAGACGGGCGCGCTTCTCACAGCTGGGAACAGCTTCAATTGGCTCAGCGCGTCGGTGAGCGCATGCTCGATGCGTGCCTTTCAGTACTATGGCGCGGCCGGCGATGAGCAGCGCCTCGCCTCGCCCCAGGTGTACCTGTGCGACGGCAGCGAGCCCAATGTCGACGACTTGCTGAGCATGATTGTGCCGACTTCGCGGATTGCGCCGAATGCGGCGACAGTGGTCGCGTCCTCTTCTGCAGCATCACCAACAGCCACGATGTCTTATAGCTCAAGCTACGGTGGACACATAGGCGAACTCCTCACCCTATCCTGGACAAACAACACTGGAGAGACAGTAAATGTGGAGTGCTCCATCGACCACGGCGGGCTGCGAACCGCAGGCAATGGTTCCTGTGGGCTGATGCTCTACGCCGGCACAACCGCGATAAATTTAGGCGGTACAAATAACAGCGACCTGGTCTCGTATTGGATCACTGTTCACAGTTGCGTGACCTTCATCAGAAGATTCGCCTCCTTCATACGATCAGTCACCAATGGACAGACAATTTATGTGCAGGCACTGGTTGCCGCCATCCCAAACAGCGGCTCCCCCATTACTGTTACCGGATCGGACATCGCGCTCCGCGCCGTCGTACTGAAGAGGTGACCATGAGCATTTACAGTCTATACAGGGAAGAGAGTGGCATCTTCACGGGCGTCACTGTTG
>Ga0315288_10007175_pt1 | contig 14128 bp, 8 predicted proteins | sample YL17G11_20_MG_FD_203454 | JGI IMG/M metagenome (GOLD analysis project Ga0315288, IMG submission 203454) | Sediment microbial communities from Yellowstone Lake, YNP, Wyoming, USA - YL17G11_20 | ecosystem: Environmental > Aquatic > Freshwater > Lake > Sediment | place: USA: Wyoming | collected... | reverse complement strand
TGAGCAAACCGATGTTTCATTAGCTTTTGGTGATACTAACTATCTTGTGGTGTGGCAAGATGACAGGGATTTTGTTACGAGTAACCGTAATATTTATGGTTGCCGGATAGATAAAAATGGCAATGTTTTAGATGCGTCGGGAATTGCAATCTCCACTGCATCCGATACCCAACAATTTGGAGCAGTAGCTTTTGGTAGTACTAATTATTTTGTAGTCTGGCAAGACCGGCGTAATTATGCAACATCCAAATGGGATATTTATGGCGGTCGAGTTGGAACCGACGGTAGTGTTATAGATGCATCCGGGATTTTAATGTCAAGTTCGGCTAACGAACAGTGGTATTCAGCATCTGCTTTTGATGGTACTAATTATCTGGTCGTGTGGATGGATAGTCGCAACACATATACATCCGGGAATGATATTTATGGGATACGAGTTAATAGTTCGGGTAATATTTTAGATACAGCCATCGCAATTTCTGCGGCAAGTGGTAGTCAGAATATTCCAGATGTTTGTTTTGACGGCACAAACTATCTTGTGGTTTGGGAAGATAATCGTAATAGCGGTTCAACTGGTACTGATATTTATGGTGCTCGGGTAAGCCCGGCAGGAGTTGTATTAGATACTTCTGGTATCGCAATATCAACTGCCGCTGATGACCAAAATGACCCGTCCGTAGCTTTTGATGGCACAAACTATCTTGTGGCGTGGGAAGATAATCGTGATAATGTTACAACTTATTGTGATATTTATGGCTGCCGGGTAAGTCAAGATGGTATTCCATTAGACCCAACTGGCATTGCCGTAACGACTGCGGTTGAAAATCAGTACAATCCTTGTATTGCCTTTGACGGCACAAACTATCTTGTTGTATGGGACGACATTCGCAGTTCGGTTGATTATGATATTTATGGTTGTCGAGTAGATACTGGTGGCACTCCATTAGAACCTCTTGGTATTACGATATCAACTGCAACTAATAACCAGATGGACCCTTCAGTTGTTTTTGATGGCATAAAATATTTCGTAGTATGGTCAGATAGTCGTAATGATATTGATTATGATATTTATGGTTGTCGGGTAAGCACGGTTGGTTCTCCTTTAGACCCTGCCGGTATTGCGATATCAATTCCGAGCCAAGACCAGTTGCTTCCAGATATGGTTTTCGATGGTGTAAACTATGTTGTAGTTTGGTGCGACTATCGCAGTGGTGCTGGTTATGATATCTATGGCGCAACAGTAAATACATCATTAACTGTACTTTCTACTGCTTTGATAGTGAGGACACAATTTGATGATGATATGTATCCAAACTTAGCCAATGGCAATGGAAGACAGTTGCTTTTAACCTATTATAATCAAGCCGGAATAGTTGATAATAAAGCATATAATGCTTACCGGGCCTGGGCAAAAATCCTTGGTTCATTACCTGGCTGGGTTCAAAGACAATCAATGCCAACACAAATTACCCCGAAATATGTTAAAGATGGTGGTTCAATGGTCGCAATCGATGACCATGATTTTGGCACTGCACTTTATGCTTTTCGCGGATATAAATCTAATGAGTTCTACAAGTTCACTGGTTTATGGACATTGTTGGAGTCAATTCCTTTTGGTGTAAAACCCGATGCTCCGACCACAATCAATAAAAAGAAAATTAGCAAAGGTGCGTCATTATGCTGGAATGGCGATTCAATTATCTATGCAACTAAAGGAAACAATACCCGTGAATTCTGGGCATACGACATTTCAACAAACACCTGGACTGCAAAAGCATTCATTCCTGTGCCCAAGGGACTTAAGGGCGGTACTTCTATTGCATATAAAAATAACAAAGTATATCTTTTGGCAGGCGGGCAGAAGAAAACCGACTTACATAACTTCTATATTTATAATCCAATCGCAGATACAATTAATGGTATTCCTTGGGATACATTAGCCAAAGTGTCACTCGGTTTATATTATAAAGCATGGAAAGATGGCAGTTGCATTACAGTAATCCATGATACAATCTATGCATTAAAAGGCGGCGATAAATTTAATTACCTTTGGGCATTTGACCTGCTCTCATCGGCATGGGTGCAAAAAGAAACAATTCCGCTGATTCATCCATTGCTTAATAAAAAGAATAAGGTCGGCGATGGTGGTGCGATAGCAACTGACGGTAGTGTAATCTATGCAATCAAAGGTAAAGGCAAACAAGATTTCTGGAGATATACACCGTTTGTGAATGCAGATGCTGGAATCTGGACACCGTTCGAAACAGTTCCATTTGGTACACTCGGAAAGAAAGGCGGTCCCAAAACCGGTGCCGCACTCGCTTATCTCGAAGGTAATGTCTTCCTCTTGAAAGGAAACAAAACTTCTGAACTATGGCAATATATTCCAGGCATTGATTCAATAGCAAAAGTATATCCTTTAAATATTACTTCAGTAACAGACGTTAAAACAGTGAATTTAATTAAACCGACAATTAGAATTGCACCAAACCCTCTTACCAAACACGCTGTGATTTATTACACAGTGCCAATTTCGGGTAGAGTTACACTTAAATTATTTAATGCGACTGGAAGGTTGATTGAGACATTCATTGACGAGCATCTGAATGCCGGTTCCTATACATTGAGTATTGATAATTGGAAATTGAAAATTCCTCGCGGTGTCTACTTTTTAAGATATAGTGATGCGACTAATCAATCAGAAATTAAACTTATCGTTCAATAAAATCTATAAACAATTGAATAAAGGGGGCGATTTCGCCCCCTTCTCTTTTTTCTTGATGTATTTAAATATTTAACAGTTGTTTTGTATTATTGACCCCGTTAGATATCAATAGTAAGCGTCGTTTCTCAATAATAGAACGATAGAAAATTAAGTCTCTAGTGCAATATCTAACAGGGTTGACAGAGATAAATTTACGAATTACAATATTAATCTTATGAAAAAATGTCTAGTTTTAATAGCACTGCTCATACCAATGTTTGTATTGCAAGCGTCGCCGATAAGCAAAAAGGAATCGGTTATCCGTATTGAAGTTCCATATCATGATGCCGTCTACCAGCTACAAGACAAATATCATTTATCAATCATTGACGCACAGGATTATCATGTCGATGCCTATGCAACTCAGGATTTAATTAATACCCTGAGAAATAATGGGTATAAAGTCACCATTTTAATTGACGATTATCAAAAAGAGTCGGGAAAATTATTTCAAGCAATTCATACCTATGCTCAGGTTTGCAGTACAATGTATGCACTTAGTCAAAACTACCCAGCAATCACTAAATTAGAGACTTTGGGGTTTTCAGTGCAGAATCGTCCGATTTTAGCAATGAGGGTTACCGACAATCCGTTGATTGAAGAAAATGAACCAGAAGTCAGATTGGTTGGTGCTCATCACGGAAATGAAAAAATTTCGACCGAGGTCACACTTTCATTTCTTAGATATCTAACCGAAAACTATTCGTCAAATCCTCAGGTTACGGATTTAGTCGATAACCGCGAAATCTGGATTATTCCAATTCTTAATGCAGACGGTCATGTTGCTAATAACCGTACCAATTCTAATGGTGTTGATTTAAACCGAGATTATGGATATATGTGGCAGTCCGCAAGTCCTTCACCTTGGTCGCAAATCGAAACACGAGCAGTGCAGAAACATTCTCAGCTTAATAATATAACCTTAGAATATGAGTACCACTCAACAGCTTCGTATGTTAATTATCTTTGGGACTATCACCCTAAAGATCCGCCAGATAGCAGTTATATTATAAGTATCTCACAGCAATATGCTGATTCAACTTATGGCTCAACAACAACTCAATTGTCTAAAATTAATGGTTTTGCTTGGTATGTTGCTCGTGGTTCAGCTCAGGACGCAATTTTTGGTATTTGGGGTGGAATTGGGACAACGATTGAAACTCAATACCCATCGACTCAGGCAAAAGTTGACAGTATCTGCATTGCGAACCGACGGGCACTATTAGCTATGATTACAAGAGCAGGTTGGGGAATCGCCGGCACAGTTGTCGATTCAATAACTTCTGCTCCGTTATTTGCAATGGTTCAGTTTGCCAATCCAAAACGGTGGCCAACCTATACTGACAAAACACTTGGCGATTTTCATAAGATGATTGCTCCGGGTGACTATACTTTTAAAGTATCAGCCAACGGCTATCAACCAAAAACAGTTACGGTAACTGTGCCAACCACTGGTGTTGTTGATGTAGATGTAAAACTCATTCCAGATACGAATAATCTATACTACGTTCAAAAAATTGTATGGGTTCGTCGTGATAATATTAACAATCCTCCAACGTACTATGATGAAACCTACACTATGGATGGATTAGGAATGCCGGATGGTATTTACTATTCATTAGGACCGGCTGGGCAGATTGTTTTAGAAGCCGACCCTCCGATTCGAAATTTTATCGGTAATGATTTTACGGTGTATGAGGGAGATGCGACCCCTGAATTTTATATAGTGTCGGTGAGCAATGATTGGCGTAGTTCCTGGTATTCCTATGGTAGTTATAGCGGAACAGTTAATTTTGATTTGACCACCGTCGGAATGGACAGTGTTCGATACATTAAAATCGTTAACTCGGGTGGCGGGTCCACATCCGACCCTTACTCAGGATTTGATTTGGATGGCGTTTCGTATCGTCAAAATCAATCAGCAATTATCGAGGATGTATCTTTGAGAATGATTAATACCGTCAGATTAGCGATTTATCCGAATCCAACAAAATCATTGGTGAATATTAAATATCAATGCGCATTAGGCGGATTAAAGATTTATAATATAGAGGGGAGAATTATAAGAGAATTCACTCTAAATTCAGGTTCAGAAAACATAATCTGGGATACAAAAGACAAATTAGGTAATTTAGTGCCTTCGGGTATCTATTTTTGTGTGATAGATGAACCACAAGGAATGTATAAACAAAAAATAGTACTTAATCGCTAAAGGAGGCGATATATGCAAATAAAAAATAAAATATCTAAAATAAGTTATATACTTATCGCACTAAGTTGTTTGCTATTAGCTATCACCTGTGGTGGAAAGAAAGAGACTCCTCCACCAGCAAAAACAACAATGCAAACAGAGTCAATCAAGACCCCAAGCGAAACAACTGCAGCATCACAAAAATATGACTCGGTACCAGAAAAACCTGTTACTGAAAAGGTCAAAGAAGAGAAATATATGGTAATATCAGTAAAAACTGGCGATAAATCCTTAGGCAAAATCAAAATCGAACTCTACACTAAAGAGGCGCCAAAGACAACAGAAAATCTTAAGACCCTTATCAAAAAAGGTTTTTATGATGGACTGACTTTTCACCGGGTTATCCCTGGGTTTGTGATTCAGGGTGGTGACCCAATAGGCGATGGCACAGGTGGACCTGGCTACACAACACCCGCCGAGATTAGTCCGAATGTAAAACATATTAGAGGTGCAGTCGCAATGGCACGTCAAGGCGACCAGGTCAATCCCAAAAGAGAATCGAGTGGTAGTCAGTTCTATATCTGCCATGCTCCGACTCCAAATCTTGATGGCAGTTATACAATTGTCGGTCAAGTTGTCGAAGGAATGGATGTAGTCGATGCAATTGCTAAAGTTCCCACCTCAAAACCAGGTGATAAACCACTAAAACCGGTAGTAATGACGAAAGTTACTACCGAGTAAGAATTTAACGCAGAGGTCGCAAAGACCGCAGAGAAAGAATTTGTCAAAGTTTTCCTCGGCGAACTCAGCGTGCTCAGCGTTGAAAAGTTCTTCATTGTAATTTAGTTTAGGGTTAACAAAACGGGAGGAGTGTTTATTCACTCCTCTCTTTTTATTTTATTGTTTCCAAACCGATAAAATAGTTGGAACCAGTATCAAATCGATTGGGTAATATTTCGTATTTGTTATTAAGTATATTTTCAATTCTGGCAAATAGTTTAACAAATCGCCATTTATACCCAATCTGCGATGATAGAAGTATATCGTTCGGAAGTGTTCGGTTATACCAGGTTCGTTTTCCTGCTACAACAATGTCAGAAATAATTTCAAATTTACCAGCATTAATTAATATCGAATCTGATATGATATAGCGCGGAACTAAATTTCTGGTATCTGGGGTATAATTCACCGAAAAATAATTCTTTAAGAACCGCCATTTACCGGCTAAATTAAGACTAATTTGAGAATAGGTACTGTCTAATAGTTCGGGAATTATCCATGAATCTTTTTGTGCCCGTACCCAGTTAAGATAAGAGCTGAATTGCTGATAAATACCGGAAAATCGAAAGTCTTTCCACTGTATTGTCGTGCCGCATTGCCAATCGCAAATCGGATAATCTAAATCTTCGGTTACTAAAAACGGAAAAACATCGGTATAAAGTGAATCAAAAGAAAATGTTTTCAGGACATTTTGCTGCAAGTCAATAAATGTTGTTACACCGGAAATTATAAAACCGAGATTGCTCGAGATTGTTAATATTTCCTTTTCGATATTATAATGAACGCCCGGCTTTATAAATAAATTATCACCAATTGTGATAAGGTCACTTAACCCAGCCGAGGTTGTGGTTAAAAATTTATCTCCCGCCCGATTATTGGCTTGATAAAAAATATTTGCGTTACTATTGATTATACCTAACCGACTTGGTGAGTTAAAGGCTAAATCAGCGCAACCGGAAAAAAAGTTATTTTGTTCTGTGTCAATATAACTTGCACCACGGACTGTATTTTTTAAAGTAAATGTTCCCTTTGAAGTAAACCAGATTGGATTATAATAAACCTCCATCCTTTGATAATATCTTTGCCCACGTTTTTTCCAGTTCGTTGCGAAAGCAAACTCATGCCAGAATTCTCTTGCTGACCAACCAAGATTTACTTTGCCGTCGGCTAAAAGATAATTGCTGAAATCACGATTTTTCTCGCATTTACCATTTAAGTTTAGGAAAATTGTTTTATCAATAACCCGAGTAAGGTTAATATCCCCCCAAAAAATATTTCCGCCATATATTTTCAAATAGATTGTATCCAGAGGAAAAGGTTGTACTAAAGTATCATCATACTTCATCTCGATTTTTCTCAAATCTTCAATCGGTAAAGGAAGAATGGTATCTGCGAAAGTAATATTAAGAATTAAAAATAAAAAATAAAAAATAAAATACATGTATTAAATACTTAAAAATGACATTTATGTCACCCCGAACTTGATTCGGGGTCTGAGATGCTGAAATAAATTCAGCATGACACTCCGTGCCAGTTTGTGTTTTTAACATTTGGTTTTTCATTGTTTATATTTATAATAGATTTATTGAATGGTGGTTTGATAATCTCTTTTTCCGTTATTATCCCGGTAATAAGCCGATTGGGAGTAATATCAAATGCTGGGTTATAGACTTTTGCTCGTTTGGGTGCGATTAAGTGGGTTCTGATGTAAAGAACTTCGTTTTTGTTTCGCTCTTCGACAACAATCTCTTTGCCGGTCTTTTTAGTTAAATCAAAACTGGAAAATGGCGCAACAATATAAAATGGCACTTTGTAATATCGGGCAGTTATTGCTAAGGTTTGTGTCCCAATTTTATTTGCCGTATCACCGTTTTTTGCAATTCGGTCAGCACCAACCAAAACGATATCAACTTTATTCATTATTGTCGCCATCATATTATCAGTAATTAAAGTGTAATGTATTTTAGCATTTTCAAGCTCAAAAGCAGTGAGGCGCGCGCCCTGAAGCAAAGGTCTAGTTTCCAAGACATAGACTTTTAATTTTTTTCTTTGCTTGTGAGCAGTATAGATAACACCTAAAGCAGTTCCAATGCCCGGCACTGCAAGCCAGCCAGTATTACAAATCGTTAGAATTGTCATATTATCTTTTATCAATCGCGCGCCAATTTTTCCAATTCGATATGAATTTTCTTGTTCGGTGCGGTCAATTTTTATTGCTTCCGAAATCAAAGTACCGCTTAATTTATTATCAGAAATTTTTGGGTTATTAATTATTGGTAACAGCCGGTCAATCGCCCAGCTTAAATTTACTGCGGTTGGTCGCGCGGATTTGATTTCGTTGGCAACTTTTTTAAGATAGGAACGATAATTTAACGGTTTCTTTAACGATGCTAAAGCTAAACCATAAGCACCGGCAACACCGATTAATGGTGCCCCGCGAATTTTCAGTTCTTTGATTGCCGCTATTACTTTCTGATAAGTCTTAAGTTGAAGATAAGTTACTTTATTAGGCAATCTGGTTTGGTCTAAAATCGTCAGTTGATTTTGCTCGAAACGCATCGCAGACAAAAAGTTTTTCTTAGCCCTGTTAGAAATCTCAGAACTGTAATGACTATCATCCGCAAATTCTGTCTTACCAGTTATACGCTTGGTATTTCTAACAGGGTTAGTCGACATTACAATGTATATAAATAAAAAGAAGAGGGCAGTCAAGATTTATAATATTCTTTTCTGTCCCCTTCTGGTTTGAGATTATAATTACTTAACCGTATTTTTGAATTCTTTACCTGCTCGGAATACTGCTTTTCTCTTGGCAGGAATATTGATTTTCGCACCGGTCGCTGGGTTTCTGCCAACCCTTGCCTTTGACTTGCGAACCATGAATGTACCAAATCCGGGAATCGTCACCTTATCACCTTTCTTTAATGACATCATAATCGTATTAATTAATGTATTGAGCATTGTTTCAGCAGTTTTCTTGGGAACATCTACACCTTTTGCAAGTTTCTCAATTAATGCTTTTTTTGTTACTTTGACCATTTTTCTTGTCACCTCCTTTCGTGATGATTTTTGAACCACACAATGTTTTAATCATTGCTATAAAATATAGATAAAATTATGGTTCTGTCAATAGTTGGTTTTATTTAAGTCAGACATTTATTTAATGATAACAAGTTTACGTGGTTTGACCGATAGACCATTTTGATTTTCAGAACAGATAAAATAAATACCACTCGATAAATTTTTCCATGACAAAGGTTTTAGAATATCGTCAGTTGTTTTTAACGTAGTTACGAATCGCCCCAAGGAGTTATAGACATAAATCTTTTGTCCCTGCTCGATTTTGGCAGTAAAAGGTTTATTGGTCTTCGGTTCAGAGAAAAAAAACACCACGGAGTCACAAAGCCACAGAGGAAGATTGAGAAAATCCTCTGTGAGTCTCTTGTTACTCTGTGTCTCTGTGGTAATAAATTCTTGAGTATTGATGTTGCCACCGAGCACACTGATTATTTTTGCTTCCGCGCTTAAGATTGTTGGTTCTGGTATATATCGCAAGAAACTTTGTGTCTTGCTGCCCGGTAAGCAGTAAACAAAGCCCTGGGCAGCGGTAATAGCACCACCGCCTTTTATTATTTCCGGGGTCGAATCTAATTCCTGCCATTTGGTGACTGGATTATACCTGAAGAATTTTTTGGTTTTGCCACTTGGCATGCAATATATATTGAAACCATCTGTAGCAAGCCCAACCCCTTTTTTAACTTTCTTAATCGGAATCGATTCGATTACTTCCCAGTTATTTCCACTCACTGAATAACGATAGAATTCTTTTTTAGTACCTCGTAATGCATAAAGAAACCCAAATGTATCGCTAATTAACGCAGAACCGGGTTTCATTTTAACTGGGATTCCTTTGACTCGCTCCCAAGTATTAAGAGCATTTGAATATCTTAAAAAAGTTGTATCGCCAGGAAGGCAATAAATATAATCTCCGTAACTGCAAAAGCCGGTACTCGTTTTAAGTTTTACGGGCATGGATTCGGCAAGCTGCCAATTATTACCAGAAATAGAATATTTGTAAAAGTTCTTTTTATTGCGGGTGAGCGTATATATTGTATCATTATTACCATAAGCAAGTCCTAATCCGGATTTGGGTTTAATGGGAATACCTCTTTTTCTTTCCCAGGTGCTGGTTGTTAAATTATAAGCATAGAAACTTGTATCAGAAGCGCGCAGACAATAGATATAGTTATTGTCATCATAGCATAAACTTGTACCGGTTGTTTTGACTTCCTTGGGAAATTGTGTGAGTTCTTGCCAGACATTAGTCGTACGCAATATAAAATTACTTTTGCAGGTATCATTTGTTCGGTCATCATCGCTGGTTAATAAAGTGTAGGATATGGTATTATAAGAACCAGAACTTAATGTACAGGAAGGAAAATGCACAACCGTATCAGCGCCAGGTAAAATTATTGTCGTATCCAATTTTTCATATGATGTCCCATCAATTTTGAAGACAACCGGAATTGTTTCCTGATACGAACCAAAATTCTTGACGCGCACCGACGGTAAAACAACACTATCAATATTAATGTCAATTGGGGCAAGAATCTGGGTTACTCCGACATCATGGGCAGAATAAACTGCCGACCCAGAAATATCATCCAAATAGATACCGTACCGCATATCACCCAAAGGTGTAAGGTCACGAAATGCAATATAGATTGTTGAATCAACATACGGATGCAGGGGAATTTTTGCTAAAGCATAAGATGTATTATTAAATCTCCTTGCCCAAATGATTCGAGTAAAATTACTAACGGTTGGTCCTTTAAACGATAAACGTACCTCAAGACTTTCTAAATACGGTTCGACCGAGCGGTAATAGAATTTTAAACTATCGCCACTAGTGACGAACAATCGTGGGGTGACCAACCAATCATCGTTAGTTAAATTAACATACTCATTATAAAAACAAGCGGCACAACCTGGTGGAGTATTATAAGTAGATGTATTTCTTAACCAGGTATTTTCACCATCATTATTGATAATACGCCAGCCCTCGGGTGGAAAAGTTGTGTTATCAAAAGATTCACTCAGTTGTGAATATGATAAAGTAACAATAGTAATTATTAACAAAATCCCAACACTAAATTTTTTGTCCATAAATCCCCCAAATTTTATTATATAATTAATAATGTAACAAAACCGCGGGTATTGTCAATATTTTTCTGTCTGAAGATAAAGAATTAAATCAGTAGTAATAAATTAGTATAGGGTTATTAAGGGGCAGCGATTATTTAATCTTGACTTAGATTATTTAACGAATTATGATATTAAGTATGAAAAACAATAAATGTAAATTTATAAAATATTTTTGCTTAACACTTATTTTCTTTTTCAGCACGTTCGCAACTTCATTCGCAGCATCGGAACTAAAACAGCCATTTGCCGATTTTCCATTATACGAAACATATTTAAATAATGGCTTACGAGTTTTAATTTATGTCGACAGTTCAACACCAACTGTTTCAACCCAACTTTGGTATAATGTTGGGGCAATCTATGACCCGCCATATAAATCTGGTGTGTCCCATCTCTTAGAACATATGGATGGAACGAAAAATTATAAACCACGCGAGATTTCCGCAGCAGTCGATGCCTTAGGCGGTGAAGATAATGCGTTTACTTCAAATCTATATGTTTGCTATTATGTTGATCTTTCAAAAGATTTTTACGAAAACGCTTTGAAATTCGGTGCCGAACGGATGTCGAGCCTTGATATACCAGAAAATAAATTCCAGTCCGAAAGGGCAGTCGTGATGGAAGAACGGCGATTGGGCGAAAACGAACCGTATGATGTGTTATGGGAACAATTTGACCTTCTCGCTTATAAATTACATCCGTATCGAAACCCAATTATCGGCTGGATGGAAGATCTGCAAAGAATCGAACTGAAAGATTTAATTAATCATTATCATACTTATTATCAGCCATCAAACACCGTCTGTGTCATCGCCGGTGCAGTTGAGCCAAATGATGCGCTCGTAAAAGTCGAGAAATATTTTAGTAAGATTAAATCAAAACCAGTTGCCCATCCGGTATTTGTCGAACCTGAGCAACAAGGTGAACAAAAAATGACAATTTATAAAAAAGTCTCAACACCGGCAATTGTTATTGGTTATCATACCACTGATGTTTACTCACTGGATTTCTATGCATTGGAAGTCTTGGAGGCGTTATTATCATCTGGTAAAGATTCTCGACTCTATAAAAAGATTGTATATGAGAAACAGTATGCATTGGAGGTTTCCGCCGGAAATTATTTAGAAAGAGATGCCGGGACTTTTTATTTCTATGCGATGCCGACTAAAACAACTTTAGTTGATTCAGTGCAAAAGTTAATTAATGATGAGCTGGCTAAAATCCAATCTACGGATAAAGATTCAATCACCAATGAAGAAATGCAAAGGGTGAAAAATCAGGTCATTGCGTATGAAATTTATTCTAAAGACCGCAGTCGCGGAATGGGAATGCGTATCGGCAGACAATCTATAACCACCGGTGATTTAAGAGATATGATTGAATACCCGCAAAGAATTGACCAAGTAACCAAGGATGATGTGCGACGAGTTATTAATACTTATTTTGTACCCAAGAACAGAACCGTTGCGACATTGTTGCCGGAGGAAAATAAAAAATGAAAAATAAAATATCAAAAACACAAACTGGCACGGAGTGTCATGCTGAATTTATTTCAGCATCTCAGACCCCGAATCAAGTTCGGGGTGACATAAATGTCATTTTTAAGTATTTAATATATGTTTTTTACTTTTGGTTTTTAATTTTTAATATTGCTTCAGCACTACCGATTAGCCGTGACTCGTTAAGTTGTGGTTTAAAAGTTCTAACTTACCAGACCGACCGATTACCTTTGATTGAGATGCGATGGGTTACTTACGCTGGTAGTATCTATGACCCAACCGGAAAAGATGGATTGGCTAATTTGACAAATAATTTAATGACGCGCGGGACCAAAACACGCTCGGCATTAAAAATAAACAAAGAAATTGAGTTTGTCGGCGCCTCGTTATCCGATGCAACCGGATATGATTATAGCACAATCCATGCGAGATTTTTGAAAAAGGATTTTGATTTGGCGTTAGATGTGCTTTCTGATATCTTATTGAATCCTGAGTTTTCTGAAAGCGAATTGGCACGGCTAAAAATGCAGATAATCGGTGACATTAGACAGAGTTATGATTATCCTAATGATTTTGGCTGGAAAAAGTATGCGGAACTGATATTTAATAATCATCCGTACGGTCATTCCCCATCCGGCGACACGATTTCGGTATCTAAAATAACCCGTAAAGACATTGTTGAGTTTTATACAAGATATTTTACGGTTGATAACGGGTTTTTAGTTGTCGCAGGTGATTTCGATAAACAAGAACTATTAAATAAGATTGAAACAAAATTCTCTGCAATGCGAAAAGGAAAACCTGATATCCAAATCCCACAAATTGCTTCTGCCCCGTACAGTGAAAAACCAAAAGGTTATATCATTTATCAACCAGACTTGAATCAGTCATATATTTTTATTGGTCATACCGGGGTTGCCGAAACTTCAGCCGATTATTTTCCAACTCGGGTAATGAACTTTATCTTGGGTGGTTCGGCATTAACCTCAAGAATTGGTAACGGAGTCAGAGAAACCGAAGGATTGGCTTATGATGCCCGCTCCGGATTTTACCGATGGTTATACGGCGGAGCGTTTGTTGCTACGACTCAGACCTCTGACCCAAACAAGGCGATTAATATTATTCTCAATGAAATAAAAAAGATGAGTGAAACCGGTGCTACTCAAAAAGAACTAAAAGACGCCAAGACATTTTACATTGGTAACTTCCCATTTAACTATGATGCGACCCGAGATAAGATTGATTTATTACAAAACATCGAAGTCTATCACAAAGGACTTGACTATCCGGATAAATTTAACAGTTATATAGAGAATGTTACGCTTAACGATATTAATCAGGCAGCAAAAAAATATTTATATCCCAACAACTATCTTTTAGTCATTGTTACTAATGTTCCCAAGGATTCGTTGCAAATACAAGGCATTGAGTGGTTGAATTAATATAGTTTATGGTATAATTAAAAATTGCCCCACATTTTTTACACCAATTAAGCAACTTTAGGGGTGCGATCCAGTTTTATGGGTCGTAGTCCTTTCCCCTTTTTAAAGTTCATTTCCTATTATTTTTGGCATACCCAGAGGGGTGCTTGTGTAAGTGTTCAGTATTTCGGTAACATTTTTTAAGGTATAATATAAATAAAAAGGACATTATTATGTTACCAACAATAAAAAACGGGCTAACCGCCAA
>Ga0315288_10007171_pt1 | contig 14134 bp, 7 predicted proteins | sample YL17G11_20_MG_FD_203454 | JGI IMG/M metagenome (GOLD analysis project Ga0315288, IMG submission 203454) | Sediment microbial communities from Yellowstone Lake, YNP, Wyoming, USA - YL17G11_20 | ecosystem: Environmental > Aquatic > Freshwater > Lake > Sediment | place: USA: Wyoming | collected... | reverse complement strand
AGGTTCGAGCCGTAGCGCTCCTCCATGTGCTTGCGGACCTCCTCCACGTAATACGGGGCCTCGTTGGCCTGGGGCGCACGCGGGGCGAGCTCCAAGGGCGCGTTCTTGGCCGCCTCGGCGTCCCGACGGTTGATCGCCCCGGTCTTGACCATCGCCTCCAGGACCAGCGAGCGCCGCCGGAGGGCTTGGTCCGGATGATCGTAAGGGGAGTAATTCTGCGGCGCCTTGGGCAGCCCGGCCAGAAGCGCGGCCTGGGGCAGGGTCAGATCCCCGACGTGCCGGTCGAAGTACATCAGGGACGCGGCCTCGGCCCCGTAGGCCCCGTGTCCAAAGTAGATCTGGTTGAAGTACAGCTCCAGGATCTGGTCCTTGGTGTAGATCTGCTCCAGCTTCAGGGAGAGCAGGATCTCCTTGATCTTGCGCGACAGGGTCTGCTCCCGGGTCAGAAACAGGTTGCGGGCCAGTTGCTGGGTGATTGTCGAGGCCCCCTGCCGGGCCTCCCCGTGGCGGATGTCCGCGAGCGCGGCCCCGATGATCCGGAACGGGTCCACGCCCACGTGGCTGTAGAACTTGCGGTCCTCGACCGCGATCGTGGCCCGCTTCAGGTTCTCCGGGATCTGGTCCAACGTGACCAACGAGCGCTTTTCCTCGCTGAACTCATAGACCAGATCCCCGTTCCCGGAATAGACCTTGGTGCCCAGCTTGGGCTCGTAGCTCTCCAGGACCGCAGCCGGGGGCAGGTCCCGGGAGAAGAAGGCGTTGACCCCCAGGGTCGCCCCGGCCAGGAAGGCCAGGAGCACTGCTATCCCGAACAGGGTGCGCCGGAGCCAGCGCCCTCTGTATTTCTTGGGTTTGGTTTTTACGACCTCATCAGCCATTTAGTATTCCCTTCTCCGTATTCAATAAGCATAATCGAAATGACGAAAGAAAGCAAGCGATTAATATCCAAATGAAAAACCAAATGCCAAGCGTTATAAGCCCGTTGCACAACTCTTTTACTCCCGAGGAGGGATATGGTAAAATAGGGCTATCAACAAGTAAAGGAGAAAAGCGATGCCCTATAAATTAACAAGAACGGCAAAGCGAAAGGATGTTGTAACTAAGTCTGATAACAGGCTTTGAGCCCAAACGGCTCCATACGAACACGGGGCGGCATTCCCTGCCGCCCCGTTTTTTGCAACACGTTAAAGCTTCCGTTCTCCAGAGAGAGTTAGGCCGAAGCTCACGCTCGTGCCGCTGGCCGGGACCCTGGAGCCGTGCTCCCAGTAATTCCGGTTCGTGGCATTCTCAATCCCCAGTGTGCTCTCCAGGTAATTCGTCAATTTCGCCCCGAAGCGAAGGTTCACCGCCATATACCCCGGGGTCACGTAGCGCCCCTTCACCGGCTGCATGTCCCGATCCGAGCGGTCCCCGGGAGCGTAGCGCCACTGATCCCGGGCCATCCTCACCACGACCTCTCCCCAGAGCCGATCCTCAGAGGCCGTGTAGCGGCAGCCGAAGAAACCCGAGGCCGGGGGGATGCGCCGCAGGGGCTGGCCGTTGGTCAGATCCTGGCCGTAGGTATAGAAAGCTCCGCCCTTGAAGCGGATGCTCTGCGAAAGTGAAAGCTCGACCTCGGCTTCGACCCCGTTTATCCGGGCCCGGCCCACGTTCTGGCGCTGTTGGACCCTGCGGCCGGAGTAGAGCGTGTCGCCGTTGTAGGTCCCGTTGCGGCGGTCGATGAGATCGCGGATGTAGGTATTGTAGAAGGTGAGGCCCGCGGCCATCCGGGGATGATCCCACCTGAGGCCGTAGTCCACGGTGGTGCTCTTCTCGGGAGCAAGGTTGGCGTTGGGCACTTCGAACCAGGCCGTCTCCACCGGGCCGAAGCGCAGGACGTCATCGGTGTTCGGGGCCCGGAAGGCCGTGGCCACGTTGGAGACCAAGAACAGCGGCCCCCAGAGATTCGCCCGGACGCCCCCTCCGCCGGTGAGCGCGGAGCTGGTCTGTTTGAACCCGAATGGGACGACCAGCGGGTCCGGCGGGGAGGTCAGCTTGACTTGGTCGTAACGCACGCCGGAGAAGAGCTCTAAGCGGTTATGCAGCTTGGCGTGGCCCAGGAGAAACCCGCCTCCGTAATCCATGGTCGCGGTGCCGTAGTCCCCGCGCACGGTCTGCCGGACCATCACACCCGTCGCATAAGCTGTGCTGTCGCGGAACCCGGCGCTGGTGACCTTGTCGCGGTAGGCTTCAAGGCCGAAGATGAAGTCCAAAGACTTCCAAGGTTGGGTTTTGGCCTGAAGCCCTCCGCCCGGTGTCTTAACCTTGTTGGCCGAGCCGTAGATCACGGAGTTTGAGGAACGGATAGTCTTGCGGGTCCACTTCTCTTGCTGAACCTGCTGGGAGCCCCGGAACTCCACCTGCGAGAGGAAGGAAACCGGATTCTCCCAGGTCCACTTGACGTAAGTCAGGGTCCGGTCCTGATAGGGATCCACCCGGTCCGGAGTGTGGTAGAACTCCACGTCCCGCTCATTCATGTCCTGAACCGAGATCACGAGGCGGTGTTTGATGAAAGGGACGACTACGAGCCTGGCGTCGAAATCTTTCTCGTACCAGGACGATGGGAAGACCTGGGAGCTTGAATCCCTGCCCCGGAAACCTCTTCCGGCCACGAAATTGCCAACATCTTTGTAGGTCCCGCCTAGGGCCAGGGCCACACGCGATCCGGAAAGCGTAACTCTGGTCCGGGACAGGGCCTCCTGGTCCGTGGAGGAAAACTGCCCCCGCTGAAGCCCTGTGATGCGGATCCCTTCTGCGGACAGAAGAGGGTCGCGGGTGAGCACGTTCACCACACCGCCCATCGCGTCCGAGCCGTAATACACCGAGCCTGGGCCGCGAATGACCTCGATTCGCGAGATTTGATCAGGGTCAACGGTGTTCAAGTACTGGTTCGGGCCGAAACGGTAAATCGCGTTGTTCAGGCGGATGCCGTCCACCATCAGCAAAATCTGGTTTCCCATCATCCCCCGGATGATCGGGGCCCCGCCGTTGTGATTCGTCTTCTGGACCGTGATCCCGGTTTCCTCCCTGAGCGCCTCAGCCGCGGTTCGCGGCTGGCGTTCCTCTAATTCTTTCGATGTAACCACGCCCACGGCGGCCGGGGCTTTGGCCACCTCCTCCGGCGTTCGCGTGGCCGTGACCACGATCTCCTTCATCGTGAACTTGGGGACATTGGTCGTGTCTGCCTTCTGGGCGAACCCCGGACAAGAGAAGAATGCCAGGCTCAGCGCCGAGGCCGCAAGCGATCTTAAGGCGGTCGGTCTGACTGTCATCATGAGTTTCTCCTCGTAAAAAGCATTTCCCGGTGGAGAGAGCGATGTGAGCTGAAGAAAGGGCCTAAAAGGGCTCGCGCCCTGAAAGGACGAGAGGAGAAAGGGCGGGAGGACCCCGCCGCAGAAGGAGCACAGTAATTTGGCCGTAACGCAGATGATGGCTGGGTTCGCGGATCTCGGGAAGACACGGAGAGCGCTGATCTACCCAGAGCCGTGCGAAGCTCAAAAGGTCGCCCGCAGGCCGGACCGACCCTTGCAGGAACGTACACCGCTCCAGCGAAGCAAAGCAGAAAACCGCCTCATACTCGGAATCGTCCTCTTCCATGGTGGGAAACCTGGGGAGGGGAAAGTACTCCGCAAGGGTGCTGTAGGTTGCTCCGCAGAGACTTGCCAAAAGGAAGAAGAAGACGAGCCCACGCAGCAGGCGCTGAGATTTGATGAGCTTACAAACCACGATATAGCATTATAAACGAAAGCCCCCCCGGATGTCAACCCTGGGAGGCTTGCGAATCGGCTGCGCGGTCAAAACTTGAAAGCGGCCCGGGTGAGGGCCTCGTTTCTTCAGTCCACAATCACAACCTTCTTAGCAACCCGCCTCTCCCCCGCGGTCCACAGGCAGAAATAGACCCCGGGTCCAGGGCCGGGGCCGAACCCATCCCACTCCAGCTCATGATGCCCGGCCGCCTGCCTCCCCAGCTCGAATCGCCGCACCCTCTGTCCGGCAACGTTGAAGACCTCCATGACCACCGGGCCGGGCCGGGACAGCCAATAGCTGAAAGCGACCTTTCCGCGAGAGGGATTAGGGTAGGCTCTCACCCTGAACGAAGGGTCTTGAGGGGCCCCCGAATCCTCCCCTTTCTCCGTCCCCACGGGATACCACTCATAGGCCCCCATGTCCGGCGCGGCTCCGATGTAGCGGTTGTTGAGCCCCGGGAGGAGGATCCCTCCGTCAATGGCCGGGGAGTTGGTCTGGATTCTCAGGTTAAGGAGCTTGGAGTTCGGAGGATACCCCGGAAGCCGGGTCGTATCCAAAAGCGGATCCCCCCACCGGCCATGAACCTCATGGCCCACGGTGGTGCGGAAGCTCGGAAGGTCTGTGTAGCGGGTGTTGTTCAAGGGATCCCCATAGGTGCACACCCATTTGTAGGCATAGGTCGGGTCGGTCTGGCGTGTGCTGTACATCAGGTCGTAGTCGAAGCGGTCGTTGCGGTGATAATTGCCGCTGGTGTAATTGTCCCCGTTGTATACCCGTCCCCGGCCGTAGAAGATGTTGTTCGTGTAGGCGAAGTCCTGCTGGATGGCGGGCTCCCCGCGGTACAGGCAGTACTCGCTTCCACAGTGCTGGGGACTGGACCGCGCCTTCTCCATCACCGTGTTGTGGTAAAACAAGACCTTGCGGAAGAGGCCCGGAACCCCGGTGTTCTGCTTCAGGCATCCCTGGTGGAACCCGTGGACGTAATTGCGGAACAGGAACAGGGGGCCGGGATAGAAGGGCGCCACGCTGATCGCGTTCTCGCATTTGCCCAGGCGGTTGCGGAAGACCCGGCCGTTGGCTGTGTGCCCGTCGCACTCGATGGCGTCGTCCTTGCAGTCGTAGATCACGTTGTCGTAGAGGTCCAGGTTCTGGTCCCGCCAGGCCAGGAGGACGTCCGGGTCGTCAGGGCCAAGGACCGGCGAGGCGCCCTCGTCCCCCGTGGGATGGATCCCGTCCACGGTCCCGTAGATCGTGTTTCCCCGGATCGTGGTGAACGCCCCGGGCTGGTAGTCCATCCGGATCCCGAAATAGGACTGTCCGGGCACGGGCACGTTGGAGGGCCCCGGCCCCTGATTCTCGTCCACCGAATCGTGGACGACGTCCCCGATGACGTTGTCCAGGATCAGATGGGAGCCGGAGTAAGGCGGGCTCCCCTCCTCGCTGTGCATGATGAAGAGGTTCGAGGTGTAGTCGCCAGGCTGGCTGTCGTGGATGTAGCACCCTTTGACCACGATATGATGGCATCCCCGGATGCGTACTCCGTCTCCGTTTTCGTTGTGGACCTCCAAGTTGTCGAACGCGAAGTAATTCGCCCGGTACAACTCGATGCCTGCCGAGGCGTCCCCATTGAGCACCGGGCGGGTGGAGTCCCGGGAGGTGAACACGATGGGCTGGGCCTCTATCCCGGAGCGGTTGGAGATGTGGATACCATTGGCATACGTCCCGGGAGCGAGCACGATCCGGTCTCCGGGTTGGGCCTGGCCCGCGGCCTGGTCCAGCTCCGTCTGGTTGGCGACCTGGATGGTTCGCACTGGAGGCGGAAGCACGTATTCCGGCTTAGTCGTGAGGGTCGTATAGACCGGATTCGTCCCAGTCACGCTGTCCGGATCATAGAGGGTGATCCTTATGTCGTAGGCCGTGGCGAGGTCCAGGCCGAACAGGCTCGTGGCCATGTGGTTTCCGTCGTAACGCACGAAGTCGTGCCCCCTAAGATAGGAGGGCTCGCTCTGCTTCTTGTACTCCACGGTCGCGGCCTCGTCGAAGTCCATGCTATCCACCTTGATGTCCACCCCGGCGGTCTCGAAGTTGCCGTACGTCTTTACCTCCGAGATGCGGGAGGACTCGGCCGGAGACAAGAAGAGGACCAGAAATACAAGTGCGAGACAAATCGAGAGGACTTTCACCATGTCGCCCCCCTTTTACTGAGCCAAGGCTTTGAAATACGCCCGGATGAGCTCTTCGTACTCCGGCGGATAGCCTTCCTTCATGGCCCGGATAAGGGCCTCGCGGACCTTCTTCTGCTGGTCGCCCAGGTCGCCGGGCAGTGGCTTGGGCGGCTTGGGCTCGTAGGGCTTGCCGGTCTCGGACTTCCTGCGCTCGGTCATGTCGCGTTCCCTGACGGAACGCTGGGCGTCCAACAATCGCGTCAGTATTTTTTGCTGCCGCTCAATCGTCTGGCGGTCCACCTTGCGTGTCTTGAGGTCCTCAGCCACCTTTTCCATGTCCTTGGCGATCTCCTCCGTGCGGCCCTGTAATCCGGACTGACCGCTGCCCTCCAGAGAACGCTGGACGTCCCGCATCCCTTTGGCGATCGCGCCCTGTTCCGCGGCCAGCCGGGCCGTCTCGGCCCTCTGCTGAAGGGAGAGCTGGCCCTCTCCGGGGATAGGCATCAGGCCCTGGGTCCCCTGGTTGACCCCCTCCTGCTGCTGGGAGAGCCCAGCCATCCGCTCCATGGCTTCCTTGAGTCCCGAGGCCGAACCCGAAGCCTGCATCCGGCTCATCGCGTCCATCAAGGACATCACGGTCTGGTTCAATCCGGCTTGAGCGTCCTGGCCGCTCTGTTTCGCCCCTCCGGCATTCCCTTTCTGTAACTGCTGCTGGGCCTGACCCATCTTGGACAGGCTCCCGCCCATCTGGCGCATGATCTCAGGGGTCAAGAACATCGTCTTCTGCCCGGCTTCGGCCAGCTGGTCGGCCACCTTCTTGGCCCCGGCCTGCAGGTCCTGCTGCTCCTTGGCCAGGGCGTCCTTGTCTGCGGTGGGATTGCTGGCGGCATTGCCCATCTTCTGGTTCAGCTCGTTCTGCTTCCCGGAGAGGTAGAGGAGGTCCTTCATGGCGTTGCGCATCTTCTCGGCCAGGATCTTCTTGTCCTGGCCCACCTTTTTGTTCTGCGCGGACTTGATGCCCTGGGAGAGCTTGGAGAGCGAGCGTTCGGCCTTCTCCTGGTTCTTCTTCGCCTGCTGTTGCTCTTGGTTGGAGAGGTCGTTTGCGGCTTGCTCCATGGCCCCGGACAGGCTGTCGCCCTCCATCTCCTGGGATAGCTGCGCCAGGGAATCCGCGACCTGGGGGTGCGTGGCCTTAAGGGAATCCGAAAGGGACTTGAGGTCCTTGGCCAGCTGCTTGGCCTCCTCTTTCAATTCCTTCTGCTTGGGTGCTAACGCCGGAAGCTCCTTCTTCTCGCTCTGCTTGGCGGCCTCTTTCAAGGCCTGCTGGCGGGTGAGCAGGTCCTGGGCCTTGTTCGCGGCCTCCTTGAGCTTCTGCTCCAACTGCACGTCCTTCAGGAGCGCGATGGTCTTGTCCAGCCGCTGCTTCAGCTCCTCCTGGGTCAGGCGGAGGTTCTTCATCGCCTCCTGGACCATGTTCGGGTCGGCCTTCTGCATCGCCTCCTGCAGCTTCTCCAGGGCCTTGCGCATCTCCTCGGTCATCACCTCGGACATCAGGCGCTGGACCTCCTGGAGCTTCTGCACGGTTTCCATATCCACGAGCGGGGACTGCTCGGCCTTCTCTGCGGCCTGCTGAAGCCCCTGGCTCGTCTTCTCCAGCTCCTTGAGAAGCTCCTCTTGGCGCTTGAGGCTCTGCTGGATCTCCTGCTTCTTCTCCCAGGTCAGGTTCTTCTGGGTCTTTAATTCCTGAGCGATGCGCTCGACTTCCTTCTTCAGTTCTTCCTGGGCCGGGAGCGAGCCCTGCAAATCGGCCAGGGCCTCCTTCTGTTCCTCCTGGGACTGGGCGTACATCTCCTGGACCGTGGGGAAGCGCACGCGGTAGGTCTGGGAAACCCCGCGCTTGGGACCGCTCACCACATCGTTGTCGTAGACCTCGGCATAATAAACAGCCTCCTCCCCGGCCAGGAGCCCGAGGTCGTTCATGTCCCAGGAGAACACCAACACGGTGTCCGCAACCCTGCCCTTCAAGTCTGAGATCGGTATAGTCTTTTCCTCTGCTCCCTTGCCCCCCTGCTCCCCTGCCCCCTTTCTGACTTTCAGCGCCATCCGGGTGAGCCCGAAATCGTCGTGGGCCTCCAAAGCCAGGGGGACGACGAGGCCCTCGGGAAGATAGATATCCCTGCCGGGCTGGGCGATGCGGATGCCCGGGGACTCGTCCGGGATGGCCGTGATTCGGTATTCCGGCGGGTCCTCATTCCGCTCCCCCACGCTGTCTAAGATCTCAAAGCAGTAAGTCGCATCCTTCCTGACAACGAACTTTCCTGTGAATTGACTGCCTTCAGGTTTTAGCGTTACTTGAGTCGAATCGTTCAGCGCAAGCGTTGCAGAAGCGAGGGGAACATTGGCCTTCCCACTCATCTCCACGACCGTGCCCACCAGTGCGGTCACGTCTCCCGTACCATCGGGTAATTCCTGAGGCGGGACCTTGGCATAAGAGGGGTAGAGGGCTTTCAATTTGAACTGCACCACCACAGGCTTGACGGAAACGCCAACCCGGTAATGCTCGCTTGTGAGACGGCCCGCGGTCACGTAATACTCGAAGGGTCCCATCACGGACTCGAAGCTGTGCTCGAAACGGTTCGCGGCGAGCGGTATGGCTTTGACCTCCTCCCAGACTCCGCTTTCAGGTTTCCGGTGAACCAAGGCCTCGCGAATCGTCTTTCCCTCGACTGCGACCCGGATGCCGAAGCTCTGCCCCTTGGCGACCGTTCCGTTCCCGGGTTCGACTTTCAACGCGGCCAGGGCCTCGGCCTGCTGAATGGCCTTGAGATTCAGGAACTGGGAGAAAGCTTTGGTGCTTTGGGAAGGGAAGACGAGGAGAAGAAGCAGGAGGACGATCCCCCCGACGCCTATCTCCCCCAATGCCAGGGCCTGAGGTCTCCTCTGGATTGCCTGCCCGAAATCCAGTTCCCTGCAGGCTTCCTCGGCCTGCTGGATGGCCGCGGCAGTCAGTTCAGGGGAATAGCCCTCCCGCCCGTCCTTTCGCGTGCTCAACTGTACGGCGTTCACCAAGAGGTTCTTGAGGTGGGGAAACCGCTTCTCCACCTGCAGGGCAAGCGCATCAAAGGAAGGTTTTCTGATGAAGCCCCAAACCAGCCATCCGAGCCCTGCACCGATTGTGCCAGCGAACAAAGCCTGGAGCACAAGCCGCCCCCACAGGGAGTGAGCGCAAGCGACAAGCAGGACGAAAACGACCCCCCAGGCAAGGGCCAAATGCCCCAGCCTTGAGAGGGCCGTTGCCCCCTGCCTTTTCCGTCTCAAGCTCGTCAGCTTGGCTTCGATGGTTCTATTTGCTTCGCTCACCTCTTACGCCTCTTTGACTTTTCTCCTTACGCCTAACGCCTTACGAATAATTAATGCGTTAACACGTACCACACGATATTAACCCCCATCTTGATCGCCTCCTCCCGCTTCTCCGGGGGGTCGTTGTGCACTGCGGTCCAGCCGTCCGTGATGTTGGAGTTGTAGGTGTAGTACACGACCATCTGCCCCTCATGGAACAGGGCGTAGCCGTGGGGCGGGCCGGGATAATGCTCGTGGCATTTGGGCAGGCCGTTGGGGAAGTCGTAAAAGCAGTGGTAGATGGGATGGTCGAAGGGCAGCTCCACCCACTGCTTGTCCGGGAAGACCTTCTTCATCTCCCGCCTGAACGATACGTCCATCCCGTAATCGTCATCCGTATAGAGGAAACCGCCCCGGGTCAAGAACCCCCGCAACCGGGTCACCTCCTGCTCGGAGAAGGCGACGTTCCCGTGCCCGGTCAGATACAGGAACGGGTGGCTGAACAGATCATCGTCCAGGAGCGACACGACCTCCCGTTCTGTCTTGGCATTGATCTTGGCCCGCGAGCCAAGCTCCTTCGCCAGGTTCGTCTCTTCGTCCGGGTCGTTGTACCAGTCCCCGCCCCCTGCGTACTTCACCCGGGCAATGGAAAACGCAGCCCCTTGCGCTAACGTCCATGTCCCCAGGATGAGCAGGAGGATGACGAAAGATTTCATTTTGAAATTTTAATTGTTAATTTTGCCTGCCCTCGGATGTTCGGGACATTTTTCAATGATTACTTCTTTCCACTGGCAATGCTCACATCCCTGAACAGCACCGCCGGGGTCTTGATGTTCCCGGCCCACTCGGTCTCTTTGGACAGCGCCAGGAGGTTGTTCTTCAAGAGGGCATAGACGTTGCCCGCGACCATCACGTCCTTCACCCGGCCCGCGATTTTGCCTTTCTCGATCTTGTAGCCCAGCCCTATGTTTAGAGAGAAGTCACCCGCCAATAGGTTGCTCTGTCCGCCCCCGATGACGCTGTAGATCAGCACCCCCTCGCGCATCCCCTTGAGCAGGTCGGCGAGCCTGTCCTTGCCGGGCTTGATTACCAGGTTCGAGGCCGAGGGGAAAGGCAGGCTGCTGAACGACCGTCTCGCGCTGCCCGTGCTCTTGGTCCCGGCCAGGCCCGCGGTCTGAAGGTCGTACAGAAACCCTTTGAACGTGCCTTTATCGAAGAGCACGGTCTTTTGACTCGCCACGCCCTCATCGTCCCATGGGGAGCTGGCCACGCCCCAGTCTACGGTCGGGTCATCCGTGAACGTCACGCGCTCGTCCAGGAGCCTCTCCCCGGTTTTTCCGACCAGCGGCGAGGACCCCTTCTGGGCGCTCTTGCCGTTCACGCCCATTACCAGCGCGTACCAGAGGTTCGGCATCGCCTCGGCTGAGAACAGCACCGGCAGGGGCTTTCCGGGCAGGCTCACGATCTCCCTGGCCAGCCGCACCCGCTCCGCGAGCTTGGGCGCGGTCTTGGGGCCGGGCAGCACGAGGTCCCGGCTGACCCGGTCCTCCCCGACCCACAGGAGCCCGTCTTTTCCGATCACCAATCCCGCGATCTCGTAGGCCGACTGGGTTCGCTCCAGGCGCTTGTCGAAGCCGTTTGAGTTCAGCAGCCGGATTTTGATCCGGCTCTTCACGAACCGTCCCTCGCATTGGATCTCAGGGACTTCTTTGACCAGCTTGGCGATGGTCTTCTCCCCGGCCTCGATGAACGTCTCGGGCTTGACCGCCTTGACCTTGGAGGAGAGGATTTCGACTTCGACCTTCTCGGCCTTCTTCGGGAACGCGAACGCGGCCTTCTGGCCGTACTTCGCGCTCTCCACCGCGTTCTCAACCAGCTCCCGGATTTTGCTCAAATCCGTGGTGCACGAGAACCCGATCCGCCCGTCCTTCACGATCCGGAGTCCCACCCCGGTCGTGAACTTGGTCTCCATGGAGTGCAGCCGGTTGGCCCGGAACGAAACCGGCGACTCCTCGCTCTCCTGGAACAATACCTCCGCGCCCTCGGCCTGTTTCCTGGCCAGGGTCAAAACCCGCTCCGCGATCTGGCTTTGCGTTTTCATGGCTGTCTCACTTTCCTCCGATCACGACGTTGCGCATCCGGATGTGCGGGCTCCCGAGCGACACCGGCAGGGGCATCTGCCCGCCCTTGCCGCAGCCCCCCAGGCCGCCGTACATTTTGAGGTCGTTCCCTACGGCGTCAATGTTCTTCAAGGTTTCGAACACGTTTCCTGAAATGATCACGTCCCGGAGCATCGGCCCGAGCTTCCCGTCCCGGATCAGGTAGGCTTTGGCCGCCGAGAACGTGAACATCTCCAGCTCGGTCATCCCGCCCAGGGCGTCGATCGCGTAGATCCCGTGGTCCGTGTCCTGGAGCAGTTTTTCGAAGCTCCAGTCCCGGGGCTCGATGTAGGTGTTCGTCATCCGTACGATCGGGGCGTGGCGGTAGCTGATCGCCCGGGCGTTCCCCGTGACCCGCTCCTTCATCCTGCCCGCGGTCTCCCGGCTGTGCAGTCTCCCGACCAGGATCCCGTCCTTGATCAGGTAGTTCTTGCGCGCCATCACCCCCTCGTCGTCGTAGGTGAACGAACCCCGCTCCCCGGGCAGGCTACCGTCATCCAGGATCGAAAGGTGGGCCGGCGCGAAGCGCTTGCCCAGGGTCATGATCTCCTTGAAGCGCTCGTTCTGGTACACGAAGTCGGCCTCCGAGAGGTGCCCGAAGGCCTCGTGCGCGAACACCCCTGCAAGCGAGGGGTCCGCGATCACAGTGTAGGTCCCGGCCTCCGGCTTTTCGGCTTTCAAGAGGTCCACGGCCTCCTTCGTTATCTTCTCCACGTCGGCTTCGCGTCCTAATACGGTGTTCCATCCCCTCGTTCCCCCGGTCCGGCCATAGGAGAACTGCACGTTCGCCCCGTCCTTGGCCGTGGCCATATACATCGTGCCGCAGTAGATCCGCTCCTCCACGATCAGGGCTCCTTGAGTGTTCGCGTAGGTCCGCTTCATGGCCACGTCCTCGTAGCGCACAGCCGAGGTCTGGACCTTGGGATGCCCCAGGATCAGGCCGTTATATTTACGCATCAGGGCCTCTTTCCCGGCCAGGTCCACCTTCCTCGGGTCGTCGGCCAGCTTGACCCGGACCTCGTCCTGGATCGGCTCGGCCTCGGCCAACCCCGCGCCATTCACACCGCCCACGAGTTTGGCCTGGCGGCAGGCCTCGCGCACGTGGCTCACCAGGTCCTTCGGATCGTTGAACGACACGAAGCCCCATCCGCCTTTATGAAAGGCCCGCACGTTCCCCCCCACGTCGTCCGCGGTCCCGATGTTCTCCAGCTCCTTGCCCAGGTAGACCACGCTCGTGCGCCGGGACTCCTCCAAGTGCACCTCGACGTACTCGCAGTCCGCCTGTTTCAGAGCCTTCTCGATTTTATCCTGCATGAAAATGACTCCTGTTCGATGATTGTTCCTTCATACGCTGATAATCATTATACCACATTTCACCACCCCGGATTCCACAAACCCCAAGCCTGCCGGATCAGGCCCGGGAGCTCCTTCAGGCTTTCGAGGATGGCCTGCGGCTGATACCTCTCGTGCTCCTCCCTCGTGGTTACCCCGGTTAACACGGCCACGAAGGGAACTCCTGCCCGCTTGGCCGTTTCCCCATCGGTCACGCTGTCCCCCACGTAAAGGCAGCTGGACGGAGAACTCCCGAGCTGCCCGATGGCTAAAAGCAGGCTTTCCGGATCGGGCTTGTAGTGCACCATGTCCTCGGATCCCACGATGACGTCGAAGCAGTCCAGCAGGTTCTCCCTTTTCATGATGACCTCGATCCTGCGCCGGAACTTGTTCGAAAGGATGCCCAGGGAAAGGCCCAACTTTTTGAGCGCCCGGAGGGTCTCCGGGACGAAGGGAAGGAGGAAGGTCAGCCCGGCTACGATCTCATCCGCGCGCTGGACGTAGAGCCGGACGAACTCCCGCTCCTGGTTTGGGTCCTCCCGGCCTGTAAGCTGACGGAAAGTCTCCTCTAAGGGCAGTCCGATCGTGCGCTTGATGCGCTCCCCGTCCACCGGAGGAAGGCCGAGCCGCTTCAGCGCATGGTTGACGCAGAGGACGACCCCCCTTGAGGAATCAGCTAAGGTGTAATCGAAATCGAAGACAACCGTCTGGATCAACTTCTCCTTCTCATCCCGATCCTGTGCACATAGACTCATTTATTTTTCGTGTGCTTCCGAACGATCTCCCTGATATCCTCCATTCTGAACCCATACTGCCTGCGCAGCCGTCCGAGCCGTTCGTCCACCGGCAACCCGGGAGGAAGGCCCAGTTCCCGCAGGATGACCTCCGGGGAAATCCCGGTCAGCTGCTCCACCTCGCGCAGGGTCATCGATCCATAGATTTGGGAATCGGGGCTTTCCGGAAGCTCGCCGGACCGCATTTTGTGCGGCGGCTCACCGTCATGTTCCACCGGCCCGAAAAAGGGCGACAGCGCGAGCCCGATCAGGCCCAGGATGCCGACGAACGCAAGAGCAACCCGCACGCCCGAGCCCTCCCTGGGGCGCCCTCGGATCATGTCCACGACCCAGCGCCAGTGGAGCAGGAGGTGCAGGGCCAAAGCCGCCATCATGGCTACGGCGATCCAGAAGTGAATAACGCCCCACTCGTGGCGGTCCAGGCCCCAAAGCGTGAGAAAGTGGCCGCTGCCGGGGGGCAGCACGTAGCGCATCAGGACCCCGGTCCCGGCGAGGAGCACGAACGCCGCAAAGGCAATCCCGTCGATCAGGAAGTTCAGACTGGGTTTTCGCATCTTAG
>Ga0315288_10007166_pt1 | contig 14139 bp, 14 predicted proteins | sample YL17G11_20_MG_FD_203454 | JGI IMG/M metagenome (GOLD analysis project Ga0315288, IMG submission 203454) | Sediment microbial communities from Yellowstone Lake, YNP, Wyoming, USA - YL17G11_20 | ecosystem: Environmental > Aquatic > Freshwater > Lake > Sediment | place: USA: Wyoming | collected... | reverse complement strand
CTCCCAGCGCCGGGCCGAACATGCTCAAACCGGTTTGCGTCCCTCAAGCCGGCCCCGGCTTTCGAACTCAGTACTTCTTGCTGAACTTCTTCCGCGATTCGGTGTCGGGTGTGGCCGTAGGAGCATCGGCGGCTGGCGCGGGCGATGCCGGGGTGCTCGACGGAGCGGGCGTTGGGGAGGCCGAGGGCGCCGAGCCCTCGCCTTCCACCGCCTCGACAAAGGCCATGTGCAGAGCCATCAGGTTTTGCTTGAGCAGCTTGGCTTCCGGTTCGGTCAGGTTGCCGCGGGTCTTGACCTCGAGCATCTCGAGTTGGTCGATCAGCATCCGCGCCCCCTCCACGTCTTGCACGGTCTGCCCGGTTTCCGGATGTGCGACACGGCCCAGGAGCATTAGCGCCATCTGGGTCTGTTGCATCACGAGGTTCACGAACAACGCAGCCATGAGGTCTTCGGGATTCGGCGGGGGCGGCGATGCGACGGGGGGCTGGGTGTCACTCATAGGAGTTAGGGGTCCGAGGTTGCTGAGTTTCGACCAACAGGAAGTGGAGGAGCCGCTGGAGTCGCGTTTCCACGTCCAAAGTCTCCAGCAACGCCTGGCGTTGGTCGGAACGGAAAAGCAAGGTCCAGGAAACGAGGTCGGCGATTTGCTCGGGCTGATCGACGTGGGCCAGCACCTCGACCTGTTTCGCGTGGGCGAAATGGGACGGCCACGCGCTCGCGACTCCGCCGGCTTCCGGCGCGCTGGGATTCACCGCGCCCGCGGGCTGTTGCAGCCGGGCCTTTACGATTTTGAGCAGCCGGGTCGTCAACGTGTCCACCACCGCGCGGTCCCGGATCACGGAGGCCAGCGGTCGGATGTGATACAGCCGGTAGGGCCGGTAGCGCGCGACCTCGACCAGTTCGACGCGGGCGATCCCCTGTAGGATCAGGTTCGACGTCCCGTCCGCCTGGCCCACGGACGCGCGAATCAACCCGAGGCCCGCCACCGGGGCGGGGGTTTCGCGCGACCGGTCCGGACGCCGGAGGGCCACGGCAAACATGCGGTGCCCATGGAGCGCGTCCTCCAGCATCCGCCGATAGCGCAACTCGAAGATGCGCAGCGGCAGGAACGCCTGGGGGAACAACGTGGTGTGGGGCAGTGTCAGCACGCCCACCTCGGTCGGCAAAGCCATGGCGGCAATGTAGGGCCGCCCCGGTACATTTCAAGACACAGATGCGCCGGAGATGCGACTTGCCAAAACCGGGGTGTCCGCGCAAGGTAAGCCCCCATGAAAGGCAAAAGCGGCCTCATCGTTCTGATTGTCGTTTGCATCGGGTTGGCGATTGGCCTTCTGGTTCGCCACAACAAGGCCGAAGCCAAACGCAAAGCCGACGAGACCAGGATCGTCGAGCTGTCCAACAACCTGACGCGCACTGAAGGCCAGCTCAACGAGCAGAAGGTCGTCAATAGTTCGCTGGACAACACGCTCAACTCCCGCATCGAGGAATTGCTCAGCGTGTCCAACAAGCTCGTCACCACGTCCTCGACCCTGGCCAAGACCGAGGCCGACGCCAAGGCGGCCGCCAAGACCGCCCAGGAGGAGATGGCGAAACGGGATGCCAAGATCTCGGAGCTGGAGGGCCAGAACGATGATCTGACCAAGAAGATGAGCGATCTCAACGTGGTCCTCTCCGACCTCGATAAGCAGATTAAGGAAACCGAACGGCAGTTGGCGGCGTCGGAAGGTGACAAGGAATTCCTCCTCAAAGAACTCAAGCGCCTGCAAGCGGAGAAGGCCGAACTCGAACGCCAGTTCAGCGACCTCGCGCTGCTGCGCGACCAGATTCGCAAGCTGAAGGACGAGCTCTCCATCGCCCGTCGCCTGGAATGGATCCGGCGGGGTCTCTACGGCCCCGAGCAGAAGGGGACCGAGAAACTGCAACCGGGATTCGCCGCTCCCGCCGGCCGGACCAACTACGACCTGAACGTCGAGATCCGTCAGGACGGCGGCGCGAAGGTGGTTCCACCTGCGACCAACGCTCCGCCCCAGTAAGCCGGCACGGGCACGATCGCGGCTTCGCGCCGCGGACCTGATCATGGTTCCTTAGCCGCCTCACGGCGCTGACACCGCCCGGCAAAACCGGAACGGTTTGGCGGTGGGTGCGGGATCCATGAGAGTCTGGCCGCTGGCCGGGATGGCCACGGTCATGAGACCCTGGACGCTCAGCAGCCACACGCGCCCTGCGTGGAAAGCTCGCAAGGATGGGCAGCCGCGTTCCCTCCCTCTTGATCTCAATCTTGATCATGCTCTTACTCGTGATCTCCAATCTGCTGCCGTGAGCGAGAATGAGAGCAAGAACAAGAGCAAGATTAAGATCACAATCAAGAGCGAGAGCACGAGCCTCTCGATACGGGCCAATTCGCCCGGCCTGAAGGGCTAGTGTAGCCGAGGGCCACGCCCTCGGACCCAACGCCCCAATTCCAATTCGCCCTGTAAGAGCGATCCAATTCTCTCCCGATTCCCAAAACCATACCGGCTACGTTCCAACGTGCGGTACCCACCAGGATTGACGCGGAATTCTGGAATGCCGTTTCAGGGCGAGAACGGTTCTCCTGGACCGTGGACGGAGGGCTCCCCAGGACTCTGACATTCACCCACCCGGCTCACCGTTGCGGGGATCGTTCCAGGAAGAAATTCAAGTCCGCGCGATCCTGCGCATTGCCCGGCGGGTCATTCCATTGCTTCCACTTCTTGGGCCATTTCCAGCGATGGTGCTCGCTGGGGTCGTCCGCGTAGCCCAGCGTGCCCCCGCCATTGTGCCGGTCGGTCGGCTAGATGACCGTGAAGGCGGACAGGCGCTTTGAACCACGAAGAACCTGAAGGGCACGAAGCCCGGCTCGTTTGTAGCCGCAAACTGGCGTTTGCGGCATTTTCTTGAATCCATGGCCCTGTCCCTTGGCGGGAAAGACGGCTGCGAACGCCAGTTCGCAGCTACGACCGGAAACAATGCCTCGTCACCTCGGCTCCTAGATCTTGAGCGGGCTGCTACCGCGACACCACCCGGTAGAAACAACACGCGGTTTGGGGATCGCCCTGCGTATCCTGGAAGGTCAATGTGCCGGTCACATTGGTCACCAGGCCCAGGGAATCCCACGCCTGCAGGTTGTGGGACATCTCGACTTCAAAGCGCATTCCTTTCCAGCAGCGAATCTGGAACTCGCGCGGCCCTAGCGGCACCAACCTCGCCGGTTCCGTGATCGTCAAGATCTGTTTTGCTGGGACATTCTGGAGTTCCTGCACCGTGCCCGACGGCCATTCGATGCGCAGCACGTCGGCCTGGGTGGCGTCCCCAAGGCCAAAGTGGGCGCGGAGGTCACCGGTGAAAGGTGTGTCGCTGACCTCCCTCATTGGCCGGACGCTTTGTCCCCAGATTGTGGCTTGCGCCCGCACCTTGGCACCAATCGCCGACCGATCCGACGCCGTGCCCAGGAGCATGACCAGAAGCGCGCTTCTTGGGTTGAATTGGCCACGCTGGCTCAGCCGGTTGACGGCAGCCAAGGGAAACAGCATGATGCAGCCATGAGCACGCTTGCGGAAATCGAGAAGGCTGCCGAGGCCCTGCCGCCAAAGCAGAAGCAGGAATTGATGCTGTTTCTGGCGACGCGATTGCGTGCCAGCGGCGCAGCCTTGCCCGAACCTCGCAGTTTTCCTCGCGAACAAATCGAGTCCTGGATTGCTGAGGACGAAGCCGAACTGAATCGCTTCCGCAGCCAGGCACCCATCGTTCCTGAAGGTCAACTCGTCTAGCGTCGGGGGATCGGTTGCACAGAGAATTCGACTTTGAAAGGTTGGTCCACTTGAGTATCTTCCTCACATGACGGTCGCGTTGGAACAGTTCAAATCGTCCTGCCTGGAGTTGATTAGCTTGGTTAGCCGCACGGGTGAGGAGGTGTGGGTGGCGCAGAATGGACAGCCGTTGGCCAAGCTGGTGCCGGCACCGGCCGTGCCACCCTCGGCAATGTTCGGCAAGCTGGCGCAGGAGACACGCGTCCAAGGGGATATTGTGAGCGGCCTGGAGGATCACTGGGAAGCGGATGCCTGACCCGGTCACCCATCTGCTCGACACGCACGCGTGGGTGTGGCTGGTCAAGGGCGAACCACAGGCCAGCCCCATCGCCAACCTGCCCACCGGGACAGTCCTGGGTCTGGCATCCATCTCCGTCTGGGAAGTTGGGATGCTCGAAGCCAAAGGCCGCTTGGTGCTTCAGCCAGACGTCCGCACCTGGGTCAACTCAGCCCTCCTGGGGCTTCGGCTCTTGCCGCTGGATGCCGAGGCGGCGTTGCGGGCCACGCGTCTGCCGGGGAGCGTTCACGGCGACCCCGCAGACCGCATCATCGTGGCCACGGCGCAGATTCTCAAAGTGCCGCTCCTCACCGCGGACGCGCGCCTCATCCGATACGGGAAACAAGGTCACCTGCAGGTCCTAGCCCTGTGATCAAGCGGCGCCTTTCCCCCCGCTCAGCCTCGCGCTCGATCGTCATCTTGCCTCCTGAATAGGTGGCCCCGTTCTCCGACGGCCAAGATGGCTGCGAACCCCCTTTCGCAACCACGACGGGACCGTTGCGCCTCGCGGCCCCCGCCGCCGAGCCTACCGCGACACGACCCGATAAAAACAACACGCGGTTCCGGGATCGCCCTGGGTATCCTGGTAGGTCAACGTGCCGGTCACATTGGTCACCGTGCCCAGGGAATCCCACGTTTGCAGGTTGCGGGACTTCTGCACTTCGAACTGCATCCCCTTCCAGCACCGAATCTGGAATTCGCCCGGCCCGAGCGGCACCAACCTCGCCGGTTCGGCGATCGTCAAGATCTGTTTGGCCGGGACGTTGTGTACTCCTGCACTGTCCCCGACGGCCACTCAATGCGCAGCGTGTCGGCTTGGGCAGCGTCGCCGAGACCGAAGTGGGCGCGAAGATCGCTTTGGCTGCAGTTCGCGCTACCACCCGAAATCTCACGCAGTTGCCAAACTTCCTTGCCCCAGAGAGTTGCCTTCGCTCGGATCTTGGCGCCGATCGCCGACCGATTCGACGCCGTGCCGATCAGGCGGACCAAGAGCCACGCGTTCGTATTGCCGTTGTTCCTGGCGTGGTTTCGGTAAAGGAAATTGGCTTCACCGGGTGAGGCCGGGTTTTCAGGGCCGTTGGACACAAACAGGTCGAGAAATCCGTCGTTGTCGAAGTCAGCCCAAGCGCAGCCTACCCCGTTGGCCGTGTCGTTTACGATCTCTCCGTCGTAGATCCTCGTGAAGGTTCCGTCCCTCTCGTTGTGGAAGAGGAAATCCGGCTCACCCCAGTTGTTGGAGACGAAGAGATCCAGGTATCCGTCATTATCGAAGTCTCCCCAAGCACCGCCCTCGGAGGTTCCGCCCGAGGTTACCACTGGACCCTCAACAACGGGCGTGAATGTCCCATCGCCGTTGTTGTGGTAGAGAGCATCATCCCGGTAAGCGCCATTCGCCACGAAGAGATCCAAGTGACCGTCATTGTCATAATCGCCCCACGCGGGATCGAGCCAGAAGCCTGCCCCGGTGACCGGCGGTCCATCCGTCACGCGGCTAAACGTTCCTTGGCCGGCATTGTGAAAAAGGAAGCTCGTTTGCCCGACGCTGTTCGCTACGAAAAGATCCAGGTCTCCATCCCCGTCGAAGTCCCCCCAAGCACAACCTTGAGAGTTGCCGCCACTTCTCACCACCGGACCGGCGGTGATGGTTATCATTCCTCCGGCTCCATCATTCCGGTAGAGGAATTCGTTCTGGTCCGAGGCATTGGACACAAGAAGATCGATGAAGCCGTCGTTGTCGTAATCGGCCCAGGCCGCGCCGACACTCTGCCCGACGGTATTCACCCAGGACCCGCTCGTGATTCGGGTGAAGATGGTAGGGTTTCCAGAACCAAGGTCGTTACGGAAGAAGCAGCTCTTGTAAGGGTCGAAGTTGGAGACAAAAAGATCCAGCTTTCCGTCATTGTCGAAGTCCGCAAAAACGCCCGTGCAGGAGTCGCCATATACCGTCGCCACCGACTCCGACGTAACCTCGGTGAACTGGAAGTTGCCGTCGTTATGGTAGAGGCAATTGTTGCCTCCAAACGCGGTGGCAACAAACACATCGACCAACCCATCGTTGTCATAATCGACCAGGGCGCAGCCCCAGGAACGCAGCGTGTCGGTTGCGATGGGGCCGTTGGTGATTCGGGTGAAGTAAGCCGGCTGGGCGAGACATGGGGTGGATAGCACCAGGAAAGTGCAAGTGATGAGTCGCATTGTGGATTTCATAGGATCAAGGCGCTGCCGTGGGACGTGGCCGACACCGCGCTGAAAGCACTCGTGAATGCTCCGCAGAGCTTTCAGCCTCCCGCTCTGTTGGTCGGTTTTCATCGTTGCCCCAATCTGGGATCAGGAATCCGCGATTGGCAGATAGAGGCGCTGGCTGCCAGCCTGCACGCCCCCGTCATCCACTCCTTCGGCATTTGCCAGGAAGTGCAACCGGCATTTCTGAATTCAGGTGATTACTCCACCGTCAGCGCCACGACGAAATGTCCGCACGCAGTTAGCAGAGACTCATAATCCAGGTGCGTGACCACGCGGTCCGGCTGCGGATTGGTCCACGCCGTCCGATAAAGCCGGAGGTGTGCACCGTGCAGGTCTGCTACAGCATTGGTGCCGCGCCAGACCACTTGACCGCGTTCCGTGTCTGCTTGGTCGCCCAGGCCCTCCCACCAATCGCGAACGTCCCGACCGTAGACGACCTCGTCGGTGCGCTGGCTGCCGTCCGCGTAATGATACGTTAAGCGCGAGATCGGCGTGCCGTCCGGCACGGCCTGTCGCGCTCCATCCAGCGGGTGAATCCAGCCCCCCGCGGCCCCATGCAGGACCTGTATTTGATGGAACGGTCGCCCAATCTTGATACCCCCGACCCGAGCCGGGTACTGACCCCAAACAAGCGTCCAGAGGCGGCCCGCTGGGTGTGTGGCCCGCAGCCGGATCACACCACGGAGGTCAAACGAAACACCGCCCAACTCGACCAGACCCACGGTCAGTGTCGAGAGATCGTTATCCTGGTAGCCAACGAGGAAGGAGGGATAAAGAGGATCGGAGAGAAGACCCGTGTAATGCTCGGTTAGATCGACTTGTGCTGGGTCTGCTCCCGGGTCACGCCGCGGAATCAGCCGATGATCGAAGGGCACTTCCACCTTGCGGACAGGCGGAGCCGGAGCCCCCTCGGCCGCCAAGCGCTGCTGCCAGTAAGTTCGCGCGTAGCGGCGCACGCGCTCGGGCAGCGGCCCGCCATCAGCACGGCCGTAGGCTTTCGGGTCCCACGGGAAGGCTTCCCATTGGTAGAGTGATAAGTCCATTGAACTCCCCGCCACCCGTTCGCCGCCTGGATGACACGAAAGAGCCGCAACCCCTTCTTCGCATTCCGCTGCCGTCAGAACTTCCCGGTGGTGTGGCATGGACCAGACGTCGATTGAGCCATAGTCTTGCCCCAAGACTTCGCCCCGCGTGCTGCTGATGATCAGTCGCTGGTCGTCTGCCGTCCAGCAGAGGGCCCAGTTGCGGCCACGACCGCGCCACCCATCGATGCGAGCGAGCGAGCGAGCGTCCAACAGATGAAGTGAGCCATCCCAGCTCCCCACGGCGACGAAACGCCCATCGCGACTACACCGCGCCGACACCCAGTTGCCAGTTGCCGACCCGCCAAGCGAACATTCGGCAAGGAGTTTCTGGGTGGCCTTGCGCCAGAGACGCACGGTGTTGTCGTGGCCGCTCGTAATGAGGTGTTGGCCATCCGGGGAGAAGGCTACCCGCTCGACCCCGTTCGTGTGGGCATTAAGCGTAGCCAGTTCCCGCCCGCTCTGGGCCTCCCATAGCTTCACCGTGCCGTCGAGGCTTCCTGTGGCGATCTCTGTTCCATCCGGGCTATACGCGACAGTCAGCAGTTGCCGACGATGCCCAGCCAGTCGATGGACGACCGCGCCACTCCCTAGGTCGAAGACCAAGGCAGCCTTGTTCGCATCTGCAGCGGCCAGGTAGCGCCCGTCGGGACTGAAGGCGAACCAGCAGAACGCCTCGCCCGGGGCGCGGATGTGCAGCAGCAAACGCCCTGAGTCTGCCGAGAACACCCTGATCCCCATGCCGAAAGGCGCGGCCACCAAGAATCGCCCGTCGGGGCTGTAGGTCGCCCCCCACAGCCATGCCTCGGTTTCGATCCGCTCGCGGCCCGGCCGCGCGCTCCAGATTCTGACGAGCCCGCTCTCGTCCCCAGTCGCCAGGAACCGGGCATCCGCGCTCAAAGCCACTGACCCAACCGGACGCTCATGTCCGCGGACTTGCCGATAGCTCCGGCGCTGTTCAAGGTCCCAGATCGAGGCCTCGTCCCCCCACCCGGTCGTGACCATGAACCGCTCGTCCGCAGTAAACAACACCTCATACACCCGCCCCGGCATGGCCAACTGTTCTTCCCACGTCTCCGTGTTCCAGACCCGGGCGGTGTTGTTCTGCCCGGGCGTGCAGAGCCATCGACCCCGGGGACTAAAGAACACCTGAGGCCGCTCCTGCGGGGGGCTCCGGCGCAGAGTCCCGAATTGGCGCACTTGCCGACCGTCACGCCACAGCTCGAGGCGGTCCGCCGCATCAACCGTGGCACACAGCACTCCTGTTGGATCTGCAAACACCCGACTGCCCGGATCGGGTGCGGCGAAAGACCTGACCCCCTGACCCGACGGGATGCTGCGCCACGAAACCATTGAAGCACTGCGAATGACGAGCGTGTCGCCTTGCGATCCAAACGCCAAGCCGACGACCGGCGCCGGGCAATCGTTCAGTGTCATGGCCTCTGCTCCGCTCGCGGCGTCCCACACGCGCACGGTTTGGCCACCATCAGAGCCCGCGAGCCACCGACCGTCCGGACTGAACACCAGAGTGCCGATGGTCAGTTGGCCTTCGGCGAGTCTCAGAACTTGTTTGAACAGGTAGGGCGAAGCCTCCGGCTGAGCCGTCGACTGAACTCCCGACTGAGCCGCCGACTGAGCCGCGGACCCGTCGGATTTGGGGGAATTCGGCTCGGCAGGGACGCCTCGCCCTACCATATCCACTCGCCCTACCACATCCAGGCTTGTCAAAGACGCGCTTGGGCGGGGTTGTCCTGTCGCTGGATCCCAGAGCTGGACCTGGCCGTCGGCTGTGCAGGTAGCCAGTTGTCCGTTCGTCGGGCTGATGGCTGCCGCCAGGACACGATTCGTCGCGTCGCCGAGACTGAACAGCAGCCGTTCCTCCATCCAATCCCAAACCTTGACCGTGCCGGCGCTATCGCGAGTGAGCAACCGCTGGCCGCTCGTGTCGAACGCGAGCTGGACCAAGTTGGTCGCATGGGCCTGCCAGGACGCGACGTCCTGATGGCAAAGGTAGAGCAGTCGGCCCCATTCCCATTGGCGATACTTTTCAGGGCATTTCCAGAGAACTGCGAGGGCCTGCTGAATCTTCCCGTCCTTGATGTGCGAGTTGGCCAGGCCGATGGCGGAATAGTAGGCTTCGAGCTGGGCGGCCTCTCGTTCTCGGGCAATGCGGAGTGCAGCGCTTACCGAGACAACGACCACGCCGAACAGGGCGAGCGTGAGCGCGGCGGCCAGAAGCGCCAGGGCGGGTTTGCGTCGGCACCAGCGCCAGCCTCGTTCAAGTGCATTGACCGGCCGCGCGGTGATCGGTTGGCCGGCCCCGAACCGATCCAGTTCATCCGCCAGGTCACCCGCGGTGGCATAGCGCCGTTCCGGATTCTTCTCGAGGCATTTCAGGGCGATGGTCTCCAGGTCACGCGGGACATGCGCATTCAGTTTCCGGAGACTCGGGGGATCGTCCTGGATGACCTGCTGCAACATCATCCGCGCGTTGCCTCGAAACGGCAGTTCTCCGGTCAACAACTGGAAAAGGACTGCGCCTAGGGAGTACACGTCGGTCCGCCGATCCGCTGCGTGGGCCTCGCCGCGTGCCTGCTCCGGGCTCATGTAGGCGGGCGTGCCCAGCAGTTGACCGTCCAGGGTCAGCGTGACCTCGCCCGCCTCGCGCCGGGCGAGACCGAAGTCCGTCAGGTGGGGTTCGCCCTGCCGATCGATCAGGACGTTCTGCGGTTTGACATCGCGGTGGATGACGCCGGAATCGTGCGCGTGTTGCAGAGCGCGGGCCAGCTTCGCACCCAGGCGGGCGGCTTCGCGGGGACTCATCCGATGGCCGATCAGCCACTCGGCCAGCGAGACCCCTTCCACAAAGTCGCACACGATGTAGATCAAGTCGGCTTCCCGACCGACCTCGTGCACGCTGACGATGTTCGGATGCCGCAGTTGAGCGGCCGCCCGGGCTTCGCGCAGGAACTTCTCCGCCTCGGCGGGCTCGAGTCGGCGATGGCGAGGGATCTTGATGGACACCCACCGGTCCAGGCGAGTGTCGCGGGCCTTCCAGACGGTACCGAACGCGCCCGTGCCGAGCTTCTCGACAATCTGGAACTGACCGACTTGACCCAGGTCGGCCGCCGCCTGGGTCGCGGCCGTCTCGTCCACGACACTGAAGTCCGTCCCGCAAGAATCGCAGTGGATGCTTGAAAGGGGGGCGCCGGACGCCAGTTGGATCAGGTGACCGCATTGCGGGCAGCGCACGCTCAGGCCCGATCCGCCTAGCGCCGGTTCCCGATCTGCCGTTTGGCCAGCCGCGGCGGACGCGTCGATGGAATCGACTTCCCCTTTGTCCTCCGCTAACCCAGCCGCGAGCATGCAGGCAGTGCAGAGCCCCATGGGCGTGTCCCCGGGGATGCGCCGGCCGCAGACGGGACAATGACCTGGCTTCCCCGTTCTCATTGTGCCTGGATCTGGATCAGGTAGCGGAGCTCAGCATCGATGTCCTTCGGATCGGAAACCGTTTCTGCAACCACTGACCGGAGTGCGTCGCGGTAGCGCCGGCGCAGCCGCGTGACCGCCATGCGGACGGCGGGCTCCGCCATGCCCAGCCCTTCGGCAGCCTCGCGATAGGCCAACCGCGCGCAATCGCCCTGCAGGAAGGGATGAAGCCGTTGGAAAACCCTGGCCTGGCCGGATCGGGAGTATTCCGCTTCGAGCGACTTCAACGCCTGGGCCAGAACCGTCACCCCCCACTTCTGATCAAAGAGTGTCTCGGGAGTCACTTCGCGTGCCGGCTCGGTCCGTAGCCGACTCTCGGCTTCCGTGGCGTCGAGGGAAAGCAACTGCCGATCCCCGCCGCGCTTCTCGGCGCGCGCCCGGTCGCGTTGCTGGGCGAGGTAGTTCTTGAGGCACCCCAGGGGGAACGAGCGAAAGCGGCCCAATTCCGGCCTGGCTTTGTCAATGACGTGCCGTTCGAGAAGGTAGAGCAGGAAGCCTTGAATCAGGTCCTTGGCGTCTTCCGGGGGATAATCTTTCCGACGAACGAAGGCGTAGAGCGGAAACCAATACGACCGAAACAACTTCTCGAGCGCCGCGGAAGATTCCGGTGACGCGCTGTCTCCTGCTGCCAGCACGGTGCTCCAATGCGTCGTCGCGAACTGGGCGGCGGTTCGCGTTGCCAACTCGCTCGGAGAGTCGTCGGGGCTCATAGCGGTCTCACTCGGCATCAACACCCCACAGCCCTTTCGACCCAGGCGGTATCTGCCAAAGCTGTAGGATGCCTCTAGGACCGGCTGGAGCTGTGGCTCCCAATATGTTCGCGATCCGTCGGGGATTGCCAGCTCGAAGTCAGCTCGACTGGGGTAAACTGGCTCGGAAGCGGGACTCCGCTTCGGCGCGCACCGGAGTCACGCCTGAACCCGTGTCAAGGAGCGTGGATCCCCGTCCGCTTCTTACCGTTCCAAGGCGTAGGCGTCCAGGACCTCGCCGAGTTGCTCCTGAATCCACTGTTTCGACAGGCCGAACTCTTCAAGGGTGTATTCGTGGGCGCTCTTGAATTCGCGCTGCCGCTGCGTGGCCTCGATCAGGCGCGCGCGGAAGGTCTCGCTCAGCGTCCAGCCGAAGTGAGCATAGAGATCCTCGATGGCCTCGCGGGGATTGCGCACCAGGTCGCGGTAGTCAATGCAGTGGTAGTGTCGCGCGTCCACCTGTTCCCGGAACCGGAAGAGGTGCTTGTACCATTCCACGGCCAGCCCGGCGTAGGCCTTCGATTCCGGTGAGTTCCTGGCGATCTCGGGCGAGTGGACCCGCCACACGGGGTGGAACACGCTGACGTGCGACGCGACCGACTCGTAGGGATGCCGGATGATCGTGATGAACTTCGCGTCGGGGAACGCTTCCCGCAGACTCTCGACCGTGCCGGAGGATTGCGTGGCTTTCGAGAGGAGCGTCTTGCCCGGTCCGTTGGCGTAGAGCTGGCGCTGGAGACAGCTCCGGTAGAACTGCATCACTTTCCGCCGTTCCTCGGGCCGAAGCGCGTCGGGGAAGCCGGCTTCCCAGAGCTCCTCCACAAACGGGAACAACAGGTAGATGGCCTCGCTCACGAAACAGTAGAGGAAGAACGCGTCGTCTTCCTCCGGCTGGTTAAAGCGCAGCTTGTGCATGTCGTCCCAGCCGCCAAACCACTTCTTCTCTGCCCAGCCCACGAGCCGCGCGAGCGGCGCGCCGCAGTGTCGGTCCAGCCAGACCAGCCCATCCAAGGCCCGCTGGTAGGTCACCGAAGGGAAGATGGTCTGGTAGAGCTTCACGTGCACGAACCGCTCGTCGTCCAGGCTCATGAGCTTCTGCGTGAGGGTGGTGCCACTGCGGGGCGGCGCGATGATGAAGACGGGCTCGGAAACCGCCTGCCTGCGGAAACCGGGGAACAAGAGGTGGTCAAGCAGCCGCCCAAAGGCGACCACGAGCCACATCAGCCCGAACAGGGCGCTGAAGCAGAGCACGTACGCCCAGCGGCGAAGCCGGAACGGGCGCCTGACCAGCGCGAGTTGCTCGGCGCGGAAGAACAATCGCAGGTTGAGATACATGGTGCGCGTGCCGGCCAGCCGCCCGCCGCCCAGGAGGCGGATGGGACGGCCTGCCTATATCGCATGGGGCGGAAAGCGCAAGGTTTTGCTGGCCAAGGACAGGCCCGCTGGAAAAGGCGAAGCGGCGCTCCGCGGAGCGCCGCTTCCATTTCTCAGCGGCCGGTCGTGCGCCCGCCGCGCACCCGCCGGCTGCATCTTACTCTTCCGTGTGGCTCAACTTCGCGAGGACGTTGAAGTCCTCGAGCGTGGTGGTGTCGCCCTTGATCTCTGTGCCGGCGGCCACCTGCTTGAGCAGACGGCGCATGATTTTGCCTGACCGGGTCTTCGGCAACCCTTCGGCGAAGCGGATGTCGTCCGGTTTGGCGACCGGGCCGATCTCCTTGCCGACGTGATTGCGGAGCTGTTCGCGCAGTTCCGGGCCGGCCTTGAAACCAGTACGGAGCACGACGAAGGCGACCAGCGCCTGGCCTTTGACTTCGTCGTTGCGGCCTACGACCGCCGCCTCGGCGACGGCCGGGTTGCTCACCAGCGCACTCTCGACCTCGGCCGTGCCGATCCGGTGGCCGGCCACGTTCAGCACGTCGTCAATGCGGCCCACGATCCAGAAGTACCCGTCCTTGTCCTGTCGGCAGCCGTCACCGGTGAAATACGAGCCTTTGACCTCACTCCAATAGGTTTGCTTGTAGCGGTCGGAATCGCCCCAGATCGTGCGGATCATGGCGGGCCACGGCTTGCGGATGACCAGCTTGCCCCCCGAGTTGCGCGGCACGACATTGCCATGGTCATCCACGACTTCGGGCAGGACGCCGAAGAACGGCAGGGTGGCGGACCCGGGCTTGGTGGGGATGGCACCGGGGAGCGGGGTGATCATGATGCAACCGGTTTCAGTCTGCCACCAGGTGTCCACGATCGGGCAGCGCTTGCCGCCGATCACCTCGTAGTACCACATCCAGGCCTCGGGGTTGATCGGTTCACCCACGGTACCAAGCAGGCGGAGCGAGCTCAGGTCGTGCTTGGTGACCCAGTCGATGCCCCACTTCATGAACGTGCGGATCGCGGTTGGCGCGGTGTAGAGCACGGTCACCCCGTACTTCTCGATGATCCGCCAGAAACGGTCGGGCTCGGGATAATTCGGG
>Ga0315288_10007165_pt1 | contig 14139 bp, 12 predicted proteins | sample YL17G11_20_MG_FD_203454 | JGI IMG/M metagenome (GOLD analysis project Ga0315288, IMG submission 203454) | Sediment microbial communities from Yellowstone Lake, YNP, Wyoming, USA - YL17G11_20 | ecosystem: Environmental > Aquatic > Freshwater > Lake > Sediment | place: USA: Wyoming | collected... | reverse complement strand
TCTTCGCGTTCTTCTTGTTCTCCAGGCGCTGGTCGGCGGCCGACGCGCCGTCGCCGAGTTCGGGAAACAGTGGTCGGTAGCACGCCTTGATGGAGCGCGCTGTTATGATCTGGCCGGCCGGGAGCGCGGACGCGCTCGTCACGTTGATCGGCGGACGCTGCGCGTTGAAAAGCGCGACCGTCACCGCCTCGACGCGGCCCATCACTGGGTCGAAGATGTGCGCCTGGTCCTCGCAAAGCAGCACGTCACTGTCGAAACAGCCGCCGGGCTGCATCTCGTGACGCACAAACTCCTGCCACGCGAATAGGCGTTTCTCCGTCACGCCACTGCTCGCCGAGAGATGCACGGTTGGATGGCGCGCTTCGTAGTCGACGATCAGTTCGTCCATGTCGATCACCTTGGCGTGCGTGATGCGCGTCTTGGGCGTGAAAACAATGCGCGACACGGCGCAGTTTCGCGTGCCAGGATCGACGCACGTCACACTGCGCAAGCCAGTCTCGCGCACCAGCGTCGGTAGGCCAACCCATTCGTTGATTTGTGCACGCTTTATGATTGCCGCTGGTGGTGGTGGTGGTGGTGGTGGTGGTGCTGCTGTTGACAGCGCTGCTGCAATGGCGTTGGTGGCGGCGGTGGTCGACTTGGCACGCTTGGTCGCAGGCGGCGGCAGCGGTGCCGTGGTGAGGTCGATGATGTCATCTTCGTCTGGCGCTTTTTGTTGCTCCACCGCTTGCGTAGGCTCTTGCCAGTCACGCTTTTTCGACATCACGACAAATGATTGACGCCAGTCGCTCATCGTTCGGCCCGCGGGCGCGCGAACTCTATCATCCTTACGAGCAGGCGGCGGCCGAGGCGGCGGCGACACCTTACGCGCGCCCGTCGCGCTACTTGTTGGGCGTGGACCAGCATCGTTCGGAAGCACTTCGGTTTCGTCACTGTCTGTCGACGACGACGACGACGACGACGACGACAGATTTAGAACAGCAACGCGTTCCCGGCGCATTGGCATTGACATCAGCAGAAGCGACGCTGGCGTTTAATGTTTCGGCGCGGCGGTTGACGGTGCCGAAAGTCTACACGGCAGCGTTTCTTGCGTTCGAAACCGAAGTGAACTTTGCGACGCGTTGCGTGCTGTGCGGCGAACTGTTCACGGGCGCGCTCACCGGCACGCTCTCGTGCGCCTATCATCCATTCGAGTATGTGAACACGGCGACCAACTCCAGCGGCTACTCGGTGGCGCGCGAGCCGCCGACCAACTGCGTGCAGTGCGCCGAGTTGCATCTGATGCCGAGCGCGCGCAACGACCACCTCGTCGCCGAGAATCTGCGCTTCGGGTGCACGGCGATCGATCACTGCACCAACGTCTACGAGGTGTTGACGCGGCCCTACATAGCCATACCAACCATCTTCTGGTCGATGTTTGCGCTCTCGAAGCGCAGTGGCGCGCTGCGCGACTTTGACGCGCTCGCCGCCAACGCCGACGCGCATCGCGGCATCATCGTTGTGCACCAAGCGGCGCAGTTGCGCCTCATGCTGGTCGTCGACATACCGGGAACGCGCAACGCGTTTCGCGCGTCGGTCGCGCATGTCTACGAGCGCATGGCGGCGCGCTTCAACATCCAGGCGCTCGCCGACGAGGTGTATAGCGCGCGCATCGCCACCGTCGAATCGTCGATCTCGCGCATGGCGCAGTTCTCGCACCGCGACGCCGAGCGCCGCGACTCGCTGCGCCGAATGCAGAGGAAGAAGGCGCGCTTCGCGCCGTTTGTCATTGTCGCGCGCGTCATGCAGTGCGAGGGCGGCGGTATGCGCCTCGAGGAGGAGTAGGCGGCGGTTTCGACGCGAAAAAAAAGTCCATAAAAATATGAGTGTTGCAAAGAAAGCCAAAAAAGAAGAAGAAATTCGCTACGACACATATGTTATCACCTATCAGCATGGAGATATCGAGGTTTGGCGTGTGAATTCTTCACTGCCGTCTGCCAAGGCTGTCGGGCAAAAAATTCTCGTCGATTGCCAACTCTTCGAGAGCAATGATGACATCAGCACAACAGATGAGGAGGAACGCGTGCGTGTGGAACGAGAAAAGAAATTGGCGATATTCACAGGCACTCTGACTTTGTGGACGGATGCAGGCAATACCGGTGTGGCACGAGAAGCAGCACTCGTGCCACAAATCACACAGGAGATCGTGCAATTCTTTCTCGCATTCGACGAAAACGAACGACGCGAGTGGGAAGTTATGGGAAACTTCAACAGCCTTGGATCCAAGGCATTCTCATGGCCCATATGTGGCTTAGCGAAGGAATCGAAGGACTCGCGCTGGAAACTGCACTCGACGAGAAAATGACACTGGAAAATGCACGGTTCTTCGGGCAATTCGGACTCGAACAACCAGACCTCTGGTCGTGCGAAGGGTTTTTTGATCATCACGGTTCGATGGCATTCAAGTGGCCGGTTAACAATCTATTTGTGCTTCATTCTGGTCCGTTTAGCGACAAAATAGAGAAATTCGCCGCCATGCAGGCTGCACGGGACAAAAAAATACAAGAAGGGTTAGCCGCCGCCGCCGCCGGCGTCGCCGCCACCGCCTCTGAATCTCAACCAGACAAAAAACGCAAACAAAAATAAACGCTCCTTTTATTGTCAGTGTGCCAAAACCTCGCTGTAACTCGATGCCACCGTCGCTGGCGCTCAACCAGTAGTGAAATAAACGACAACCTTCTTTTTATTATTAGTTGGCCAGAATCGCGGCTTTTGAGACGGCCTCCAACGGCGGCATTTCATTGCCTGAATCGAGCGCCACCATCAGGATGCCGTTGACGCCAATCGTCTCTGCCACGGTGAACTCGGCAAACAACGCGGCGCCCAGTGTGCGCCATTCTAATTGTTCGGTGCTGGACAATTGTAGTGCTAGCGAATGTCGCTCGTAGATCAGGCTGCAGTGTGAATGACCCGTCACGAGGTTAGTGTTGGTCGACGCGGCCATTCGATCGAGGTGGTCGGCGGCCAGTGCATTGTATGCCGCCAGTGATGTAGCGACCCACTCACGTAAACGGCGCGCCAGTGACGAATCAGACGGCATCGCGGCAATCTTGGCGTTGAATTGGTTGAGTCGCTTGCGGAAGCCAGGCACGATGAAATGCAGCATCAACATGTCAATGACGTCGGTCATGTCCGGGACGAGAGGCTTTTTTTTATTATTGCGGAGCGGGCAATGTTTCGTGCGCGCGTTGCAAGTGATCGGCGGCCAAATGAAAGTAGTGATACGGGTGTGCGATGACGACGTCGGCCGTCTCGGTGCGCAGCACGGGCACGTGTCGCGTCGTTGGCGCGCGCGAGTGTTGCAACTGCAACGCGCATTGCCGCGGCGCACCCGGAAGCGCGATGATCTCGGCGCGGCGCTCGGCACTGGCAACGCCCGAACGCGCGAGCAGTGCGTCGAGACGCGCCGTGTCCTCCCAGGCAAACGGACAGCGCTTGACGCCCGACAACGTGCCATACTGATAGTGCGTCGCGCAGCCGGCGGCGCACGTCGTCTTCGCGAGCGCCTCCTTCATCTGCTGTTCGCTGACGTCGGCGAGCGGCGTCGTGTTGTGCGTCGCCACGTAGGCGGCGTTGCGCTCGTGGTCGAGGTTCGCGCGCGTCTTCGTGTAGGCGGCCAACTCCTTGTAGTGCACGGCAATCATTTGCGGCGTCGATAGGCGCATCAACGAGCGCGCGATCGCCGGTGTGTTGAGCGTCGGTGTGTCAAACGAGTGCAGCGTCTGCGACAACCAGAGGCGCTCGGGGTGCTTGTGATACGTCGGACTCTCGAGCACGTTGAGCATGCACAGCGGCAGTGCGCGGTTCGCACGAGCGCCCTCGACGAGGTCCTCAATGTCGACGAGCGCGGCGCCGCCGCCACCGCCACGCTCGTTCAACAACGCGCGGTTGAGGCGCTCACTGGCTGCATTTTCGCGTGCGCGGGTGGAACCACCATTACTTTTGAGTGCAGCGATGCCCGCCGCCGCTGCCGCAGGCGTGGCATGCAGCGCACGTTCGAGCGCCTCGGCGCGCACACGAATCGAGCCATGCTTGGCCGAGTAGAGGGTGTAGGGCGCCCGCGTCTGCCGATGTAGTGCTTCCTTGCTCTGTTGCAGCGAGTAGTAGGACGCCTCGTCGAACATGTGCGCCGGTGGAACACACCGCAGCACGTCGCCGTCGCCATCAGAGTCGAACAATTCTCTGGCTTGTTTGACGATCGCCAACGAGCGCACGAGTTCCATAATGCGGCCGCCGACGGCGAGGTCGTCGAGTTCGTGACGCCGCGTGTCCTCCTCGGCGTAGTAGTTTTGCAGCAGCGGCATGCTCTCGACGAGAATCTGCTCAGCGGAGGCGGCGGCGGCGGCGGCGGCGGCGGCGACGTGCTCACCGGTGGTCGCGTGTCCGCTCAAGTAAGCGCGCAGCAGTGCCACGCTGATGTCGAGCGCGGCGCCCACACGCGTATACACAACACCATTGCGCAGCACTGTTTGCCGCGGTCGAATGCCATCGACGAGAACAGACTCAAGCGAACGCACACCGGCGCGGAAGTTGAACGAGACAATGACACTGTTGGCCAGCACGGCCTCTTTCGACGTCGCCGAAAGCAGCATCGATCGGCGCAGTTCAGATGATTCGAGACTAGACGTTGTCGCCGTCGCCGTCGCCGCTTCTGCCTCTTCAACGCCAACACCATCGTCGTCGTCGACGGTTGTCAAATAAAGTCGATCTTCGACGGGCAGTTCGGCGTCGTCGATGGCCGCCGCGCAGCGCACCTGAAACCGCACCGGTTCTTCGAGCGCTGCTGACAAGTCGGCGCGCAGTGAAGCGACATACTGGTCGGCAATCATGGCGTGCATGGCTTTCGTGTCGGCGGGCGCGCTCTCGATCGACGCACGCAGCAGCCGTTTCTCGGCCGCCTCGATGTTCTCGACGAGACGTTTGGGAAACTCCTCGAGGAAGCGCACGATGGCCAATTCGCCGCGCACGACCAACTCGGTGCGAATGATGTAGCGCATTGTGTCGACGAGTTGCGCCACGACGAAGAGCGCGGCGCTGTGCGACGACATTGCGCGCAGCGCTTCGACGATCTCGCCGACGGCGGCCATGTTCTCGAACAACGCCACACGCGGCGTCTCTCGCTTGAAGTAGACCAACGAGCGCGTGTAGAGCACGTCGCGGCGATGTTCGTCGCGCCACGCGTCGAGCGCTTCGCGTGACCGCACACGCGGCATGCCGTGACTCGCCTTGTGCCAGCGTAGCGCAAACGAGAACAATGCTTTACGATACGAGAACGTCGTCTCTTCGTTGTCGTTGGTGCTGGTCATTGCGAGGCGGTTTTTTTTCCCGCGCCCGCACGGTCGCGCGCGCGCGACGTCTCTTTTGTTTGAGAAAAGAGACGTCTCTTTTTCACGCAAAAAGAGACCTTCCACGTGAGTGTGAGGAATAATTGATTTCTGTTAGTAAAACATGTTTTAAGTGAGAGTAGCAGAACAACAGCAACAACAAATGAGTCGATGGTTGGAGCACACGTCGCCCATCGGAGATCGCAATGACGATCTGTGGCAAGAGGCCTACCAAAAAATGCTGCCGCGGCCACCCAACTGGCGCACGCTCGTCGACGAAGGCAACGTGCCAGTCGATGTCGTCTACCGCTACGAGACGGGAACGTTTCGCATGATTGGCTACGGCACGTTCTCGGTTGTGTTCGAGGGCGTGCGCGCGTCGGACAAACAACGCGTGGCGCTCAAGATGTTTCGTCTGCCAATGTTCTCCGGACCAGACGACGTCGCACAGTTAAAATTACTGCACGCCGAGCCAGCGCTGCTCACTGAGTCTCTGAAGAAATCAATCGCACGCATGACAGCGGCCATCTCTGAGGTTCGTGCGCTTCTCTACGTGCAGGCGCAGATGCGCACCGCCGCCGCCGCCACCGCCGGCGCCACCAGAAACGTCGTTCAACTCGTCGACTATTTCCGTGCGCTGTTTAGCAACAACCTGCGCGACTCGATGGTCGACTTTCTCCTACCGCGACTGGAGGCGAATCCGAGTATCACGGCCGCCGAGCGTGAAGATCTGCTCGCGCATCGGCAGAGCGAAGAGGGTCTCGATGCGATTGTGGGCGCGTTCTTTCCCGAGTTCGTTCAAGAAGCCGTCAAGCCCATCTTTTTCATTGAGACGGCCTACGGCCACGGACACACGCTCTACGATGTAATGCACAGCCACAAAGAAGTGGCGGCGCGTCAGTCAGCCGAGATCAACCTCCGCATTGCACTAGACGCGCTGCGAGCGCTGGCGTTTCTGCACGACGCCGGCCTGCTGCACGGCGACGTCAAGCCACACAACGTGTTCGTCAACAACATACTCGAGGCCGAAACGGCACCCGACGCCGTCAGCGTCGTGCTCATCGACCTAGGCTCGGCGTGTCGCGTGGGCGACGACAAGCGCATCGTCGGCACGTGCAACACGCTCGGCGGCGACCCGAGATTCGACGCGCCGACACTGTTGGCGTTCAACGCACAGCAACCAGAGCCGCCAGACGCGTCGTCGATCTCGTTCGAGCAGCGCGCCTCGTGGGATGTCTACGCGCTCGGCTTGACGCTCTACGACTGGGGCCGCGCCGACTACGACCCGAGCATACTAACGGCCGACGAATTCAACCCCGGCGCGTCGGCCGGTGATCGAGCGCGTCTCGCCGCGCAGAATCTCTACTCGCGGCTGCCTTCGGCACCCTACTTCCCAGCCGCGGTCGACGACGCGCTCGGAACGCTCAACACCACCGTAATGCGCATGCTCGAGTGGGACGACGCCACTCGGTTGTCGGCGCGTGAGGCTGCCACATTTTTAGAACAACGATTTGCCAGTCGCGCGAGCAGCAGCAGCAGAAGTGCCACAAAAAGACCTCTTGGCGATGGTGGCGGCGGCGGCGGCGGCGGAGAGCAGAAAGTAACAAAGACCACAATACCTTAATAAATAGAAACCAACGACACGACGCAAATGTCGCAGTGGCAAGAACACACTGTGTGCGTCATCCCGGCGGGCGCCTACAATAGTCAATGGCAGGAAGCGCTCGACAAGGCGCTTCGCACTTGGCCTTTGTGGCGCAACGGCACAGTGGATTTCAACGAGCGTTACGTTGGCGGCCGTCTTCGCCTGCTCGGCTACGGCTCCTATGGTATCGTGTTTCGCGCCACTCGCGCTGATCTGCCGGCAGCGCAAGCCGAGGTGGCCGTGAAATTATTCCGATTGCCAACGGAGCCGCTTATACCGCCGGCGGAGCCGGCGACGGTAGATAATTCACCGGACGCGGTAGCGCTTCGAAAATTCATCGAGGAAGAGAAGAAGATCAGGAACATCGAATTGCGCGCGCTCGTGTATTTGAAAGCGATTGCGGCTGATTGTCCTCGTGGCTGTCCGACCAATCTCGTCTGCTACGTCGACCATTTTCGCGCCCGACTGGGCAAACACTGGTCGCCGCCACTCGTTAACAAGGTGACACCGGCGGGTCTCACAAAGGCGCAAAAACAGACCTATATGGCGGATCCACGCAGGTTTCCAGATCTCTATGGCGCGCCTGGTATTGCTAACATGCTACCAACTGAACTCGCGTATTTCATCGAGACGCACTACGAGAGTGGCATGTCACTGGAGAAGGCCATCGACATTGGCTTTTGGGCCGATCGAGTTGAGCCGATTGTCAACCTTCATCTGCTGCTGTCGGCGGCAACCGCGCTGCTATTCATGCATCGCGCCAACATTATTCATCACGACATCAAACCGGCGAACATCAACGTAGCGAATCTGCCTGCTGCAGCACCCGAGATGGACGACGAACGCTACGATCCACCCGAAGAAGTGGCACTGCCAACATGCATTCTTCTCGACGTTGGCCTAGCGTGTCGCGTCGAAAACGACGCCTCCTATCCCTACGAGCCAGGCGTGTGCGCCAAAGTGCTGACCAGTGCCACGTATCGCGCACCGACGCAAGTTATGCATCGGCACATCGACGCCGACGCCGAGCACGTCGAGTTGTCTGACGCCGAGCGCAAATCGTGGGATGTCTACGCGCTTGGCATGACGTTCTACGACTGGGCGTGGGGCATAGACGACCCGCCTGCTCTGTCAATCGACGACGCGCAAAAGGCGATCGTCGGCACGTTCAACGCCGACGCGTATCCGGCACCCGGTGTCGATCAGTCGGCTGAGAATCTTTCGGTGCTGAAGAACTCAGAACAACGCTCCCGACTGCCCACCAAACCTTACTGGCCCGCGGCGCCCAACGACGACGAACACGGGTTTTTCAACAACCTCCTCGCACACATGCTTGATTTCAAAGACAGCCGACGCTTCACCATCGAGCAGGTCGTCGCCGAACTCGATAACTTTGCTTCGTCGCGCTCGTCTTCACCGCGCGCGTCTTCAACGCGTTCAACACCTCCGTCGTCACCGGGCGGTTCGTTCAGGTCGGTGTCGAGCACACGAACTGCCACCAGTGTGACGCCGTAAATAAATAATAAACGGCGCTGACTTGTAATAGCAGCGTCGACACGCGCGCGCACACATGAGTCAATGGTTGACACACACGTCGGCCTCGCAAGACGACGCATTCTGGCAACAAGCCTACACGGACGCGACGACGTGGCAAGACGACACTGGCGCGCTGCGCGAAGTGACAGAGCGCTATCGCGACGAGCGCCTGGAAATGCTTGGCTACGGCGCGGCCGGCCTCGTATTCAAAGGGCAGAGAAAGTTTGCGACCGGCTACGCCGATGTGGCCGTGAAAATGATGCTGCCCAACGAGGCGTCTGCAACTACAATGGCGATTCGCGAGACGCGTGCGCTGATTTTCCTGCAGAACGTCGCCGTGAGCGCGCACAATAAACTGTGCGCGCCCCACCTGGTCTGCTACGTGGACCACTTTGTGGCGCTTCCGGGCGCACGCCTTTTTGAGATAATCGCCGACTTTATTGAACCCAAGCGTGCGTCGCAGTCGTCGCAGTCGTCAACTGACGACGAGTCGGTGGCGAAGCGAGTGGTGGCAAACAAATTCTCCTCGCTCGTGGCTGGCTCGGAGAACAAACCCGTTCACTTCATTGAGACGCATTTCGTTGCCGGCCGCTCGCTGCGCGCGATGTATCGCGAGGACGGTCTACCGGGCGGACGCATGCCGTTTGCGAAGAACTTGGAAATGCTGCTGAGCGCGGCACAAGCGCTGCAGTTTATGCACGCGCACGAATTGATTCACTCGGACATCAAGCCCGACAACATCATGGTTGGCCACCTCTACGATGGCGCGCCCGGGCACCGCGGCCTCACGGCGATGGCAATGACGTCGGTGGCGCCCGAGTGCACGTTGCTCGACATGGGCTTGGCGTGTCGTGTCAACGCAAAGAAGGCCACCGTAGACGAGGCCATCGACGACGTTGGCACGTGCGTCACGTTTCCGGGCGCAGTAGGCTACTATGCACCCGCACAAATGCGTCCGCAAGCCAGGAGCACGCTGCATAAGATTGCGTTCGCCACGCGCGCCTCGTGGGACGTCTACGCACTCGGCTTGTCGTTTCGCGACTACGGGCTCGATATCAACACCGAAAACTTGCGTCTGCTTCCGCTGCAGTCCTGGGAGGTGACAACGATGTTCGTAGACGCGTTTGACCTCGGCCAGCCAATCGCCGCCGTCGACGAATCGCGATCGCGTGTGCCAATAGCGCCGCATTTTCACGAGTCGGGCGACAACGCCGATCGAGCGCTCTCGCGCATCATTGGCAGCATGTTGGTGCTCGGCGACACGCGGCGCGCCACCGCTGCCGACGTTGTCGAAGACCTTCTTGCGCTCAAACGCTCGTCGTCGCTGCACGCGCCATCACCAAAAAAAGGCGTCTTCTCGTCGTTGTTTGAGAAGCGGCCACGACGTCCTAGCGGCGGCGGCGGCGGCGGCGGCGACGATTAATCATAAAATTTGTTTGTGTGCACTTGGCGCCGGCGGCGGAGGCGGTGGCGTTGTTGACGTCGGAGCGCGTTTCCGAGCCGCCAGCAGAGACGACGAATGAATGCGAAAAACTTGGTCATCAGCACACGCACGTTATTTTATGTGTGTGTGCGTTGCGCTGCACACCACCAGACATGTGCGCGTTCTGTGCAACGTTTTCTCGCGCCACCTGCGACGTGGCACACATCATCGACGAGTTGAAGACGCTGGTGCGCGCGCACTACTGCGCCAAAGTGCTCGTAACGAACACGCAGCCGGGCGACCTACTGGTGTTGACCGAGCAAGTCGACCACGTGTTCAACAACGGTCGCGCATTTGTGCTTGTGAACCGCTGGCGCAGCAGACCGAATAGCATCCTCGTGGAAGTCGATCACACCGATATTGATAGTGATTCCGAGGACGACCCGCGCATTCTCGATATGTGCAGCAGCACGACGTGATAAATTTATTTAAAGCATTGGCAATTCATTTCTCGGTTATCAAGAAACTACACACACACACACACACGAGCGCGAAAATGGCGGATTGGATCGAGCACACCAAATTCATTGAGATCGCAGACGATTGTAGTCAGCAGCAGGTGGCGGCGGCCGACCTATGGTTCAGCGACACTGAGATCAAGCAATATCAACGCTTGCAGGCCGAAGTGGCTGCACGCAACCAGCCCGGCTCCTGGCAGCCCGGTCAGAAACTGCAGATCGTAGCCAGTGACGTCGTAGCGCGCCATCGATTGCAAGGCAAGATGGCACGCCTTGAGCGCGTGGTCTTCTGCGACCAGCGGAGGCGCCTTGAGAGTCGGCCGCGCGTGCAGAAACCGATCTTCCTCGTCACATACGGTCCGCCAGGCTCGGGCAAGGGCGCATGTTTGAACGCCTTCCTGCGCAAAGTGCGGCCGCCCAGCGGCGTCGACGAGGCCGACTACTTTGAGTTGAACATCGACAACATCGTCGCGGCGCTCGACGGCGGCGGCGGCGGCGGCACCATCGCCATCGACGCGCAGAACTATGACTTCTTCCGGCCGATGGCGAACAGAATCGTCGACGATTTGCGCGAGATTGGCATCAAACGCGGCGTGCACCTCATTCTCGAGACGACCGGCGACAGCGTGTCGGCGGACTGGTATCGACGCGAGGTGGTCGACGAGGCGCACAAGCGCAACTACTTTGTCGTTGTCGTCTATCCGTTGAGCAGTGTTGCCGAACTGCTGCGCCGCGTCGAGGTGCGCGTGACGAGCGGTGCTACGCGCCGGCGACCCGCCGACGAGTTCGTGCGCACGGCGGCGACGCGCGCTGCCGACAACATCGCCACGCTCATTCAAATCGTCGACAAGACCATCGTGTTTGATAACTCGCCGGACGGAGAAGCATGCCACGTTGAAATCATTGAATGCGATCGAACCGCGTGCACCGTCAATTGGGCGTGGCTGTCGAAGCAGATCGCCGAGAAATTCGGCGGTCTCACACTCAATCTCGGCAGCAGCGGAGGAACGAATCCGTTTTTATCACACTAAACGAATGTTTTAATTCTTTGCAATTTCATACCGCTTTCTTGTTGCTGCTGCTGCGTGAGTGGTGCACCCATGGCAGCAGCAGCAGCGACAACACGAACGGTCGACGTTCGCCTCGATCAGCGCCGTGAACCATGCGCTGCCATAATGCTCTCGGCGACGGTGCCGCTGTTGGTCAACACCGACTCGGTGTTCCTCCACTTCATGGCCTACAAGGGCGGCCACGAGACGCGCGACGCCGCCGTGCAATGGCTGCTGAAACGCACCGACAAACTCACCGCCGTCGAAGCGTCGCTCGCAAAGACGGCGCCTGCGGCGGCGGCCTACACGGTGCGCCAACGCTCACCCGAGGTCGACGAGCAATTGGTTAGCACGGGCGGCAGCGGCACCAGCAACTCGATCAAGGTCTACAACGCGTCGTTTCACTTTGCGTTTGAACTACCGCTCGCGGCAACACGCGACTGGAGCGAATGCATGAAATTGATGCACACCGTCTACACCAAGATCGCGCACGACGTCGGCATGAAACTCATCCAGCGTCGCTTCCTCTACGATAAGAATGTCGTCGACGCGACCGCCGACGCGCTCGCGAAAGCGACCAATGTGATTCGTCAGCGCGCACAAGCCATCGCCTCGCAGAATCGCTCACACCTCGTTTTTCCCGCCTTCTCGGTGCACGAAACTCGCTCATTTGAAGGTGGCGGCGGCAGCGACGCCTCAAGCAGCCTCGCAGAGTCTGCGCCTCAAGCAATGGCGGCCGTTTACGAAAAACCACGTTCCCTGACACGATCGAAACGCTCGGGCTCCGGTGGTGGCCGCGGCGGCGGCGGCGGCGGCGGCGGCGGCGAGGAATTGGATTGCGACGATGAAAACGTCAAACTTCTCTTTCAACAGCCTCCGCCCATCGAAATAACGTCTTCCGTGACCATCGTGTATGAGACGGAAGCCAACTCGAGCGATTCGGGCGCTCGTAAAGGCGACACGAAGAAATGAAAGTTGCCCGATGCGCCGATGGCGCGCATCTCAACTCTCTCGCGCCCGTGTGTTGGTGTCGCGTGAGATTCAACCTTAGAGTTTTATGTCATTTACACACAAGTCGGAGAGGTGGATCTGATGGCCAAATTTGGTGGCAAACTGAGATACTTTTGGTTTCTACGCCGAGTTTTCCCGGTTCCTGGGACACCTAGCCGAGATCGCGCCTGGGATGCGCACGAGAAAAAATAGGAAAATCTTGGTTGCACTCAATGTGCTCCGTTTTCCTTGGAAGTTTCACCCCATTGTTAAGAATTACATTGGTATTGACAGAACGTTGATGCCAGTTCTCTATTCAACGTCAACGCCTAGTTTTCTCATGATGTGCATTCGACTGATTCGGCTGATGGTGAATCGCGCCACCACGCGACGAAGAATAAAAATTTCGACTCAGGACCAAAGAGACGTGTTTATTCTTTTGTATCTTAATAGCAGGGTGAAACTTCCAAGGAAAACGGAGCACATTGAGTGCAACCAAGATTTTCCTATTTTTTCTCGTGCGCATCCCAGGCGCGATCTAGGCTAGGTGTCCCAGGAACCGGGAAAACTCGGCGTAGAAACCAAAAGTATCTCAGTTTGCTACCAAATTTGGCCATTGGATTTACCTCGCCGACTTGTGTGTAAATGACATAAAACGTTAAGATTGAATCTCACGCTACATAGACATACGAGCGCGACAGACGTCGATGGCGCGCCATCGGCATCAACGACGACGACGACGCCGCCCGAGTTAGCGGGGTAGAAACTCAAAACCAAGTGTTTGAAATATGATTTATCTCACGATAATGTTGATCTGGGCCTCCGGGCCGTCGACGGCGCAACGCTGTGATCTGTATGACAGGAAAGCCATCGCGCTGGATCTAGTGCTCGTGCTGTGTCCGCGATGTTGGAATGCACCTTTCGAACCGCAATGTTTGCCGTGCTACAACACAACGGCGACCAACGCCAGCGCGTTCGACTTCTACTGCTCTAGTGATTGGACTGGCCAGCATATTGATGGTGTGACGTGCAACTTGTCGTGTCCGGCAATGCCACCGCGGTCGTCGCCGGCGCCCACGCCCTACGTCTACAAGGGTGACCGGTGTGTTCTCTATCACTGCTGCGAGTCGGCGTGCACGGGTTGGAACGGTGGCGCGGATTGTCAATTCTGCGCGGGCGAAGCCGTCGCCACGGGCCCGCCACTCTACCAGACGTTCTTCAACACGTGCAAGCCAAAGACCGAAACGTGCGTCAACAACTTTGGCGGTTCACACCCGCAAACGCCAGTGCCATTTGCTACGTTTCAGGGCATAACAGCGCCCACCGTCCACATCTATACCGCAGGAGCGGCGGCGGCGTCGGCGTCCTATCTCACCTGCGACCAAGCACTGGAATTTTTCCTCGTCTTTTCGGCGGCGGTGGTGGCGGTCTTGATTTTTGACCTCGCATAAATAAACTGCGCGCGCGCGCGGGCACGCGCCGCCAGCCAAAAAAAAATGGTTTCACTTGCCTCGCTGCGAGAACGCGTTGATCGCGAGCGAAGGCTTGTCGCACTCACACGCTCGTTCAACGACGACGTCGACGTCGACGGCTTTCGGCGCAACGCGTCGGCCAC